>JAEEGL012514430.1_pt1 | contig 12250 bp, 7 predicted proteins | sample 9134231 | NCBI WGS metagenome assembly JAEEGL01 (sample SAMN16246548, study PRJNA631951) | gut metagenome | biome: gut microbiome; feature: rumen; material: fiber-attached | host: Bos | place: Iran: Karaj | collected 2018-10
ACCAGTACCAGCCGCTCACCAAACGCGGTAACAACGATATCGGCGGCGGTTTCAACGACGACCCGATGTGGCTCATCTTCGGTACGACCGCGTATATCCGAGAGACCGGTGATTTCAGCATCCTGGATGAGATGGTACCTTGGGACAACGAACCGGGTAGCGAAGTGAGCCTGATGGAGCACCTGCGCATCAGTTTCAACCACGTAGTGAACAACGTAGGCCCTCACGGCCTGCCGCTGATCGGTCGCGCGGACTGGAACGACTGCCTTAACCTCAACTGCTTCTCCATGGACCCGAACGAGTCGTTCCAGACAACGGGTAACAAAACCGAAGGCAGCAAGGCCGAGTCGCTCATGATCGCCGGCTTGTTTGTCTATTGTGGACGCCAATTCGTAGATCTGCTAAAGGCGAAAGGACGAATGGACGAAATGGCGAATGTAGAAGCCGAGATCGAGAAAATGTGCAAAGCCGTTGAGCAATTCGGTTGGGACGGTGAGTGGTACCTGCGCGCATATGACTACTACGGTCATAAAGTCGGCTCGCACGAGAACGAGGAAGGACAGATCTTCATTGAGAGCCAGGGTTGGTGCGGAATGGCACGTATCGGTGCCGAACTGGGCATGCCGGAGAAAGCGCTGGATAGCGCTGCCAAACTGCTGGACAGTGAACACGGAATGGTGCTCAACTACCCGGCCTACACGACCTATCATATCGAGTTGGGTGAACAATCGACCTACCCTGCCGGTTACAAAGAGAACGGCGGTATCTTCTGCCACAACAACCCCTGGGTCATCATCGCGCAGACCGAAGCCGGCCGCGGTAACGATGCCTGGACGCTGTACAAGAAGATTGCTCCGGCATGGATCAAGGACCAGGATCTGCACAAAGTGGAGCCGTACGTTTATTGTCAAATGGTAGCCGGTAAAGAGGCTGCCAAACCGGGTGAGGGTAAGAACAGCTGGCTCACCGGTACGGCCGCATGGAACTGGCTCGTCATCTCCCAGCACATCCTCGGTATTCAGCCGACCTACGAGGGACTGCGTGTCAACCCGTGTATCCCTGCGGATCTGAAAGAATACACCGTGACCCGTAAATGGCGCGATGCGGAATATGTGATCACGGTCAAGAACCCGAACGGCAAGCAACACCCGGATCAACCAACCGTGTTGCCGTACGCACCGGGCCGACACGAGGTGACCGTCATCTTGTAATTTGACAAAGAACCGTTTATTTATTCATTTAACCCTTAAATTGTATGAAAAAATTATTCGTTTGCATTCTGGCGCTGATGACCTGCATGGTCATGACCGCGCAAGAAAAGAAACAACGCCCGATGGATAACGAGGCCGTACAGTTCTGTATGTCCATGGGTATTGGCTGGAACCTCGGCAACCAAATGGACGCGCACTACAACGGGTGCTCGTACGAAGAAGGTTGGGGCAACAAAGCCGCTACACAGCAGACTTTCAACGGTGTAGCCAAAGCCGGTTTTAAGTCCGTTCGTATTCCTGTCACATGGATGGGTCATATCGGCAATGCTCCGACCTACACCATCGAGAAAGGATGGATGGACCGCGTGGCCGAGTTAGTCGAGATGGCACACAAAGCGGGCCTGATCGTGATCATCAACATCCACCACGACGGATTCGGTGCAGCAGACACGCCGAGTAAGGGTTACCACTGGTTAGACCTGCCGGCTGCCGTCAAAGATGAAGAGGTGAACCAACGCACCAAACAGGAGTTGACCATGGTCTGGTTGCAGATCGCACAACGGTTCAAATACGCCGGTGAATGGCTGGTCTTCGAGACCTTGAACGAGATCCAGGACGGCGGCTGGGGCGGCGGTGACAACCGTACCGACGGCGGTGCTCAATACCGTGTGCTCAATGAGTGGAACCAGGTTTGTGTGGATGCGATCCGTGCTGCCGGAGGCGAGAACAGCCATCGTTACATCGGCGTTCCGGGATATGTATGCAACCCGGATCTGACCGTAGAGAACCTCGTGCTGCCGACCGATGAGGCAGAGAACCGGCTGATGGTAGCCGTACACAGCTACGACCCGTGGGATTTTGCCGGATCAGCTGCTGTACAGGAGTGGGGACATACGGGCGTTGATGTCGTCGAAGGCGTCGGAGAAGAGGCGTATGTAGGTATGCTCAACCGTCTGTTCAACATGTACGTACGTCGCGGTATCCCCGTTTATTTCGGTGAGTTCGGTGCCGTACGTCGTGCCGGCAAAGAGGACGAAGCCTTCCGTCTCTATTATTTCCGTTATATTTGCAAAGCCATGCGTGACCGCCGTATGTCCGCGCTCTATTGGGACAACGGTAACAGCAAAGCCGGTAACGACGGCTTCGGCGTGATTGACCATCGAACCGGTAAGTTTATCGGCAACGGTGAACAAGCCGTTCGCGCGATGGTGGACAGCTGGGAGAACAACGACCCAAGCTACACCCTGCAGTCGATCTACGACTCGGCTCCGGAGAGTTCGCGCAAGGGGCAGAACAACCCCCATACCAATCCGGGCAATTACAACAACTAATTCGTTTTATATAACAACACAATCCTATGAAACACTATTGGAAAATTGTGCTGTGCTGTGTAGCGCTTATCACGAGTGCTACAGCGTTCGCACAAAACGTAGTGACAGGTACGGTGGAAGACGCGGATGGTCCGCTGATCGGAGCCAGTGTACTTGTCAAAGGAACGACTGTCGGTACCATTACCGACTTCGACGGTAACTACTCGATCGAGGCCAAGGTCGGAGACGAGTTGGAGTTTTCGTACATGGGTTACACCACCCAGACCATCCAAGTGACCGGCAACACGATCAACGTGACCATGTCGGAGAACACCGAGGTGTTGTCTGAGGTTGTCGTAACGGCCATGGGTATCAAACGTGACCGCAAGGCCTTGGGTTACGAGGTCGGTGAAGTCAAAGGTGACGAACTGGTCAAAGCCAAAGAGACCAATGTCGTTAACTCGCTCGCCGGTCGTGTATCCGGTTTGGTCGTACAAGGAACAGCCGGTGGTGCATCGGGTTCGACCCGCGTCATGCTACGTGGTACGACCGAGATGACCGGTAACAACCAACCTCTCTACGTCATTGACGGTGTGCCTTTGGACAACACCAATTTCGGTTCCGCAGGTACCGAAGGCGGTTATGACCTCGGTGACGGAATCTCGTCCATCAACCCCGATGACATCGAGTCGATGTCGGTGCTCAAAGGCCCGGCAGCCGCAGCTCTCTATGGTAGCCGTGCCAGCCACGGTGTTATCCTCATCACCACCAAGAAAGCCAACACAGGCGAAGCCAAATGGGGTGTTGAGTACAACGGAACCATCACGTTTGACAGCCAGTTGAGCAAATGGGACAACGTACAGCAAGTCTATGGTATGGGTTCGGACGGACAGTACAACATCGACGCCGTCAGCAACACCAACAAGTCCTGGGGTCCGAAAGCAGACGCAGGCCTGATGCTGCGTTACTTCGACGGTCAGGAGCACCCGTTCCAGATCATCCCGAACAACACGGCCAACTTCTTCGAACTCGGTTTGACGGCCAACAACACGGCGGTCATCTCGATGAACACCGGTAAGACCGGTATCCGTTTCACCTATTCGGATATGCGTAACAAGGACATTCTGCCGAACTCCAAGATGAGCCGTAACACGCTCAACCTGCGTGCGAACACCTCCCTCGGTCCGGTAGACCTCGACTTCAGTGTCAACTTCACCCACGAGGACGTAAAGAACCGTCCGGCCCTCGGTGACGACAAATCGAACGTAGGTAAGAACCTTATGACGCTCGCTACCACCTATGACCAGGCATGGCTCAAGAACTACGAGACCGCAGAAGGCGAGTACCAGAACTGGAACGGTATGGACCCGTACAACGTCAACCCGTACTGGGACATCAACAAGAACAAGAACCAGTCCTACAAGGACCTGCTCCGTATGAACGGAAAGATCGTGTATAACATCATTCCGCAATTGAAGATCCAAGCTACGGTCGGTGCCGAACTGAACCGCTTCGAGGGCTCGGATTTCAGTTATCCGACCACCCCGGCTTTTTAGTCCGGTCGTCTGCAGAACAGCTATTTCAACAACCGTATGATCAATGCCGAGTTGCTCGGTATCTATTCCGACACCTGGGGTGACTTCGACCTCACGGCAACTGCCGGTGCCAACGTTTACAACGTCAACAACCGCACCACCGTCAACACCGGAACCGATATGGGTATCCGCGAGGTGATCGCGATGTCGAGCTTTGAGGATCAATCGGTCGAAGAGGCGACTTATAACAAACGTATCGTTTCCGTCTTCGGTTCGGTAAACCTCGGTTGGCGTCACATGCTTTACTTGGACGCTACCGTTCGTGGCGACAAATCCTCTACCCTGGCCAGCGGTAAGAACCTCTACGTCTATCCGTCTGTCAGCGGTTCGTGGGTATTCTCCGAATTGATCAAATCAAACCGCAAAGTGCTGCCGTACGGTAAGATCCGTTTGAGCTGGGCTGAGGTAGGTAGTGATACCGACCCGTACCAACTCGCACTCCGTTACGGTAAGTCGCAGTTCGGCTACTCGGGTTACACCATTGGCTATGTCTATGGTAACACCGTACCGAACGCAGACCTCAAACCGACCCGCACCCGTTCGTGGGAAGCCGGTTTCGAGACCAAATGGTGCAACCAGCGCATCAGCTTGGACTTCACCTTCTACCACCAGACCTCGCGTGACCAGATCATCGGTATGGCTACTTCGCCGACCAGCGGTTATGACTACCGCATGATCAACGCCGGTGCTATCCTCAACCAAGGTTTTGAAATCACCTTCGGCTCGCGTCTCGTGCAGACCAAGGACTTCACCTGGGATTTGAACATCAACTGGTCCAAGAACAACAACAAAGTGCTCTCCCTCACCGAGGGAACAACCGAGTTGGAGTTGGCCAAAGCGACCTGGTGTAATGTCTATGTATCCGCTCGTGAAGGCGAGGAGTACGGTTCGATCTGCGGTCCGGCTTTGGCACGTAATGCCGACGGTCGCGTGATCGTGGACGCTACAACCGGTCTGCCGACCTTCACCACGGAGAACAAAGTGCTGGGTAACGCACAGTGGGATTGGACCGGCGGTCTGAGCACTACCCTGCGTTGGCGCATGCTCACCCTCACCGCATTGTTCGACGTCAAGGTAGGTGCTGATATCTTCTCGATGTCCGAGCGTTCGGCGTATGAGACCGGTAAAGCGAAAGAGACTCTCGCCGGCCGTGCCGAGTGGTACGCTTCGGAGGAAGCACGTCGTGCTGCCGGTGTAACGGACATCAACGCTTGGCGTGCCAGCGGAAACGCAAACGGTTACGTAGTGGACGGTGTGATCGACAACGGTGACGGAACCTACAGCGAGAACACGATCTGCATCAACCCCGAGGACTACTGGTACGAGGTTTCGCGTAAATCGCCGGAACTGTTCATCTACGACAACTCCTACATCAAGTGCCGTGAGTTGACCCTCAGCCTCGATTTCCCGAAAGAGTGGCTCGACAAGAAAGGCATCGTCAAACATGTAGGCATCAGCTTCGTAGCACGTAACCCGTTCATCGTTTGGAAGAACATCAAGGATATCGACCCGGATGCACAGTACAACACCTCCGGCCTCGGTCTGGAGTACGGTTCGCTCCCGAGCCGTCGTAGCTACGGTATGAATTTCAACATCAAGTTCTAACCTCGTAAATTGAAAGGACATATTATGAAAAAGATATTATTTGTAGCCGCACTGGCACTTGCCTTCGTTTCTTGTTCTGACAAGGTTTACGAGGAGTTGAACACCGACCCGACGAAGGCAGATCACATCAATCCTGCCTCGCAATTGACATATGCTGAGTTGCAGATGTTTGGTGACATGAACTATGTCGATGTACACCGTCTGTACACCTACGCATTCACCCAACACCTGATGGGTTGCTGGAACACCACCAACTACGGCGGTCAGCACCGTATGGATGATAACGAGATGGCACGCCCCTGGAACAACCTCTATCCGGCTGCTATCCGTAACCTCACGGACGGTATTGAGCAGACCAAGAACGACTCGACCCAAGTGAACGTGTATGCCGCATTGCGCATCTTCCGCGTTTATGTAGGTTCGTTGCTCGCAGACTACTACGGTGACGTACCGTTCAGCGAAGCCGGTCTGGGTTATATCACCGGTAATGCACAACCCAAATACGACACCCAGGAGGAACTCTACCGTTTCTTCTTCACCGAACTCAAAGAGGCGGCTCAGTTGTTTGATATCAACTCCACCGCCATCACCAGTGACCCGATGTTCAATGGTAACATTGACGCTTGGAAAACCTTCGCCAACTCGCTCCGTCTGCGCTACGCAATGCGTATTTCGGACGTGTTGCCCGACTTGGCAGAACAGGAGTTCAAAGCCGCTTTGGCAGACGGTGTCATGGGCAGCGCAGCCGACGATGCATGTGTAAAACACATGAACGTAAGTTACAGCTTCGGTCAGGAGTCGTACAAAGATTTCCGTGGCAATGCCATGGCCAAGTACTTCTACGGCAACGACCCGGCCAACAACCCGTCGTATGTATGCCAGACCTTCTGGAGACAACTCTACAACAACAACGACCCGCGTGCTACGCGTATCTGTCGTTTCTACATCGACGATTTCCTCTCCATCTCTACCGGTGAGGGTCGTATCGACATGACGGACGCTGTCATCGCTACCCAGAAAGCCAACCCGACGACCAATGTCATCTACGAGATTGCTCCGGGTGAGTTCTCCTGGGACAACTGGCCCAGCTATCCGGACCTGCCGGGTAGTGCATTGGCAGACAAAGTGGCGGAGGTACAGGCCGCCCATCCGGATTATGCGCCGGGTTCCAACCCGCGTTGGCTGATGCCGAAATTGGCGAACAACTTCCTCAAGTCCGACAACCCGGGTGTCATCATGACCTATGCCGAGGTTTGCTTCCTCCGTGCAGAAGGTGCTGTCAAATGGAGCACCGGTGATGACCCCAAGGCTTATTACGAAGCCGGTATCCGTGCCGCTATGGATTTCCTGAGCGACTACTACGGCTGCTCCGTCATCACCGACGCTGAGTATGCTGCTTACCTCGCAGAGCCGACGGTTGCGTTCGGTGCCGCAGCAGAGCAACAGAAGAGCCAGATCAACACCCAGGCTTGGATCCTGCACTTCCATAACCCGGCTGAGGCATGGGCGAACATTCGTCGTGCAGACTATCCGGTTCTCGTGCCGCCGACCGGCAGCAAGAACCCGCTCATTGACGGCGCAACGATCCCGGTTCGTCTCTGCTACCCGATCAAGGAAGAGACCTACAGCCAAGAGGCTTATCAGGCTGCCAAGGACCGCGTACCGGGCGGATATAGCTGGAACGCACGCCTCTGGTGGGATGTAAAGTAACGTGGAATGTTTAAAGTTTAAAGTTGAAAGATATGAAAACAAATAAATTTTGGCTTCTGGCCGCATTAACTGCTACTTTCGTTCTTACCGGTTGCGAGAAGCAGGAACCGTTTGATACCCAGACGGAGGACGATGCGCCGCTGATCTTGAAGCCGTACAACGAGTCCGGAACAGGTTCGTTCACCTATAACCTGGCGAGCCCGGAGACGCCGCTCTTAGACTCCGTCACCGTCACACCGTCTGCGTATACCACCGTGAACTGGTATCTGGACAACCAACTCGTTCATACCGGAAACCGCATTGAGATGTGCTTCCCCGCCGGTTCGTATGAACTGCTGATTGAAGCAGTCACCACTGCCGGCAAACGTACCACACGTTCCGGTTCGGTCACCGTTCAACCGAACGCCACTGACCCCCATTCGGGCGCTCCCGCTGCCGGAAGACACATGGTACCGGGTGAAGTGAACGCACTGGACGGTGTGAACCTCGGTCAAGTGGCAGAGGTAGACCTCACCAGCGATCTGTTTGGCGAGAAAGTGCTGCAAGCCATCACTCCCTCGTCTGCTACGGACACCCGCGTAGAGTTCGTTCTGCCGGAGATGGAAGACGGCACCTACTACGTACGTATCAAAGATGCATCGGGTAACCGCTATGGTGCAGATAAGATTCAGGTGCACAACACCGCTGTTGCGCTGGCCGGTTACGAGACCCTCGTACCGGGTGAGGAATGGGTTATCACCGGTGCCAAACTGAGCGATGTCGCTTCCGTCACCGTGGATGAGATCGTGATCACCGAACTCGTAGCTACTTCCGCTTCCGTTACCCTGACGGCTCCGGATGTAGAAGTGGGCGAGCACACGATCTCCATGAAGAATGCCGACGGTTCGGATGTTCTCTTCATCACCGAGGAAGGTGCTGTAACACAGGCTAAGACCGTTGTCAGTGCCGAGACCACGCTTTGGACCGGTCCGGTAGCTCTCGATTGGAATACGGACCTCGTCAATATCACCGCTGCACAGATGGCGGATGTACCCGTTGGTTCGACCATCCTCGTTTACTTCGAGATTCCCGAGGCTGAGTACCACAACCTGCGTATCACCACTCCGTGGTGGGGTGACGATCTCGTGGCTCAGTTTGATGTCACGGGCGAGACACCGAATCCGTTTACATTCACCTATGATGACCGTTGCAAAGGTATCGTTGAGACGGTCGGCAGCTGGTCGATTGTAGGTTTCGGAGAAACAATTAACAAAATTACCTATAAGTAATGGTTCCCTTACGAGAAAAAATCGGATATGCTCTGGGTGATGCCGCTTCCGGCGGCATCACCTGGAAGATTATGTCCATCGCCTTCCCGCTCTATTTCACGCATGTTTTCGGACTCACGTTCGCCGATGCAGCAGCGCTGATGCTGGTAGCACGTATGTTCGATGTAGTGACCGACCCGCTCATGGGTTCGATTGCGGACCGTACGCAGTCCCGATGGGGCACCTATCGCCCTTGGCTCATCTTCGGCGCTATCCCCTTCGGTATCATCTTCGCCTTGCTGTTCTTTACACCGGAATTAGGCTATACGGGCAAAAAGGTTTGGGCGTACACGTTCTACCTGCTCATGATGGCCTGTTACACCATGGTCAACGTGCCCTACGGATCGTTGCTGGATGTGATGACCACCGATGATAACGAGAAAAACCGGTTCTCCGCTTTCCGTATGGTCGGTGCGTACGCCATGGGATTCATCACCCTCATCTCCTTCCCGTATATCCAGAAGATGATCGGCGGTACGGAACAACACCAGTACGCTGTGATCGGTGCCGGATTCGGCTTGCTCGCTATGCTCATGACCATGGCGTGCGGTCTGCTCACCAAAGAGCGGCATAAACCTGTACGCGCGGAGAAATTCAACTTCAAGCAGTACGCCGACCTGTTCCGTAACAAACCGTGGATATACATGACACTCGTAGCGATCTGTACCAATTTCTTCAACGGTTTCCGCTATGCGGCAGCAGGATACATGATCACCTACTGCCTGGGAGGTGATGTGATCATCGGCGAATGGCAGATCTCGGATAATTTCGTCTTCTCCTTCATCATCAACTACACCGTCTTCATGGCCTTCAGCGAGGTGACCTGTATGATCTTCGGTGCCGTCAGCCCGTGGTTTACACGCAAAGTGGGCTCCAAACGCATGGCGTTCGTATGGGCTTCTATCATCTGCTGTGTCTTCTCGGTTGTGTACTTCTTTGTCCCGATGGATCCGAACTATATCTGGGTGATGGTTGCCGTTTCGATCCTCACCTCCATCGGAGCAGGACTCTATTCTCCGCTGCTGTGGTCCATGTATGCCGACGTAGCTGACTACGCTACAGAGAAAAACGGCACCTCCTCGACGGGACTCATCTTCTCGTCCGGTACTATGGCGCAGAAACTCGGTGGTGCCATCTCCGGCAGTCTGATCGCGTTGCTGTTGGGCTATGCCGGTCTCGTGTCGCACACCGATATGACCACCGGTGAGACCATCGTCGTCATCACCGACGAACAATCCGTCCGTACCATGGTATGGGCCCTCTTCAGCCTCTTTCCCGCGACCATCGCGTCTATCATGGCTTTATTGGCATATAAATTCCCGTTAAAAAAGTGAGAATATGAAACCTTCACTCTTTCACTCTTTCACTCCTTCACTCCTGATAGCAGCGTCTGCAGCGCTGCTATCAGCCTGTAACCACTTCAACCCGGACAACGGCCCTATCCGCCTCAACCAGGTCGGCTTCGCGCCCTTGCAGGAGATGACAGCGACCATCGTGCTGCCGGATTCAACCGTGGACCCCTATGCGACGACTGCTGTCATCACCAATGCCATCGACGATACCGTCTGGATCGGTGTGCCGGCTGTGACGATGAACAACCCCGTTTCCGGCAAACGATGCCAGATAATCGATTTCTCGGCGTTGGAGCGGGAAGGCGACTATACGCTCTTCGTGAACAATCCGGCATTTAGCGCATCGGCTCCTTTCGTCATTCGTAACCATCCCTATCGCGAACTGACCCGTGCGGCCCTCCGTGCCTACTACCATCAGCGCGCCTCTATGGCGACTGAAGAACCGTATGCCGAAGGCTATGCACGTCCTGCCGGTCATCCCGATGACCACGTGCTCGTACATGCCTCCGCGGCTACAGTAGAGCGTCCCGAAGGCACCGTCATCTCCTCGCCCGGAGGTTGGTACGATGCCGGCGATTACAACAAGTACATCGTCAATTCCGGCTATACGATGGGCGTTTGGCTCATGGCATATGAGTTCAACCGAGACTACTTCGACACGCTGAATCTCAACATCCCCGTAACCGATAACCCCTCATCCGTAACCCCTCCTTGCCCCGATATGCTCGCAGAAGCCATGTACAACATCCGCTGGATGATGACCATGCAGGACACGGACGGTGGGGTGTACCATAAACTCACTGAGCAGAATTTCGAAGGCTTCATCCGTCCGGACCAGTGCAAGAAACCGCGTTATGTGGTGATGAAAACAACCGCAGCGACACTCGATTTCGCAGCCACCATGGCACTCGCAGCACGCGTTTATGCGCCCTACGATCCGGAGTTCTGCGCACAGGCTACCGATGCCGCTATCCGTGCCTACGCATGGGCAGTGGAGCATCCCGAGGTCTACTACGACCAGCCGGCAATGAACAAACAATTCAAACCGGAGATCACGACCGGTGCCTACGACGACTTCGACGTCACCGACGAGTTCTTCTGGGCGGCAACCGAACTGCATCTGCTCACCAAAGCCAAAGAGTATGCGCTGGACGTCATCCGCTACAAATCGCAGATCGCCGGATACCAACCTGCCGTTTGGGGCAATGTAGGAGAATTGGCGATGCTCGAGATGTTGATGCACCGGGATCTCTATCAGGGGTTCCCGGATGAGTTCCAAGACGCATTGCTCCATCACCTCGAGCCCTATCTCGACGAAGCAACGACCGTCTCCGTTTTCCTTTCACCCTATGGCAACCGCGAAGAAGATTTCTTCTGGGGCTGTAACTCGGAAGGCTGCTGCTGGCGCGGTGTGGAGTGTCTGTACGCCTATCGTCTGACGGGTGATCAGCGATACCGCATCAACGCTGAGCGATGCCTCAACTACATCCTCGGTCAGAACGCGACCGGTTTCTGCTACGTCACCGGCTTCGGCACCCATCCCACTTCCCATCCGCATCACCGTCTCTCGTACAGCCATGCCAAAGGGACCCTGCCCGGTTTCTTAGCCGGCGGACCGAACCCCGCACGACAGGACGCAGAGACAGACGGCGTCAAGTACCCCAAGAACGTCCCTGCCGATGAGAGCTACCTGGACTACCAACCGTCCTACGCCTCCAACGAGGTCACCATCAACTGGAACGTCACCCTCTTCGCCCTCACCGCCGGCCTCGATGCCATCCGCTAATCGCCGCGCTGAATCTCAAAAGTGCTCCTCGTGGGCACTTTTTTTGTGCCTGCTCTTGCGTATCTCAAAAATTTGCAGTACCTTTGCACACAAATTTTGCGCAGATGACATCTGCAGGAGAATATAGTCAGCAGCAACTTTTTGACGAGGATACCTGAGCCCGTTAGTACTGCATACGTCCCCCTATTAGGGGGAGTATGCGTACGTACTAAGGGCGTCGAGCGGCATCCTGTCAAACGCCGGATAGCAGCCGGACAGAGACGTGACGTACATGTCCGTAATGGTCGCGAAATGGTCGCGGGTTTAACCGCTAAAAGAAAGGAAAGAACCCGCATTCAATGCGGGGCTAATCAACAAAGGAAGGAAAAAAAATA
>JAEEGL012650866.1_pt1 | contig 12250 bp, 9 predicted proteins | sample 9134231 | NCBI WGS metagenome assembly JAEEGL01 (sample SAMN16246548, study PRJNA631951) | gut metagenome | biome: gut microbiome; feature: rumen; material: fiber-attached | host: Bos | place: Iran: Karaj | collected 2018-10
ACCGCAGTCAACGTTCGGAGTGTAGCCAGCCTTGTTCTTGCCACGGAGGACAAGAGCAATGCGAGAGGCAAGGCGACCGAGCGCCAGATCAGTTGCATCAATGACGACCCACTCTTTGTTTACAGTTGCCTTGTTAAGGGAGACTGTCTTGTAACTTTGTGTGTCCACTGTCTTGATCTTTAATGGTTTATACTAAAAAATTGCGATCCCTACACAACATAGGGACCGCAAAAGTACGAATAATTTCGAAATTTACCAAATTTACATCGAGAGAACAGCCAGCACATCAATGAGCTCTTTCTTTATCGGCTTGTCCATCTTGACCGCCCTCTGGATCGGAACATAGACGATCTCGTCATTGGAAATTCCGACCATGATATTGCGCTGACCCTCAATGAGAGCCTCTATGCTGGCATATCCGAGACGGGACGCGAGGATTCGGTCATATGCGCTCGGAGTGCCTCCGCGCTGGAGATGTCCGAGTATGGTGACCTGCACCTTGTACTGAGGGAACTCCTTGCGTACGCGGTCAGCGTAGTAGAGAGCGCCGCCGGAGCCGTCCTTCTGGCTCTCGGATACTATGACTATGGAGCTGTTCTTGCTTTTCCTCATGCCTCGGCCGATGAACTCGGCAAGCTGGTCCACGTCGGTCTTGTCCTCAGGAATGATCGCAGCCTCGGCTCCGGAAGCGATAGCGCTGTTCTGAGCGAGGAAGCCCGCATCCCTTCCCATGACCTCGATAAAGAAAATGCGGTCGTGGGAGTTGGCGGTGTCGCGGATCTTGTCCACGCACTCGACGATGGTGTTCAGGGCTGTGTCGTAGCCGATCGTGTGGTCGGTGCCATAGAGGTCGTTGTCGATGGTTCCCGGAAGTCCGATGACCGGTATGTCATATTCGCGCGCGAAAAGCTGCGCTCCGGTCAGGGAGCCGTTGCCGCCGATTACGATCAGGGCGTCGATGTGGTTGGCGACCATGTTGTCGTAGGCCTTCTTGCGGCCCTCAGGGTCAAGGAACTCCTGGCTGCGGGAAGTCTTCAGTATGGTACCTCCGCGCTGGATGGTGTTGCTGACGCTGGAAGAAGTGAATTCTTCGAACTCGCCGTTGATAAGGCCCGCATAACCGCGATAGACGGCTATGACCTTCATGTTATTGAATATGGCAGCCCTGGTGATGGCCCTGATGCAGGCGTTCATTCCGGGCGCATCCCCACCGGAGGTGAGGACAGCAATAGTCTTGATCTCTTTCATTGGAAATTGGAATTAACCTACGACCCAGACAAGCACGTGCCTGTCGAAGGTCATGTACTCCAGCTCGAAATCCTCTTCATAGCCATCCTTGTGGATGAAGGTTGCTTCGAGCTCGCCTTCGCCGCGTGGATGGAACCTTTCGAGCTCTATCTGCTCGGCGAAATTGACCTTATAAGAGGAAACGCGCTTGTAGATGGCCTCCTTGGCGCACCAGTAGATTGCAAGCTGCTCGTTTCTTCTTTCGTCGTCGAGGTCGTCGATCTCATCTTCGGAGAGGGCGCGCTTCTCGACTGCGGAGAAATCCCTGTCGAGGGATTCGATATCGATGCCGACATCTTCTTCATCATGAAGGATGACGGCCACATACTTCTCAGTATGGGTGATGCTTATGTTCGTCACCATATTTTCGAGATAAGGCTTGCCGTTGTCATGGTGGCTCAGATATACCTTATCTTCAAAGAGTTCGCACAGAAGGGCGCGGACCGCGAGACGCTGTTTGCGCTGCGATTCGTTGCTGATAAATGATATCTCCTCCATCTCGTCGGACGGAGTTGCGCTCAGGGCTATCAGGTCTTCTTCAGACTCGGTGATTTCCCAGACGCCTATTGTCGCATCATTTTCAAGTTTCTTCTTTAAATATAGTCCCATATATTATTTTGTGTGACAATCTTTTATGACAGTTCCGTCCCAGTGGTGCCAAGATACACCAAACCAGTGCGCGCAGAATATGCGCACACGAGAAAGCCACCGGCAAGATCATCATCTTCCGGTCGCGATACTATCAGGTATGAGTCTTCGGTCAATTTGCACGATAACGGGTCGTCCGACAAGGGACCCGCGACTGCATCACGATTTGTATTTATAGAACTGGGAGGTTCCATACATTTTTTAACAATTGTTTCGACTGCAAATATAGTGTTTTTTTGAATATCAAGAAAATTCGTGTAAAATTCTGACTTGCAATCGGAGTAATTTGCTATCTTTGCAGCGCGAAATGAAATTATTTAACAATTAAATGGTATAAAAATGGGATTTTTAACAAATGAGAAACTCCTCATTGTCGGTGCTGCCGGAATGATCGGTTCAAACATGGCTCAGACTGCCATGATGCTCAAGCTTACCCCTAACATCTGCCTCTACGATATCTATGAGCCAGGTCTCAAGGGCGTTGTCGCTGAAATGAATCACTGTGCATTTGAAGGAGTTAACCTGACTTGGACTTCTGACCCTGCTGTAGCTTTCAAAGATGCCAAGTACATCATCTCCTCAGGCGGAGCCCCTCGCAAGGCCGGCATGACCCGTGAGGACCTCCTCAAAGGCAACTGCGAAATCGCAGAGGAATTCGGTAAGAATGTAAAGAAATATTGCCCGGACGTCAAGCACGTTGTAGTTATCTTCAACCCTGCTGACCTTACCGGTCTCGTAGTACTCCTCCACTCAGGCCTCAAGCCGGAGCAGGTTACTACTCTCGCTGCTCTTGACTCAACCCGTCTCCAGACTGCCCTTGCAGAGGAATTCGGCGTACAGCAGAGCAAGGTTACCGGTTCATACACCTACGGCGGACACGGCGAGGCAATGGCTGTTTTCGCTTCAAAGGTAAAGATCGACGGCAAGCCGCTCTCAGAGTGCGGTCTTTCAGCCGAGAGATTCGAGCAGATCAAGCATGACACTATCCAGGGTGGCGCAAAGATCATCGAGCTCCGCGGACGTTCTTCATTCCAGAGCCCTGCTTACAACGCTGTCAAGATGATCGAGGCTGCAATGGGCGGTGACAAGTTCACATGGCCTGCAGGTACCTACGTATGCAACAAGATGTTCCAGAATGTAATGATGGCAATGCCTACCGTCATCGACGCTACCGGCGTACATTACACCAACCCTGAGGGCACAGCCGAGGAAATGGCAGCTCTCCAGGCTTCATACAAGCACCTCTGCGAGATGCGCGACGAGATCGTTACTCTCGGCATCATCCCTGCAGTAGCTGACTGGAAGAAATCAAATCCTAACCTCTAATCTTACATAGAGGTATAAACTCAAATAGGCTGTCTCACCTTGAGACAGCCTATTTTTATTTTGCCTGTTTCTTACAAAGAAACTTGCTACTTCAGCCAGAGCTCAGGGTTCTGAGGGGTGGTCTTGTTCCAGATCTGGAAATGGAGCTGGGTCTCGCCGGCGATGGTGTCGACGATTCCGATCGTCTGGCCAGTCTTGACTTTCTGGCCGGCCTTGACCTTGACGACGCCAAGCTTGCAATAGAAGGAGAAGTAGCTTCCATGCTGGATAAGCACGCACTGGTTGTATCCAGGCATCACAACTATCTGCTTGACCACTCCGTCAAACACGGCCTGGACATTTGAGCCCGGAGCGAGGGCGATTCCGATACCGTTATTGAACGGAAGCTTCACATTCTTATATACAGGGTGGTAATGCTGGCCGAATTTATCGACTACAGGACCGTCTGCAGGCCAAGGTAGCTTGCCCTTGTTCTTTGCGAACTGGGCGTCCAGTACCTGGTCGATCACCGTCTTAGGCTTGCCCTTGTTATCCTTGGCCGTCGTGCCGCGGGTGGCTTCCCTGATGATCCTTTCGATCTCCCTGTTGAGGGCATCCACCTGCCTGCGCTTGGCGGCAAGCTCTTTCTGATATTTCTGCTTCTCCGTCTGTAGCTGCCTTACCAGCTTGTCGCTCTGGGCCTCCTCCTTCTGGAGAGAGTTCATCTCATCCTGACGCTGCTTCCTGAGCACCTTGGCCTCCTCCCTGAGGGCGGTCAGCTTGGCAGTCTCTTCTTCCAGCTTGGCCTTGGCTTCGCGGATCTTGCGGGCCTGGACATTCATCTGGGAAGACATGTTCTTAAGATAGCCGATACGCCGGAAGGCCTGGCTGACATTGTCGGAGGCGAGCACATACATGTACCAGACCCTGGAGTCACGGTTCTTGTAGGCGCTGCGTACCAGTCTGGTATAATGCAGGCTCAGCGTATCGAGACGACCCTGGATCAAAGTGATTTCCTGGTTCTTCTGGGCGATCTTCCGGTTCATGTTCCGGATATCCTTGTCGCTTTCGGCGATCAGGGCCTTTCTGTTGGATATCTGCTTGCGCAGCAGGGAGAGCTTGGTGGTAGCGCTGGCGCTCCTGGTCTTGACGTCCCGCAGCTGGCGGTCGATGATCGAGATTTCCTTTTCGAGGCGGGCTTTCTTGTCCTCCTGGACTTTGGTGTCCTGAGCCATGGCCACGGCGCTTCCTCCCAGAAGCAGGGCCCCGGCCAGCAAGAAAGTTATGACTCCGGACAATCTCATCATTCAGCGTCCTCCCCAAGTTTGTCCGCCATGTCCTTATAGACCTTGGCAGCGTCTTTTTCGCCAAGTTTTTCAAGAATCCTGGCATAATGTCCGAGGGCGGTCTTGCTTTCCTTGGCGCCATAGAGCATGGCATGCTTGAATACAGTCCTGGCCTCGGAATCCCGTCCGAGCAAATGGAGGATCCATCCGTATGTGTCGAGATAAGTTGGATTGTCCGGCTCCTTCTCGATGGTAATCGCGCTCATCTTGAGGGCCTTCTTGAGATTCTTGCCCTCCTCGCACATATACCATGCATAGTTATTAAGCACCGGCAGCGCAGTTGGATTGTACTTGAGAGCCTCGTCGTAGGCCTTGTATGCGCCGCGTCTGTCTTTCAGCATCATCAGCATGTCCCCTTTGGTGGAGAGCATCGACACTCTGGTCTCGGTGTCGAGATTCTTGTCCGACAGGACCATGTCGCACAACTCGACAACCTTTCCGTACTCCTTCAGGTTATAGTATGCGACACATGTCATCTCACGGAAGCCCGGCTCCTGCGGGAACCTGGCGCGGAGGACTTCGCAGTTGCTCACTACGCTTTCCCAGTCTTTCATCTGGGCGAGGATCTGGACATAGGTCGAGGCGGACGCGAGACTGGTAGTGTCCATCTCCATCCCCTTCCTGAACATTCCGGCGGCCTCTTCCATGCGGTCAGACTGGATATAGAATATTCCGGCAGCCTGGACCATGCCGGTATCGGCCGGATGACAGGCCATGCCCTTGACGAACATCGAATCCAGCTCTGAAGTGAAAGTCTGGATGAACCTGCGGTCCACATGTCCGAAAAGCGCTTTCAGATAATCCGACTTCGGGGCAGCCGGGATTGCAGGGTCGGAGACCACGCCGTCCAGGCAGGAGAAGTACTCCGGATACTTGCGCGTAAGGCGATAGACTTCGGCCTTGCCGAGACGGGCCGGTACATAATCCCGGTCCAGGGACAGGGCCTCGTCGTAGTATGAGAGCGCAGTAGTGTCGTTGTACATGCTCATCTCATAGTCGCCCAGCATCGTGAGTATGTATGGAGAGGAGTATTCGTTGACGTACTCCCTCAACACCTTGTAGGCGTTCTCATTGTCTTTTTTCTGACGGAAGATGTTGAACCTGGTCATCACGGTGGCGTCGCTCTTGCCGGATTCCGTCTCGAGGGCCTCGATTGACGAGAGGGCCTTGTCGAAGTCTCCCTGTGAGAGGTATAGGTTGATCAGGGAATAGAGAATGTCTGTCTTCTTAGGATAGTCCTCACGCAGCTTCACGTAAAGGGTCTCAGCCATCTCGAATTCCTTGTTATACATATATACCCTCGCGAGGGTCTCTTTGTACCAGTAATTGTCAGGATCCAGTTCGGCGGCCTTCCTGAGGCATTTCTTGGCCGTGTCCACATCCTTTTCAACCCAGCTCATCCCGAGATAATACCAGGCGGCATCGTTCGATGGTTCCTCAGTCACGATCTTGTTGAACACGGACACCGCTACCTGGTAACGGCCCAGGCTGTATGCCTGGACGCCATCCAGAAAACTCGGCTTGCGAGTATCTGCGGCCGTAAGAGAATACCCGGCCAGCAAGGCTATGAGGAATGATATCAGTAATCTTTTTATCATATTCTATTGTCAAAACATCGACTTTATAAGAAAAAGTCATGCCTTATCATACAAAAATAATACAAAAATCTTATTTTTGAAGATAGAAATATCCCCCTAAATGAAAAGAGGATAAAAAAAGAGACCAAATGCAACGTTTCGGATGGAACTTGCATCTTGTCAATCGGGAAACCAAAAAGGAGAAACCCGGAACCGATTCCGGCTCCGATCTGGTGGATGCCTGCAGAAAGGGCGACAGGAAAGCACAGAAACGGCTTTACGACGCTCTCGCTCCAAAGATGTTCGCAGTGTGCCTGCGGTACATGGGACAGAAGGATGCGGCTGAAGATATTCTGCAGGAAGGGTTCGTCACCCTTTTCACCAAGCTGGAGAGTTACTCGGGAGAGGGTTCCTTTGAAGGATGGGCCCGAAAGATCTTTGTCAATACAGCGCTCATGGACTTGAGGAAAAACGACGCTCTGAAGATGAGCGAAGACCTCGAGAGCGCCAGGGACATCAGCGGTGGAGCCGCCACGCAAATGGAGAACCTGGGATACCGTGAGCTTCTCGGTCTTATCTCCGAGCTTCCTGCGGGATTCAGGACTGTCTTCAATATGTATGTAATCGAAGGCTACTCCCACAAGGAAATCGCTGATACGCTGGGAATAACGGAAGGGACATCCCGCTCGCAATTGCAGAGGGCCCGGACGCTGCTGCAGGACAAGATAAAAAAACGACAAGATGCAAGACACGAATAAAGAATTCGACCTATACGTGAGGTCAGTAATGGGAAGCGCGCAGGAAGATGTTCCTTCCGGCGTGTGGAATCGCGTGTCTGCTGGTCTTGATGCCAAGGCTGCTCCTGCGTTTGCATGGTGGCAGATCGCTGCAGTTGCAGTAGCGGCAGCCGCCGCAATAGTCGCCGGTATCATAATCCCGGGATCACGTGACAATTCTACCCAACCTCATATAAATACAATCGCCGTCGTCGAGCAGCCTGAAACCGAGGCTGCCACATTGCTGGCTGAAGTTATAGCGCCAGCGCAGACTATTACTATTTCGACGACAAAACATGAAAGAGTCTCCGTGAAGCAGGAAGCAAGCGAAACCGCCTCTCCTGCTTCATCGGACGAGACTCAAAGTTTCGCAGTTCCAGAAAACAAGCCTAAAACTTCTGAACCACTACAATCGAAAACACAAAAATCGCAAGAACCTGTTACCGACCCGTTTGCGGGCTTGGATAAAGAGACAGGCCTGTCTGGACACAAAACCGGTATTTCCATTACTGCCGGTGGCAGCATCGGCAGCAATGGCAATCCGAAGGAAAGTGGGTTCGGCATGAGGAAAACTTCCCCGCTTTCTTCTCTTGCCCGCAAGGGGATCAAGGAAGTCAGCGAGCATTCGACCTATGCGCTTCCGGTGACGGCCGGACTCGGCGTAAGGTTTGACCTCGGCCAGAACTGGTCGATCGGTACCGGCATCAACTGGACGATGCTTGAGAGGACATTCAACGGCACCTACACGTCCTTCAACGCTGACGGCACGGTAGCTGACGAAATCAACGGAAGCATAAAGAATACCCTCCACTATGTAGGTATTCCTGTCAATGTCTATTACGACATGCTCAAGGGCGAGAAGACCAGGTTCTACATATATGCCGGCGGTACTTTCGAGAAAGGCATTTCCAACAGATACCGGATACCTGGCACTTCCGGCAACATCTTCTATTCCGAAAAGATGAAAGGCTTGCAGTTCTCCGCCGCGACGGGATTCGGAGTCGAGTTCCTCCTCAGCAAGAACGTGGGTATCTACTTCGACCCTAGCCTGAGATACTATTTCGACTGCAAACAGCCTTCCAGCCTGCGTACACAGCAGCCATTGATGCTCAATCTCGAGCTCGGCCTCAGACTGGACCTCTAAAGTTTGCACATTTCCAAGAGATTAAAAATCACGTTTAAGTGGTGAAATACATCAGGGAGCGGTGAAGTTTTTCCGCTCCCTGCCTTTTTTATGTTCCTTTGGAAAAAAAGGCTATGCGTAAGATTTACCACACATTGACGATCATCCTGCTTGTCGCGGTGTCATGCAGCCTCCAGGACATGGACCTCATACCTGGTCCGCGAAGGAATGATACCGAAAAGGCAGGAGCCCGGGGAAACGGGACAGGAGGGGGCGAGGGACAGGAAGCAATCGTCCCAAAGGACACTATACTATATGTAAGCGCAGTGGCATTCCCGAAGGGATACAACTGGCAGCGGGACAGCGCCTGCGGAGGAGGCAACCTGCAACTGTACAGGAACGGGAAGCTGGTGCTGGAAGAGACCGTGAGCTATGGCAACTGCGTCAGCGAGGCCGCAGACATGCACCGTATCATCGACGGGCATCTGGTCTCGGATTATTCGACAGATTCCGAGACCGTGATAAAAGTGGACGGCAAGGAAAAAGTGCGGTATGCAGGAAGGGAGATGATCGCAGGAATACTCATCCGGGAAGACGGGATCTGGACCCTTGGAGAGATGCGGGACCTGTCCGGGCTGAAACTGAGGAAGAACGGAGAGGAAGTCTTCACCTCTTTCTGCAGGGTAGTTCCGGACGTCAACCCTACCACCGTCGCCGACGCCCGCCTGTATGAAGACGAGGGCGACATATGCTTCGCCATGACAGGAATCAGCGGAGGCGGGAAAGGGCTGTATTACATTGTAGTCAACGGGGACCAGAAACTGCTGGAACTGCCTTCTGCAATGAATAAGGTATATGACATCCGCAGGATCGGCGGAGAGACGTCCATCCTCGGCAGCGGGCCGGGCATGGTACTGGGAATAAGCACGGAGGGCAATACCGTCTCCTGCGGCTTCGGATACGCGTCCAGGGATTTCAGGTTCGCCTTCGACTCTTCAGGGAAAATGTACACATACGGCTATTTGAGGCGCAATTCGACGGTAGGGTTCAATCCTGCCATATGGGAGCCCGGAAGCAGTCCTGTGCTGGCTTCGGGAGAAATCCAGTTGCTGTACATGGCGAAGGATGGCGGGAACACCGCAGTGATCAGGGCCGGAGAAGGCCGGGCCGTCAAGGAGGCGTGCCTCAACCTGTATCAGCTGGAACTGCCCTTCGGCTGCCGGCTTATGTCGCCCCGGGCGGCCGAGCTGACCGGAGGACGGCTGGTAATGGGGCTGACTCCGTATAGCCTGTCGGAGAGACCGGTCGTATGGACCCGGGACAGCCTTTTCAGATATGACATCAACGGTTATCTGACCGGAGTACAGACAATAATCAAGGAAAAATGATCATAAACATATACAGTGCGAAGTGCATAGGGATCGATGCGGTCCCGGTAACGATCGAGATCAACATTACGGCCGGGATAGGGATCCATCTGGTAGGCCTTGCCGACATCGCGGTGAAGGAGAGCCTGCTGCGGACGATGACGGCCCTGCAGTCGGTCGGGTTCAGGATTCCCGGGAAGAAGATAGTGATCAACCTGGCTCCGGCCGACATGCACAAGAGCGGCAGCGGATATGACTTGCCGATAGCTCTCGGAATCATCGCCGCTTCGGAGCAGGCCTCCTTGCCGGGACTGGGGAAATATCTCGTGATGGGAGAACTGGGGCTTGACGCAAGCCTCAGGGACATACCCGGCGGGCTGCCGATCACGGAGCTGGCCGTCAAGTCGGGACTGAAGGGGGTGATTCTCCCGGTTGCATCGGCCCTTGAGGCTGTCGAGTACCGGGAAGTCGAGATTTATGCAGCCAGGGGCCTCACAGATGTGATAAAGATAATGCAGGAGACGGAGGATGTCTCGGAACTGCTGGTCTGGAACGTACCGGAATATCGCGGGCTGCCTGCAGACGGGAAAGCCGTCATGAAAAAGGACTACATGGACTTTTCGGAGATCATCGGACAGGAGGGAGCAAAGCGGGGGCTGGAGATCGCTGCCGCCGGCGGGCATAACGTAATAATGATAGGCAGTCCGGGTAGCGGAAAAAGTTCTCTGGCGAAAGCCATGTCCGGGATTCTGCCGCCGATGGACATGCAGGAGGCAATCGTTACCAGCAAGATCTATTCGGTGGCCGGGAGGGGCGGGACCAGATACGGGCTCATCCGGGAGAGACCGTTCAGGGCCCCGCATTACAGCGCTTCGATGGCTGCTATAATCGGCGGCGGCAACGGGGACAACATTATGCCCGGAGAGGTATCGCTGGCCCAGTCGGGGATCCTGTTTCTGGACGAGTTCGCCCAGATGCCCAAATCTATCACGGAGGCGCTCCGGGGACCGCTGGAAGACAGGAAGGTCGTGATCTCAAGGCTGCGCAGCAAGGTGGAGTATCCGGCCTCGTTCATGATGGTCGCGGCGACGAATCCATGTCCCTGCGGCTACTATGGGGAAGGCGACCGGTGCACATGTACCCCGAGTCAGAGGATGAATTATCTGGCTCGGCTCTCCGGCCCGATAATGGACAGGATAGACGTGCAGCTGTGGCTCCATCCGGTACAGGCAGGAGCGCTGGTAAGGAAAAGACCTGCGGAGAGCTCCGCGGCGGTTGCGGAACGGGTAAGGATGGCAAGGGATATTCAGAGGGAAAGGCTCTCCGGGGAAGGGATATTCACCAATGCGGAGATGAACCACCGGCAGATGGGCAAGTTCTGTCCGCTGGACAAAGGCTGCAAGGACCTTATGGAGAAGATCATTTCCAGGATGGGTCTCTCGGCCCGGGCATTCACAAGGGTGATCAGGCTGGCCCGAACGATTGCCGACCTGGCCGGGATTGAAAACATTTCCCGGGAGCATCTGATGGAGGCCGCCGGATACCGATTCCTAGACCGCCGGGACCTGGACCTGTAAAAAAGGGCCCGGCGGAAAGATCCGTCGGGCCCGATCATGAAGTAGAGTTCAGGTATTATTTCTTGTAGTATGGCAGGTCGCCTTTGGCGAAATTATATTTATCCTCCCAGCCCGGGTTCTGCTCGATGACTCCATTGGTGAGGACCACCTCGCTTTCAGGAATCTTGAAGAATCCGCCGGTCTGCTCATATCTGGTCTTGTATGGATATTTCTTTGACCATTCAAAGTTGCCAGGCTTGCCCTGGTTGAGGATAGGATTGCCTTCCTGATTCTTAATCAGCTCGTCTATGTCACCCCAGCGGCGTATGTCATTCCATCTGACGGCCTCGAAGCAGAGCTCGTAGCGGCGCTCCTTCTTGAGGGCATCCAAAGAGTAGCTTATGTCAGGAAGACCAGCTCTCTGGCGTACGGCATTGAGTCCGCTCTTTCCCTTGTAGATTACCTTGCCGTCGGTAAGCTCAGAATGCATGAGAAGCACGTCGGCAAAACGGAGCCAGATAAGGGCCTGAGTCATACCGGTCTGCTTGTTGTCTTTTCCGCCATAGAAGAAATCAAATGACTCATAGTACTTTTCGCCTTTCTTGGCGCCGATGCCAATGTATTTCTTTGAGAGAAGGTCGGTATTCTCGACTTCCTTGCCCTTGTCGCCGGCATAGTCAGGAATTTCTTCGCTCCTCTTAATGATAGAGCCTTCGCGGCGGTAATCTCCGGCATAGTCGGCATCAGCAGCCCAGTCCTCCCAGAGAGCTGAGCAAACAGGGCCGTTGGAATAACCGGTAGCGTTGAACGGGAACGAGGTCACGCCGGCCTTGCGAGGGTTGAAGAACTCGACCACACGGTTGTGGCGCTGCTTCTCCTCGTCGAAGGAAGCCACATGGGAGAACTTCACTGCAAACATGCTCTCGATGTTCTCGTCGCCAGCCCATTCGACATCGAGGGCGGCAGCATACGGATAATCCGGCTTGGTATATGGGTTGGTGTAAGGCCAGAGAGACCTCTGGTCAGGAAGAAGCGCATAACCGCTGTTGGCGATACAATCTTCCAGCCAGCTTACGACTTCAGCCTTGGTCACAGAGCCGCCCTCTGCAAGAGGGAGTTCGCTCTTCTTGTAATATCCGGTATAGAACAGCCATATACGGGCCATCATGCCCTCGGCGGCCCACTTGGTGGCGACACCCTCGCCGCATGCCGGATATGGAGTAGAAGGGAAGGTGTTGATAGCCATCTTCATGTCGGAAGCGATC
>JAEEGL012726414.1_pt1 | contig 12250 bp, 9 predicted proteins | sample 9134231 | NCBI WGS metagenome assembly JAEEGL01 (sample SAMN16246548, study PRJNA631951) | gut metagenome | biome: gut microbiome; feature: rumen; material: fiber-attached | host: Bos | place: Iran: Karaj | collected 2018-10
TGAGCGCAGACATTTCCCGGATCGCGTTTTTAGTAAAATCGTCCGCTTCTTTTCCCTGAAAGCCCAGGTAGCGTAAAACTTCCTTTTCATTGATCTTTGTCAACAATCTCATCTTATCACAAGATCCTTTTCTTCAAAATGACAAACGTCCCTATTTTAAAGATAAAATGGCCTCTTTTATTTGTCAAATAGATTTCAGTTATTATTTATCATAGCAAAAAACAATAACAAAATACACAAAAACCGGCGATCTTTCTGCCGGTCATTTGTTTTTCTTCTGTTTTACGGTAAGGCATTTGCGTCTAACTTGTATTTTTCGATCTCTTTTAAATATTCCTTTCCTATCTCACTTAAAGGGAACCCTTTTTTGGAAATATAGCCTATCGTCATTTTTTCTTTTGACTTTAAAGGCACCGCGCAATAATCCAGTCCGTTCAAGCTGTCGCAGATAATGCCCGAACAAAGGGTATACCCGTTCAATCCTGCCATCAAGTTCAGCATGGTGGCTCTGTCGTCCGCCTTGATGATCCTTTTATAATGATAGGTGGCCAGCACTTCTTCCGCAAAATAAAAAGAGTTACGGATTCCCTGTTCAAAAGAGAGGCACGGATAATCCTGCAGTTCTTCTATATCGATCTCTTTTTTCCCTGCCAAAGGATGCCCTTTCCATAAATAAACATAGATCCCGCACTGCATCAAAGGACAAAATTTCAGATCATATTCCCGAAAGAGTTTATTGAGCACCTTTTCGTTAAACTCATTCAAATACAAAATGCCGATCTCGCTTTTTAGATTTCTCACATTGTCAATGACCTCATGGGTCTTGGTTTCGTGCACGGCAAATTCGTATTCATCCATATCAAACTGCTTTACCAATTCGATAAAAGCGCTCACGGCAAAAGAATAATGCTGCATGGAAACGCTGAATTTCTTTTTGACGTTCTTTTTTTCGATATATTTATACTGTATCAGTTCATACTGTTCGGCGACCTGCCTCGCGTAACCGATAAATTCTTCTCCGTCCGCTGTCACAACGATCCCTTTGTTCGTTCTTTGAAAGATCTCGATCCCCACTTCCGCTTCCAAGTCTTTGATGGCTTGCGAAAGGCTGGGTTGAGAAATGAACAGCGCTTTTGCCGCTTCGTTCATGGATTTTGCGTTTGCCAGCGCAATGGCATATTTTAACTGCGTCAATGTCATAAAAATCACTCCGTTTGTTTCAATTACCTATCATTTTGGTATGTTTATCGTACCTTGTTCTTCCCCAAAAGTCAATATTCCCCCTTTAGTGAAAATAAAAGACCTGTTTTTATATTTTGACAAAAAAAGAAGCTATACCCTAAAACCAAGGTATAGCCTTATTTCTCTTATGGTCTGAGTGGGGAGATTCGAACTCCCGGCCTCTTGAACCCCATTCAAGCACGCTACCAAACTGCGCCACACCCAGACACTAGAATTATTATATCATGATTCTGCCCTCTTTTCAATTCCTTTTCACGGATTCCCGCTATTGCCTTTTTACTGTTTTTTTCTTATAATCGACAATGAGGTGAAGATCATTGCGAAAAGAAAGCGGTTTCTTTTTCAGTACAAACAAAGTCAACAACATCGCCTATTCCATCTATTACCCCGAAACTACGCCAAAAATGATTTTGCAGGTTTCTCACGGAATGTGCGAGTATCTTGACCGCTATGAGCCTTTTTTCTCTTATTTGACGGAAAAAGGGATCATTTGCTGTGGGAACGATCATATCGGTCACGGTAAATCTGTTTCTTCCCGGGAAGAATTGGGATTTTTCCCGCAAGAAGAAGGCTACAAATATCTTTCAAAAGATCTTTATAAACTGACGCGGTATATGAAAGAGCGGTATCCTTATCTGCCTTATACGCTGTTGGGTCATAGCATGGGTACTTTTGTTCTGAGGGATTACCTTTCCCAATACGGATATGCTCTGACTTCCGCTATTTTATGCGGGACCAGCGGCAAGAATCCTTTTGTCAATATGGGTATCATCCTATCCCGTTTGATCGGCGGCTCCAAAGGAAAAACCGAGCGAAGCCCGTTTCTCAGTAAAATCGCTTTCGGTTCCTACAACAGCCGTTTTCCCGAAAAGAGAACGGAATATGACTGGCTCACCAAAGAAGAGAACATCGTAGACCGCTATATCAAGGATCCCTACTGTCATTTTAATTTTACAGTCAACGGGTATGAGAATCTCTTTTCCCTGTTAAAGCAGGTCTCCTCGTCTTCCTGTATGGCGGCGTATCCAAAAGATCTTCCTATCATTTTGCTTAGCGGTGAAATGGACCCGGTGGGAAATTACGGCAAAGGCGTCCAGGAAGTATATCGGTCCCTCCGAAAAGCGGGCATCAAAGACGTTACACTCAAGCTGTACCCCAATGACCGCCATGAGATTCTGAACGAAACCGATCGGTTTCAGGTATACGAAGATATTTTCCGATTTTTACAGGAAAAAAATCATTTGGAATAGTATATACGATCAAAAACGGAGCACTCGTTTTCCCTGCTCCGTTTTTTATTTTTTCTTTGTTCCCTTGGCCAACTCATAACTTACACAGATCCGCCGAAACAGTTCCTCATCGGCGACGGAATCGTCCAATATCATGGTATACCAATGTTTTTTATTCATATGCCATCCCGGATAATACTGCTCTTTTTTGAGTGTCTCTTCCATTTCTTCCGGCGGCAGACGCAGATCCATGATCTCTATCGGCTCTGTTTCTTGAAATCCCAATTTGCTTTTCGGCACCGTCAGCACCAGGCCGTACCACTTCGCGTTGTCTTTTCTTCTCCAAATCGCGTTATCCGGAAATTTTTTCCACAGATATTCCGCTTCATCCCCATACCGTTTTTGAATAAAGTCGATCACCCGCAGTGTCTGCGGTTGCTTGAAAACCGCGTCCTCATAGCATTTTGAAACGATCTCTTTTATTGTTTCCTCAAAAAGCCCTCTCACTTCTCCCACAAAAGCGCCGGAAGCATTGGTTTTATAGAGGATATACTCTTCCCCGGAATCCTTTTCGACCATTTTGGTATCTGCCCGACCGGTTTTGTCTATCCGAATCTCCATATCAAACTGTCCGTCAAAAATATTTTTCCCGTAATAATAACCATCCTGCTTTTCTCTGAATCCGTAAGCTATCAGTTTTTCCATATTCACTTTTTTGTTTCGAAACAGTTCTTCAAACATCAAAGCGCTCCAAATCCATTCTTGTTATTGCTTTTATCATAGCATTTCCCCTAAAACAATGTCAAAAAAGGAAAACACCCAAAAGAGCAGTATTTCTTTCAGGTGTTTTTCTTCCGTTTAAAAAATGATGCAGATCAAACCGCCGCTGCCTTCATTCACGATACGGGTCAAGGTTTCCTGCAGTTTTGCCTGGGCGCTTTCCGGCATGTTATGAAGCTTGTTTTGCAGCCCTTCCTTGACGATATCATGGAGCGTTTTGCCAAAAATATTGGAATGCCAGATCTCCGCCGGATTTTCTTCAAACTGCTCCGACAAAAAGTCTATCAGATCTTTGGCTTGCTTTTCCGTGCCCACAAAGGGGCTCACCTCTGTGGTGATATCCGCCCGGATGAAATGGAGCGTAGGCGCCGAAGCTTTGAGTTTTAATCCAAATTGGTTCCCTCTGGTAATGATCTCCGGCTCTTCCAGCTTCAGCTGATCCAAAGACGGCGCTACCAAACCGTATCCTTTGGTATTGACGTCCTCTAAGGCATCTTTGATCCGGTCATATTCTGTTTTGATCCGAGACAGATTCTGCATGGACTTCATGAGATCCAGATCATCCTCGATCTGAATGCCGGTCACTTCTTCCAAGATCTTGTAGAACATGCCTTCTTCATCCTTGACTACTACGGAAGCTTCCCCTTTTCCCATATCCAGATCAGATAGCGCCACACTTTCGATATAGGGCAGTTTTGCCATTTCCGTATTGCATTCTTCTATCTCCCGAACGGTCGTCGCGTGGACCATTTCTTCTTTTAGTTTTGTCATCAGATACTCTTTGAACCAATGGTCGTTGTCCAACATATTGACCCATTGTGGCCAGAATACTTTGACTACCCCTACGGGAAATTCCTTTAGCACATCATTTAAAATACCGACCATATTTTCCCTGTTTAGATGCAGCACATCCGCCGGCACTACAGGAACACCGTATTTTTCTTCCAAACTCCGTTTCAATTCCGTTGTTTCATCACTATACGGCGCTACAGAATTGAGTACCACGATAAAAGGCTTTTTGATCTCTTTTAATTCCCGAATGACCCGCTCTTCCGCATTGACATAGCCTTCTCTGGAAATTCCCGTTACAGAACCGTCTGTCGTCATGACCAGTCCAATGGTAGAGTGATCCTCGATCACTTTTCTTGTCCCGATCTCCGCCGCTTTTTCAAAAGAGATAGGCTCCTCGTTCCAAGGGGTAAGCACCATACGCTCTCCTTCCTCATCTTCATAGCCGTTTGCTCCTTCTACGGCATACCCTACACAGTCTACCAGCCTAACGGAAAAATGAACATGATCTTTTAGTGTGACATGCACAGCTTCTGCCGGCACGAATTTCGGCTCTGTGGTCATGATCGTCTTCCCTGCTGCGCTTTGCGGCAATTCATCTTTAGACCGGTTTTTGTCATACTCATTGTCGATCATGGGAATGACCAATTCTTCCATGAAGCGTTTGATAAAAGTGGATTTGCCCGTTCTGACCGGCCCTACCACCCCAATATAAATATCACCCTTTGTTCTTTCTGAAATCTCCTCAAAAATCTTAAATTTATCCACTTGATAAGGTACCCCCTTTTTTCTATTGATACCGGATTTCTCTGTGTCAGAGCCATGCCCTATTTCTCTACTAAATGTATATGTGGATCCGTCCAAAATATGATTTATCCCAAAAAGAATTTTTGAGGCGATTTCACGCAAAAAGAAAAAGCAGCCTCTTTTCCTGCTGCTTTTTTATTCTATTTCTGTATTCTCTTGTTTTTCAAAATCGATCAGATCATCTATTCCTTCTATTCCTTGACCCAGCTTACATGATTATATAAAGCGACTTCTTCCACTTCATGTTTCTTTCCCCGCAGCATCAAATCTTTCGCCACTTCTTTTGCCGCTTTGCTGTTTTCCAGCACTTCATAAATCGCTGTGGTGATCGGCATAGGCACATCATATTTTTGCGCCAGCTCGTAAGCGGAATAAGTGGTTTTGATCCCTTCCACCACCATGTTGGTGCTTTTTAGAACCTCTTCCTTGGATTTGCCTTCTCCCAAAAGGATACCGGCTCTTCGATTTCTGGAATGCATACTGGTACAGGTCACGATCAGGTCACCTATACCGGATAATCCTGCAAAAGTAAGAGGATCGGCGCCCAATTTTACACCCAAACGGCTGATTTCCGCGATCCCTCTTGTCATCAAAGCCGCTTTGGCGTTGTCTCCGTATCCCAAGCCGTCGGAGATCCCCGCACCCAGCGCGATAATATTTTTTAAAGCACCGCCTAATTCCACCCCGATCACATCCGGGTTGGTATAGATTCTTAGGACTCCGTTCATAAACACGTCCTGCACCAAAAGAGCTGTTTTTTCACAAGCAGACGCTACGACACAAGTCGTCGGCATCCGTTTTCCCAACTCTTCCGCATGGCTCGGACCGGACAGCACCGCGATATTGGAACGTTTTATCTGTCCCACCACTTCTTCTATGATCTCATCGCACCGTTTTAAAGTATTGTTTTCGATCCCTTTGGAAGCGCTGACCAAAATCGCCTCTTTTTGTATATAAGGGGCGGCTTTTTGAAGGGTTTCCCGCAGTGTCTGCGTCGGTGTAACGGTAAGGACCAGTTCTGCGTCAAAAAGCGTTTCTTCCATATCGGAAGAGATCTTTAAACTGTCCGGACAGACAATGCCCGGCAAATATTCATCATTTATCCGTGTTTTTCGTATCTTTTCCGTCAGTTCCTGCCGTCTTGCCCATAACGTCACTTCATGAGAAGCAAGCGCCAAATGGTTTGCCAAAGCGGTCCCCCAACTGCCTGCACCCAATACAGCAATTTTCATGGTATTACTTCCTTTCTTTCTTCCCTTGGAATTTGATGATAATGGGTGTTCCTTCAAATCCAAAGGTTTTTCTTAGATTATTTTCAATATATCGCTTATAGGAAAAATGTACCAGTTCCGGATCGTTTACAAAAAAGACAAAAGTGGGAGGCCTTGTCAAAGGCTGTGTCCCGTAATAGATCTTGAGCTGTCTGCCTTTATCGGAAGGCGGACTCATGATCGACATGATATCCAAAATAAAATTATTGATCTGGGCCGTCGGGATCCTTCTGGAATGCTGATTGGCCACAAAACTGATGAGCCCGATCAATTTATCCACCCGTTTTCCCGTCAGCGCGGAAACGAACATGATCGGCGCATACTGTAAAAAGGGCAGCTCATCCAAATAGATCTTATCCGAATATTTTTTAACGGAATTGGTGTCTTTTTCGTAAATATCCCATTTGTTCACTACGATAATGATCGCTCTGCCTTCGTTGTGCGCATATCCTACGATCTTTTTGTCCTGTTCGGTGATCCCTTCCACCGCGTCCACGATCAGCATCGCTACGTCCGAACGCTCAATGGCTTTTAATGCCCGAAGCACCGTAAACCTCTCCAACGCCTCATTGACTTTGCTCTTTTTTCGGATCCCCGCCGTATCGATAAAGACATACTTCTGTCCGTCCATGGTAAAAGGCGTATCCACCGCGTCTCGGGTCGTTCCCGGGATATCGCTGACGATCACTCGCTGCTCCCCTAAAATACGGTTGATGATAGAAGATTTGCCCGCATTGGGTTTTCCGATCACCGCCACTTTAATCACGTCTTCATCGTATTCCATTTCTTCCACGTCGCCCAAATGAAATAAGATCTCATCCAAAAGATCCCCTAATCCCAAAGCCTGCTCTGCAGAAACCAAGATCGGTTCTCCGAATCCCAAAGCAAAAAAGTCATAATAAGAATCCGGTGTTCCGGCATTGTCCGTTTTGTTCCCTACCAAGATTACCGGTTTCCCGGACTTTCTGAGGAGATCCGCTACTTCTTCGTCCGTGGTGGTCAATCCTTCTCTGGTATCCACCACAAAAACGATCACTTCCGCCGTATCAATGGCAACTTCTGCCTGCAGCTTTACCTGTCTTAGGATCGTATCTTCCGAATTGACTTCGATCCCGCCGGTATCGATCATGGTAAATTTTTTATTGGTCCATTCCACTTCCGCGTAGATCCTATCCCGCGTCACACCCGGCGTATCCTCCACAATGGAGATCCGTTTTCCTGCCAAGCGGTTAAATAAAGTGGATTTTCCCACGTTTGGTCTTCCTACTATTGCAACGGTGGCCATTTTTTGCCCCCCTTTTCTTTCATGATAAAGTCACGATATGGATTCAATAGCTTCTTTCAGATCACTGCCGTTAAAATTTAAGATTCTTGTTTTGCCGGCTGTCTTTTCCTGAAAATCGCAAAAAAGCATATCGTCCAAAAACCGATCGCCTTCTCGGTTCAACACGGTTTCCGGCAAAAACAGCGCGTCATAATCTTTTAGCTTCGGCAGCGCCGCATTTAAAATATCCTGCGCTGTCAAAAGGCCTGCTACCGTGATATTTTTGCCGAAAAAGGTATTCTCTACCCCGCATATTTCTATTTTAACATTTTCTTTCTCAAATTGCTTTCTTTTTACTTCTTCTTTAATAAAATTCTCTGCCAATTTCCCTGTGATCCATAAGATCTTTTTTTCTTTTTTCAATTTTTTCGGTCTTTCCAAACCTTTCAGCTCATGAACAAACTGCGCCGTCATCCCGATCCCGTCTTCGATCTGCAAAAAATCCCCGTAAAAATCATACGGAGGGATGGGAAGTCCGCCGCTTAGATAAAACTCATCCGCCGGAAAAAACAAATGCTGTCCCAGCCTTTTTTTCGCTTCCTCATTCATTTCTTCGATCAGCGCTATGGTTTTTTGGGACTCTTCTTTCCTAAAATTTCTAAGCTTTGTAAGCCCTTCCCGATATTTGGTCAATCCCACCGGAACGATTGCCGTCGTTAAGATCTTTCCCGGATATCGATCCGCGATCTCGATCAATTCATGGAGCGTGAACCGCAGCTCTTCTCCATCGTTCCATCCGGGGCAAAGCACGATCTGCCCATGGATATCGATCCCGTCCGTCAGTAGTTTCAAAAGCTGTTTTTTGATCATGGCGCCTTTGGGATTGTTCAGCATCCGCGCGCGTAAAAGACCGTTCATGGTGTGGATGGATACATATAATGGCTTTAGCTGATATTCGCCGATCCGATCCAATTCTTTTTGAGAAAGATTGGTCAAAGTCAAATAATTGCCGTAAACAAAGGACAGCCGATAATCATCATCTCGAAAATATAAACTTTTCCGCATATTTTTCGGCATTTGCGTAATAAAGCAGAAGATGCAGTTGTTTTTACAGGCTCGTTCCTTGTCCATCAAGTCATTTTCAAAGATCAGCCCGATATCCTCATCCTCTTCTTTTTCAATCTCTAAAACAAGAGATTCTCCGCTTTGTAAAAATTCTACCTCCAGGTATTCGTCCGTGATCAAATATTGATAATGCAAAAGATCCAAAACTTCTTCTCCATTGATGGAAACCAAAAAATCGCCCGGTTCGATACCGCCTTCATCACAGATAGAATTTTCTATAATATCTTTAATCTTATGCATGATACGTCCTCTTTTTTTACTCTGATTAGTTATTATCTTACGGTATAAACCTGCTTTTGGTCAAGTGCGGTCTTGCTTTCTGCCCCTTTCCCCTTTGGTATTCTTCCCGTTTTGCCGTTTTTCTGTTTTTTCTTTTCACAAAAAAAGACGAGAAGCTTTTTCTCGCCCTTTTCTTTTTTATTTTCTGCTTTAAACCAATTCCAAAAAAGCGCCTAAACTGCCGGTTTTTCCGTGATCTCCCCGATGGGAATAAAAGAGATCCTTGTGACACATGGTGCAAATACTGGCTATAGCGATATTTCCTTCCAAAATCCCCATTTCCAGCATCATGAGCTCATTGGTTTTCCAAAGATCGATATGATATTTTTTCTCCGATACCTGTTCTATGACTTCCGCCGCAAAAGGAAACACCCTTTCAAATTCCTCTACCACGTCTTTGTCCACTTCAAAACAGCATTTTCCGATGGAAGGGCCAATAGCCAAAAGCACATCTTTGGGATTTGTCCCAAAGGCCTCCCGCATTTTAAAAAGTGTTTTCTGTCCGATCTTTTTTACCGTGCCTCTCCAGCCGGCATGCGCCAAAGCGATCGCTTTTTGTTTGGTATCCAAAAAGTAGAGCGGAACGCAGTCCGCCGAAAAGATTATCATAGGCAGACCTCTTTCTCCTGTCATCAAAGCGTCCACCGAATCATAATCTCTTTCTTTCATCAGACCTTTTCCCTTGTCCTCCTCTGTCACCAGGCGGATATGATCGTCATGTGTCTGTCTTGTCATGACCAAATCTCTTTCATTGATCGAAAGCGCTTTGCAAATCCTATGATAATTTTCTAAAAGATTCTCTCTGGCATCATTTTTCTTGAGTCCCAAATTCAAACTTGTAAGGTGTTCTTTGCTCACACCGCCTATTCTGGTGGAAAACCCCGTTTTCACCAGCCCTGTTTCTTCAAAAAGAGGAATTTTATAATATATGAGCCCATCCTGTCGATATTCTTGGAAACAATTCTTTCTTTCTTCCATCTTACTTAACCTCCAATGACTTTTGTCTGTGCCCCCATAAAAATCCCTGTGGTAATCCCATGTCAAATTTATCCCAAGGCAAAGGTTCCTCTGTGGAAAACCCTCTGGTCAAAATATCCCAATCTTTTGCCCCTTTTTCTTTTTCTGCCATCGCCGTTTCTTCCAAATAACCCCGGATCCCTTTTTTAAAACTGCCGATCGCTTCCCCGTTTTCATACACTCTCACCAGAAGATCCGCGGTTTTTTCCGTTCCTCTTGCCAAAATGCTCTGCACTTTTGCCCATTTGGGACTTTCATAATCCACTTCTATGTTTTTTCCTTTTTTCAAACACTTCACAATATACTTCAGCTTTTCTTCCAACTCTTTTTCCGTCTCCATCTCTTCCCACTGGAATGGCGTAAACGGTTTGGGAATAAAGGGATTGATGCTTACGCTCAATTTTCTTACTTTTGGATTTTTTCTCACCCGAAGCACCAGATCCACGATCGCTTCAATGTCCTTTTTCGTTTCTTTCGGCAAACCGATAATAAAATACATCTTGATGTTATAGATCTCATGCGCCACAGCCATATCCACCGCGCGAAGCACATCTTCTTCCGTAATGTTTTTATGGATCACATCCCGCATAAAGGGAGAACCCGCTTCCGGCGCTATGGTGATCGTCTTGTGGCCGGAGGCTTTTAGTCCCCTTACCAATGTTTCCGTCAAAGAATCCGCCCGCAAAGACGCTACGGAAAAAGGGATCTCCTCTTCCATCAAAAACGTTGTCAACTCATCTATATAGGGATAATCGGAAATCGCCGCGCCTACCAGACCCACTCGTTTTGCCGCCGGTTTCCCTTTTAAGATCAATTCCTTTACTTTTTCCAAAGGCATCACGCGCGGTTTTTTATAGCAATATCCCGCCATGCAGAATCGGCAGTTCCTGCTGCACCCTCTGGAGATCTCCACCAAAAACATGTCTGAAAATTCTGTGTTTGGGGTCACGATATAAGAATAAGCCGGGGATTCTTCCATACGGGTCAAATATCCTTTTTGTATCTTGCCTGTCATCTCACGCTGAAAAGCCGGGACATAGACCCCTTCCAGCTTTGCCGCTTCTTTTAAAAAGGATTCTTTCTCTCCGTTATATAGACGATGGTACAGATCCAAAAGTTTCAGAATGATCCCTTCCCCTTCTCCGATCACTACAATATCCAAAAAGGGGCTTAACGGAAGTGGATTGAATGTCATACAGGGTCCGCCGCCAATGACGAGCGGATCAGTGTTTTTTCTATCCTTTGCGTAAAGAGGTATCCCTCCGTGATCCATCATCCAGAGCATATGAAGATAATCCAGTTCAAAGGAAATGGAAAACCCTACCATGTCAAAATCTGTCATAAGCCGTTCTTTTTCAAAAGAAAGAAGATTCTCTTTTTGTAAAGAAAGTTTTTCCCGAAACGATTGATCGGGTAAGAAAAGTCTGTCGCAATCAAAAGAAACACTGCTTTTGATCTTGTCATAGATTGTCAAAAATCCTAAATTAGACATGCCCAAACTGTAGGTATTCGGATAGCACAATAAAAAAGAATGCTCTCCCCCCTTTTTGTATTCTTTCAAATAGATCTCTTCTTCTTTTAATGCCCTGTTGCGGCTGGTCAGTTCCCACATGTCGATCCGTCTCTTTCTTTTTTATCTGTTATCTCTATTATACTATGCCTTGTAAAAGATTTCATGTATTCTTCCCATTCTGTCAAAATTGTCCAAAAAGAAAGCAAAAGCGCTTGTCCGGGGACAAGCGCTTTTTATCATATGCTTTGGTTTCTCTTTCTCTTTATCAACAACCATTCCTCTCAAAAAAGTTCGGAGAAAATGATCCAAATTCAGTGCGCTTTTTCATCAATATGCTGTTTTTTTCTGTCTATATGAGCCAGCGCATAGGTGATCAGTGATCCGACAAAAGCAAACAAAACCATAATGGCTATGTAATCGAGGAAAAAGAATATCCTCGGCTCGCTGTAATCAAAGAACACGAATGCCGACTTCATGAACAGATAATCTGCCAGTTTCCGCTTAACAAAAGCGTATCCGCCGTAGACGGAAAGGGCTCCCAAGAGCGCCATAGCGACACGCCAGTTTTTCTTTTTGCTTTTTTTCAGTTTTTGTATAGGCGTATATAGGTGGGTCCCTGCATGGATACACAGCAGAACAAATCCCCAATAAGCCAAAACCAGATGGACCCCTCTTGCCCAGGCGGACACTCCCGGTATCCGTATAAACGTATACAAATGCTTGGACAGCAAGATGCCGCTAAGCGGCGGCAGGATCATAAAAATCAGAAGAAGCAGGTCAAGCGCTGTCTGAAATACTCTGCGCGGAGGATACTGTCCTTTCAACAAGGTCTGATACCATCCTCGATTCAGCACATGATGCGCGATAAACAACACCAGCATCGCCGTCCCCGCGATCTCATGGAAAGTCTCTCCGATCAGGGCATACGCCATCA
>JAEEGL013820705.1_pt1 | contig 12250 bp, 13 predicted proteins | sample 9134231 | NCBI WGS metagenome assembly JAEEGL01 (sample SAMN16246548, study PRJNA631951) | gut metagenome | biome: gut microbiome; feature: rumen; material: fiber-attached | host: Bos | place: Iran: Karaj | collected 2018-10
AGATCGGACGGTGCAAGAGCTTTGTGGAGGCTGGTGGAATCCTAAATTGTCAAGTGGCTGATCGTCAGTGCTGTATAGGCCGTTCTGATGCCTATCGTCGCTTGACGGCGTTCGTCCTTCGCGGTTCTGTCCTTTCGCTCCTTGCGTGCGTGTGCACACGCTTCATCCGAAATGTTGAATGTTTATAACACCCAGCGCACCTGATACTGATTATCAGACACTTGCAGCGGTGGACGGTCGCACCAATACCCACACCAATAGTCGCACCAAGTGTCGCACCAAAACTTTCTGCCAATGTTTCACGCCAAAAGCTAAAAACGTACAAGCCTCTCATGCAAATTTCACGGCCTCTCATAAAATTCTCACGGCCGCTCGTAAATGTTTCACGGCCCGCCGTTACTTCCTGGTGTCACCTTTGGTGCGACTATAGGTGTCACTTACCTCAGAAAAATAGATCCTGATTTTCAGATAGTTAAGTGCCAGGTGTAAGAGGTGCTACCTATTGTTTTTATAAAAGTGTAGTAGTGCATTATGTATTCAACATTCTCTGGCAAGACACATGCTGTTTCGAAAAAAGTGACAGATAAATTTGGAAGTTACGAGAATTATTTCTATTTTTGCAGTCGACAGAAAACATTTGATGCAATGAGTACAGAGACGATGACGCAGCTGATAGCTGATTACTTCAAGACACAACCCGTCCTGAAGGTCTGGCTCTTCGGCTCCTATTCGCGTGGTGAGCAGAATGCTGACAGCGATGTTGACATATTAATAGTGCCAGATAAGATGGTCGGTCTGTTCAAGCTGAGCGGTATGATGCTCGACTTGCAAGACCTGCTTCAGAAGCGGGTCGACCTTGTTACAGAGAAGGGCCTGCTCCCTTTCGCTCGTGAAAGTGTTAATCGTGATAAAATTCTGATTTATGAGAGAGCCGCTTAGAGATAAGAGTCGGTTGGAGCATATTTTGGAAGCCATCGAAAGGTTGCAGATGTATGCCGGCCAACTTTCGCGCGAAGAGTTGGAGGCTGATGTGTTGCGATACTACGGAATTGTCAAGAATATTGAGATTATAGGCGAAGCAGCCAATATGCTGACAACCAGGTTCAAGGATGCCCATCCCGATGTTGCGTGGCGCGACATATCAGGTATGAGAAACTTCTTGGTTCACGAGTACTTCCGAGTTGACAGCGATACTGTCTGGGCTGTCATTCATAGTGAAATCGTGGAATTGAAAGAACACATAATCCATTACCTCTTGGAAACCGACTGGAAGGAGTGGGAAAAATAATTATCGTTTCAAGGAGATAACCAAAGAAATGTGACTTTCTCTGACCGTTCTTGACAATTGTCATTTTGAAGCGAGGGGATTGTCAGACGTATATTTGAAACACTTTTTAGAAACTGAAGAACTGACTATCATTTCCATTACAAATAGCAATTTTTGCATTTTAAAAATCAGCGAAAAATGAAAAATATTTCCCATTTTCGCTGATTTTTAAGCAATGAATGCCAGATTTCAAAATAAAGCGACTTATGTGGCAGCTTTGATTATTACGGCCTCTCTACAACTTTGGTTCTGCCTCCATATCGTTATCCTTCTCTTCAGTCTTTATAAATTCCTACTTAAAGTGTACCTAAAGCGTTCTACCCTTATACTATTCACTGTTATGGCCAAATTTCTCCGTCATCATCTTTTTGGGTAATCAGCTGATTATGTGGCATGGCGGAGAATTATTCCATTTTTCTTTCAAGTAGTAATTCAAGGTGATTTTCGTGAAATCAGATTTTCCTCTTGATTTTCCGATGCGGCATCTTCTTTCTATACCTCCCCCTCTGCCGAGATAGGAAGGCAAACGATAGGTTATTTCTTCGGCCTATTACGTCATCAGGAGGCCATTTCGAGCTGTTTCAAAGCATGAGGCGGGTTGTTGTGTAAAAATTGTTAAAAGATTAGGTGTTTTTAACTATGTGTCGAGATTTCTTCGTAAATTGCAGCCGCATTTCGTACTACCGTTCGTATGGATAGGCGATTGCATATATATGAATTGGCGTTTCACTACGCTTGATTTGACTGTCAAAACTTCGCAAACTTTGAATTCTCGTCAATGAAAGCAATAGCTGAACGCCACCTGGGTATGATAACCCCTGCTATGCTGTATAGTATGGCAATCTTATCATATTCGGCGTGGGTGTTTCGCATTGCTTGTCCAGACGAGATGGTAATGCGAAGACCTTGACAGTGGGACAAGTGGATGAAGTAGCTCCCACGTCTTTTCGTATATATTCCCTCGAACATAAGAAAATTATCAGTCTTGTTGGGAGCAGAGGCACATTAAAAAAGAATCAACTTGAATAAAGTACTTATCACCTCCTGTTTCCTGCTGTTTTCTTTTTCGGTTAAAGCCCAATTAACTGAAAAAGTAAAATATGCCTTGATGCAACAGGACATCAGTTTGTTGGAATCTGAATACAGAAATGCATCTGACGAAGAAAAACTTTGTATTATTGATGTAATGTGCAACAATAGTATAAAATGGGACAACTTAACATATGAGCAAATCTTGGCAATTGAGCCTAAAGAGACAAATGACCCATTTTATAAGATACTTCATCAGCAATTATTGAAGAAAGAATTAGAGATTGTGAACTTTATTGAGACGCTTGACGCTGAACGTATTGATATGTATTGTCAGTTATTTCCTAAACGCTCAAAACTGGTGTCATCTTACCTTAATAAGGTCCTTACAAATTATTTGGATTCCATACCATATATACAACTTGATTACCTTTATAGGAATTTACATATTGATGGTTATGATGATATTGATTATTATTACGCCTCTCGTTCAGAAGAACGCTATGACATGATTAGAGCCAAAGTGGATGATTATTGCCAGATAGAAGCATCATATAGAGACAGATTAGTGCTTTTGTTACAGGTGGGTGCCTGGCAATACCTTTACAACCGATTTGCGGGTGTAGCGAAGTCGTATTCTCAAATAGGTATCGTATCAGATGAGCCATATTATATCGGCAGTCAGTTTAATCAGATAGTCCATTATTACTTTAATTCTAATGATTTCGAACAACAGCTCAAGAATGTTGTAAAATCTTATAATTCAGCTGTCAATAAATCAAGGGAAGAATATGCGAAGAGTGCTAATATTGAAAAATATCCTCTGTCTAACTTAACAGTCCCCCCTATAGGTTCCTTTTCCTATTCAGATGACTATAATGTATTATCACTTGTACCCAAAGCTAGAGTCTCTTTTGTGGAATCACGACAATTTGCTGGCACGGTTGCCAATATTGCCAGTTTTTTTGTAGGTTCATTGGTGTCTACTATAGGGAAAGGACTTTTTGACATGTATGCAGCATCATCATTAGCAGAAGAAGAAATCGCAGCCAGAAGGAAACTTATGGATGATGTATATTCTAAACTTTCCTCCATTATTGACAGGTACTGCAATCAAGTCTCGTCGAACATTGATAAACAGATAAATACAAACCAATCAAAATTTGTGGATTATGTTAAGAAATACAAGTAAAGTCAGGTTGTTTTTGGCTATATGTTTTTTTATATCTTCCCAACAGGCAGGTGCCCAAATCATAGATATAATATCAGATTATGTGACTGACAAAATCACCGAACGGGTTACTAACTACATTTCAAATGCTGCTAGTAGCTTCTGGGATGGAATGGTTGAAAGTGATGCAAGAAGCTCTATTGAAGAGAAAGCAAAAGAGCTGAAAGATTATGATATTCAAAAAACATCATTAAACAATTTGATAGTAAACAATAAATACACGGACAAAGAGAATTTTTCTTCTGCTAACGTGATTAATCCGATTCCTTCGGGTATTCAGAATTCCTTTGGGAAAAGAATAAAAGCTTTCGGTAATACAAGATTGTCTGCCATTGGCGATGGGCTTGTGGGCGATGCTATGAGATGCTATAGCGACTCTGTGATGCAAACAATTCATTATCGCAGTTTGGAGGATGTGCTTTCGCAAACAGCATTGGATTCAGTAAACATACTTGGCATTCCCAAAGAATCTTTGCTGTCCGACATTAATAAAGACTCACGTTTAGCGGTATTGTTCAATAATCATCCGCAGATTATTCGAGTTTATGCAAATTCTATTTCAACTGTATACAAATCCGACCTGTCACATTTATACTACTGGGGTGTAGTGGCTGATTCTCATCGCAAAAATTTGCCAAAAAAATCCAGACTAATGAATCCAAGGTTCATTCAATTTGTTCAATCGGGACAGTTGCTTACTCTAACTAACAACAACGAAGAACTGGGGACATTCGATATCTCCCAACAACTTATAACAGTATATTCGACAGATTTGCTTAATTATATGCCAAAGGAGAACCTAAAGTATGTTTATAATGGAACATATTTTTCAACAGACGAATTAGGGCGGGTGAAAGATATAAATTTCCCACTTAATAAAAATGGCAAGAAAGGGGCTAAGAACAAGATAAAATATAAATTGATTTGTAATTCTCAGGGAATTACACAGGGGCAAGAGCTTTATTCCTTGATTTTAAAGCCATTCAAAGAGTCGCCAATGCTGGGGGGCGCTATCCCCTTGTCTTCTTCTGATAATGTCAAACAGCAAAACAAACTACTAAAGAAATCGGCAAAATCAGCATTGAAGATGAATGAAAACGTCAGGGCTGAGATAAAAATAGAATACAATAGCGCCTTAAATACGCCAAGTCTGGTTCAACTCCAAATAGATGAAAATGGACAAACTTTCATCTATCTCAACAATGGAGAACTACTCGCAAAAAAGGATGTCAATTTAATGAAGAAAAAGGAAACAGAGATCTTGAATAAAATATTACGAGCATCACATAATAGTGTCGTCATCAATGGTGTAAATCTAAGGCTTAGACTCAGCCCGTCAACATCTTCAGAAATACTAAAAAATAGCAGTGGTGAGAACATACACCTGCCAGTAGGTACACAGTTGCAATACATGGGTGAAAGCGATGACTTTTATGCCGTCCTGTATAAAGGCCAGACTGTGTATGTATCAAAGCGGTTTTCTTCAATAATCAATTAACAAATTCATATTAAGTCATGGAAACAAAAGAAACTAAAAATTGTCCTTATTGCGGTGAAGAGATCTTGGCAGTTGCTAAGAAGTGCAAGCATTGTGGTGAATGGCTTGATAAAACAAGTAAGCCAAACACTCCTGTAGCAAATCACAAGCCTATCCAACAAGATAACAGTAGTCAAATTAGCCAAAATTATCAAAAAGAAGAGGCTAAACAACCTCCTGTAGCTGTTCAAGTGAATTCTTATGAGCGGAGAAGAAAAAGTGACAATGAATCAAGCTTTGACAAGGGATTTGGTGGAGCTTTCGGTGGATGCACGGGTGTTTTAGCCTTTTTCGTAGTCTTACTATTTTTAATGTCTTCATACATGAAATCGTGTACCGGGTCAAATTCCACGAGTTCTACTGAAAATTCAGATACTCCCTCCTATTATTCGTCAGGGAGTGAGTCATATAACGGGGACACTGAGAGCAATTTTTATGATAATTAACCAAAAGTTTTAGTTATGAAAAAGTCACTTATTATTTTATTTTTGATTGCGTTAATTCCTTTTACTAATATTTCAGCAAAAAGAGTTCGTTATTTTTTTAATAAGGTCGAGATCTCCAATGGGCCTGATGATATAAGAAGAGGTCAAGGAACTTATATTATTGAGCTGGATACTGATAACCAAACTGTATTTCTCAAATTCAACACCCAAGGATCCACTAATCATTCATTAAAATTGAAAATAAAAGAATCAGGTGTGTATAGCGAGTCACCAGATTCTGAAACTAAATGGTATAAAACAGCCGATGGCACAGCTACACTATCCATAACATTTAATACTATACATAGATATACAGTAAATGTCTCGTTTGATTATTACACTGTAAAAAGGGGAGCGGAATACATGTCATTTGGGAAACCCATAAAAGTGGAGAAATTCTAGTTATATTTCGAGATTTTACGACTTTGTATAGTAAGTAAATAACATACCAATCGACAATAAATACTTATGAAACAATTTTGTTACATTCTATTACTATTTCTAAGCTTTAGCTTATATTCCAACGCTCAAAGCGTATATGATGATATTGCAGCATATAAACAATACCTGAACAATCTTTTGGAGTTATCAAAAATAAATAGCAAACGTATTGATAAACAACAGGTACTTAAGGATTCAAAAAATAAAAAGAATCCCGAAAGGTATGTTGATTTTATGCTAATTCGATATGAGCATTCCGAAGTTATTATACAAGCAAATATCTACATGCACTGCCTTGGGGCTGTTGAGGAGTTAAAATCGAGCAAGAAATCAGATTCTGTTGTGGCAGATGCTATCTCCAAGTTTTCAGCAACAGCTAATTTGGCAGAGGAACGAATACAGGAACTTTCCCAGTTTGAAGAACAGCACTGTCAAATTTTTCAACTTAAATATGGTTACCCTGAATTTGTAAATATTTGTAATTATTTAAGGGAAGACGAACAGGATCTCTCAAAAATGGGACTGACTATCAATTTTAATGAATAAAGTTCGTTTTTAATGGCTTATGGAAACAAGAGAAACTAAAAATTGTCCTTACTGCGGCGAAGAAATACTCGCTGTGGCCATAAAATGCAAACATTGTGGAGAGTGGTTGGAAGAGACTCCCAAGGTAATGATTCCATGTCCCATCTGTGGAGAAGAGGTAGAAGAGGGTACTGAGGTGTGTCCGCACTGTAATGAACCTATCTTTGGGGAAACAGATTATTCTAATGCCAATTCAATTGAGACTGTAGAAGGAAATAAGAAACCTTCGGCATCTATAGAAAATAGTATGGCCTTAAGCGAGTATCTGGAGCTGTTTAATCAAGATGAACATCAGACCGATTCTATTACATCAGACGAGAAAGAAGTGCAAACAGACACTTTGGAAGAATTGCCGATGAAGGAGCAATCCGAAGAAGCCAGTGAAAGTAATACTGATCAAAATGATGAACCCCTCTCAAGCGCGTCTATAGAGAATGGAAACGAGATGTCAAATGTTAACAAATCGGAAGAAATAAACAATAATACAAAGATTAAAGTAACTGAAACAAAATGGGAATCTCTTACAAAAACCGTTTTAACTGTGATAACGGTAGCAGTCGCTATAATAGTTATAATAATAGCATCTATCAATAGTTGTACAAGTAAGCACGAGCCAACAGCGACATTAGCGAGCGAATCATCTTCTAATAAGGAAACAGAAATTGAAGAGATTCAAACGGAAGATTCATTAATAGATGAAGAGGTCTATCGAGCCTACGAGGATGCATCGGCTCAACGTGAAGAAGCGACGGAAACGGATTTGCAAGATGAAGGCAGGCAATGGCTTGAAGGATTTGCAAACAATATAAACAGTAGAATACCCTTTGATCTTAGCACGTCAATTACATGTGAAGAATGTGAGTATAGAGCATCAGAAAAAAAACTGAATCTGACAGTAAGACTCCTGGAAGTGACACAATATGTGGATGATTTCTTATATGAATCATATAAAATGTATTTTATGACCACGTTTTCAGAAGTTCCAAATCTTAAAGAAGCACTGCAAATCAGTAATTCTACTATTGATGTATGGCTTCAAAATAAAGGTGGCGATGATATAGGTTCTATTACTTACACAGCAAGTGATATATAATAATACAATAGAGCACTGTCTTTTCTGCTCATATTAAAAGATGACAATTCTGATCCCACGTCATTAGACGAACAGACATTGATGAATAGAGTTTTTGAAGAAGATAAATCGCTGATATAATCCGAAAGAGGCAAAGGCAACGTCTTCACCCTTGTCGTGACGACTCGGCACTAATTCGGCGGACACAAATTAAATATACAAAATACTAAATTCAACTCAAAATGAAAAAGCTATTTATTATTTTTGCATCAGGACTACTTCTTTTGTCCTCATGTGGAACTCGTGATGACGAGGCAGTGAAAAAAGACGCAGTAGAGTGTGTGCATAAATTCATTCAGGCACTTAATGCAGGAGATTCAATTACTGTATTGTCGCTCACCAGCGGCAAATATGAAACTTTCCAAAAATTTAATCCGAAATGGGAATTGGAAAATGTTTCTTTTTCAGAAGAAGTTGGACTGGTTAGAAAAAATGATAATAATATAATTAGTGTGGTAGTAACTGCAAGCTATCAACAACATGATGCAAAATTTATCGTTCGCTTTGAAGGTGATTCCGGAAGAGAAGGCAATCCCCAAATTATCAATATGCACAATTTCCTTGATTTGTCATTAATTAATAGCAGCTATAATTTAAAAAGAGAAAATTACATTGATGATATTTACTTTATTGAAAACATAGATAATGCTGTAGAAGCCGGTAAATGTGTTGAGGCTTACATTAAGAGTTTTTCTGAAGGAGATCTTTCAAAATCTTATAATTATTATCCTAAATCTGAAAACAAAAATTTTAAGATACCTGATTCCTTAACTATAAGTAATATTTCTTTCGAGTTGAGTAAAGACAATGTGCGTTGTTACGTAGTGAATTGCACCGGTTTAGGAAAAGAAATATTGTTTATTGTATATCCTTCTAAGAACAAAAATGTACGATGTGAGATCGTTAATTCAAGAGGTCTTTTTCCCATAGACGAAAAAAGAAAAGAGTTAGAGGCTCAATTTAATGTGGTGATTGGCAATACAGTTTTGGAATCAGACGTGGACGGGGACGATTATGTAAACAACCTGAGAAAGCAATATGAGAAGAAAATTGCCGAGGATGCTGAAAAGGCACGCCAAGAAGCTGAAAAGGCACGTATCGCAGCGGAACAAGAAGCAGAAAGGGCTCGCATTGAAGCGGAAAAAGAGGCAGAACGCATAAAAAAAGAAAATTATAAAAAGGAGCGTCGCTCACATTGGGAAAAAATAGGTTTAGTAATTAAAGAGGTAAGGATGACTTCATCGATTGATAAAGATGGAGATAATATGAAAGGTATTTATTTTTCTGTTTTGAATCCAACAAGAAAAACGATAAAATATGTGACAGCATACATAAGTGGTATTAATGCTGTTGGCGATAGGTGTACTCATGAACATATGTGCCGTGGTATTGGTCCCATTCGTCCACTAGAAGGAGGCTTCTACGATTTTAAAGAGGTGTTGCTAGATCGCAATAATATTATAAAAGACCTATCTGTTAGTTTTAAAGTCATTTATACAGACGGTACTAGCAAAAACGTTAGACTCAAGAATGCTTTGATGAGCAATGGTTTTGATGAATCATGGTGGGATTGACAGCTTTGCTAATCAAATAATAATAAAGAATAATAAAAAAAATGAAACTAAAAATTGAAGCCATCAAATAAACAAACGACCGCCCGGAGGACTACCCCTGGGCGGCTTTCATTTCTACGTCTGCCTAGCTAGGTTCTGGAAACACCCGGTATCAAACAGGTTTAGAAAGCATCGTCCCACTTGACTTCCTCTATCTCGACCACGCCATTACGTGTCCTGTCGCCAAGACATACTGGAGGTCAGTATTGCGGCGATTCCACCACACACCGTACACGTCGTTGCGTCCGTTAACACTCATCATGTAGTCCATCACAGAAAGTCCCCCTTGTGATAAGAAATAACAAAGCAAATCAGAAGAAAATACCGAAAAACAGAAAATAATATCATTATTCTTTTGAATTTAAAAATTATTTTATAACTTTGCATCTAAGAGGTACAAATATGGCAAATATTACGAAAGAGCAATATGAATTTGCATTGGCACGGATTGAGGAACTGTTGCCGATGGTGGATGACAATACGCCTGCCAACGATCGTCATGCTGTGGAGTTGACAATGATGTCTGATGTTGTCATTGACTACGAGAAAGAACACTATCCCATCGGCAAACCAACTGTGGCCCAGTTACAGCTCTCGCTGGACGAGAAGAAAATGAGCCAGAAGCAGTTGGCTACAGAGATTGGAGTCAGTCCTTCTCGAATCAGTGACTACGTTTCTGGCAGGGCTGAGCCTACGTTGAAAATTGCCCGTTTGCTTTGTGTCACCTTAGGGATAACGCCAGCAGCTATGCTTGGCTATTAATTCTTTCTCTTGTAACCTTTCTCATAACGGGGAGCCCCCTTGTGATAAAATTGGATATACTATGGACAAAGAAAACAAATTGATACTGTATAAGGATGATGAAGGCAAGGTGAGTGTGAACACGCGCTTTGCTGATGAGGATGTGTGGTTGACACAAGCACAGTTGGCTGAGATTTATCAGACTACTCAGCAGAATATCAGTCTGCATCTTCAGGGAATATATGGAGATAATGAATTGGATGACGATGAACGAACTCACAAGAAATACTTGTTAGTTCGACAAGAGGGTAAACGCAAGGTACAGCGTGAGATTGAACACTACAACCTTGACGTGATTATCGCCTTAGGTTATCGCGTTCAGTCACCCATAGCCGTGCGCTTTCGTCGTTGGGCTACTCAACGTTTGCATGAGTATATACAGAAGGGTTTTACGATGGACGATGAACGGCTGAAGCAGGGCGGGAATCGGTATTTCCGTGAACTGCTGCAGCGCATCCGTGATATACGTAGTAGCGAACGGAACTTCTATCAGCAGGTGACGGACATCTATGCCACAGCGACGGACTATGACCCACGGGCAAAAATGACGAAGCTGTTCTTTGCAACGGTGCAGAACAAGATGCACTATGCTGTGCATGAGCATACGGCAGCAGAGTTGATTTACGAGCGGGTGGATAATGAGAAACCGTTTGTGGGCATGACCAACTTCAAGGGGAACTACGTGACACGCGACGATGTGAAGATAGCAAAGAACTACCTGACGGAATTGGAATTGCAGCGTCTGAACTTGCTGACCTCGCAATTCTTGGACTATGCGGAATTCCAGGCGTTGGAGCAGAACCCCATGACGATGGCAGACTGGATTGCGGCCTTGGATGACCAGATACTGCGTTTGCGTAAAAACATCCTTGAGGGTGCAGGCACTGTGTCGCATCAGGAAGCCATCGAAAAGGCTGAACGGGAGTTTGAGATATACCGTGAACGTGAGATGCGCCTTTTAGAGAGCGACTTCGACAAAGCCATTAAACGACTGAAGGAGAATGCGGATGATGCTATTTCCGGAGATTCTTGAAGACAATGACGAATAGGGTCACGGCGTTCTTCTTATCTTGACGATGCGGACATCGTCGACGGGGCGGTCGTCGTCGTCGGTGAAGACGCGCTGGATGCGTTCTACGACGTCAAGCCCTTCGACAACTTCGCCGAAAACGGTGTACTGGCCGTCTAAATGAGGCGTGCCGCCCGTTTTGTGGTAGAGACTGACCATCTCGGGTGTCATCGTAACACGGTGCTGGGTCATGTCGTCAAGGCGCTTGCCGATGGCTTCCAGTTCGGTGGAAGGCCAGAGCTTGCCCCACACGATATAGAACTGGCAACCGCTGGAGCGCCGCTCGGGGTTGACGTCGTCGCCCTCGCGGGCCATAGCGACGGCTCCCCGGCGGTGGTGGTGCAGCAGTCGTCCGTCGGCGGCAAAGAGTTCCGGCGCAAGGGTATAGCCGGTGTCGCCCTCGCCTAGCGACTGTCCGGGTTCGGCGTGGCGGCTGTCGGGGTCGCCACCTTGTATCATGAAGTTCCTGATGACGCGGTGGAATAGCAGGGAGTCGTAGAAATGCTCGTCGGCCAGGCGCAGGAAGTTGTCGCGATGGGCGGGGGTGTCGTCGTATAGCATGATGCGGATATTGCCTGCTGTCGTCTCTATCGTGACGTGGCTGTTTTGGCTCATGGCGGGTGTGGCGACGGCCAGTACCAGGGTGATGATGAGGGTCTTGAGCGTTTTCATCTTCTGTCGTTTTTCTGAAAGGGGACTTATCCGAACAGGGCGCGCAGGGCTTCTTCGACCTTACGGACGGGGTGGAGCTGAATCTTGTACTTGCGGGTGTCGAAGCCCTGAAGGTTGTATTTGGGGATGATGATGTCGGTGAAGCCTAACTTCTCGGCCTCGGCCACGCGCTGCTCGATGCGGTTGACGGGGCGCACCTCGCCTGACAAGCCGACCTCGCCCGCCATACACCAGCCACTCTCGATAGGGGTGTCGACGTTGGAGGAGAGGACGGCGGCAATGACGCTGAGGTCGATGGCCATATCGGTGACGCGCAGTCCGCCGGCAA
>JAEEGL013936286.1_pt1 | contig 12250 bp, 7 predicted proteins | sample 9134231 | NCBI WGS metagenome assembly JAEEGL01 (sample SAMN16246548, study PRJNA631951) | gut metagenome | biome: gut microbiome; feature: rumen; material: fiber-attached | host: Bos | place: Iran: Karaj | collected 2018-10
GATCCGCTTCAAGGGCATTCGCTGCGACCGCTGCGGTGTTGAAGTGACCAAGGCCAGTGTCCGCCGTGAGAGAATGGGACATATCGAGCTGGCAGCTCCGGTATCCCATATCTGGTATTTCAAGGGAATCCCCAGCCGTATGGGACTTCTGCTGGATGTATCCCCGCGTATCCTGGACCGTGTGCTGTATTTCGCAGCTTATATCGTACTGGATCCGGGTAATACGGATCTCAAGCTGAAGGACGTGCTGACAGAGACAGAGTATCGACAGAAGCTGGAAGAATTCAAGGATAATCTTGGTTCCTTCCGTGTCGGGATGGGAGCTGAGGCTGTTCAGGAGCTGCTGAAGAATATCAATCTGGATGAAGAGGCAGTCAGCCTGAAGGAAGAGCTGGAGACCTCCTCCGGCCAGAAGAAGGCAAAGATCATCAAGAAGCTGGAGGTCGTTGAGGCCTTCCGGAATTCCAATAACCGTCCCGAGTGGATGGTCATGAATGTGATCCCGGTCATCCCGCCGGATCTTCGTCCTATGGTACAGCTGGATGGCGGACGTTTCGCTACCTCTGATCTGAATGATCTGTACCGCAGGATCATCAACCGCAATAACCGTCTCCGCCGTCTGCAGGAGCTCTCCGCACCGGATATTATTGTCCGGAATGAGAAGCGTATGCTGCAGGAGGCTGTAGATGCCCTGATCGATAACGGACGTCACGGACGTGCAGTTACCGGCCCCGGAAACCGGAGCCTGAAGTCCCTTTCCGATATGCTGAAGGGTAAGCAGGGACGTTTCCGCCAGAACCTGCTGGGCAAGCGTGTAGACTATTCCGGACGTTCCGTTATCGTCGTAGGTCCGGAGCTTAAGATTTACCAGTGCGGCCTGCCCAAGGAGATGGCGATTGAGCTGTTCAAGCCCTTTGTTATGAAGGAGCTGGTGCAGAACGGTTCCGCCCACAACATCAAGGCAGCCAAGAAGATGGTGGAGCGTCTGGAGCCCGGCGTATGGGATGTGCTGGAAGATGTTATCAAAGAGCATCCCGTTATGCTGAACCGTGCCCCCACTCTTCACAGACTGGGCATCCAGGCCTTCGAGCCGATCCTGGTAGAAGGCAAGGCAATCAAGCTGCATCCGCTGGTCTGTACTGCATTCAACGCAGACTTCGACGGCGACCAGATGGCTGTACACCTTCCGATTTCCCTGGAAGCCCAGGCAGAGTGCCGCTTCATGCTGCTCTCTCCCAACAACCTGCTGAAGCCTTCTGACGGCGGCGTTGTGGCCGTACCTTCTCAGGATATGGTTCTGGGTATTTATTACCTGACCCAGGAGAGACCCGGTGCCAAGGGTGAAGGTTCTGCATTCAAGAGCGTCAACGAGGCGATTCTGGCATACGAAAACGGTGAAGTGACACTCCATGCGAGAGTGAAGACCCGTGTCCGCAGACAGCTGGAGGACGGAACAGAACAGACCGCAGTGATTGAAACGACGGTAGGACGCCTGATCTTTAACGAGATCATTCCCCAGGATCTGGGCTTTGTGGACCGCTCCAAGCCGGAAAACGCACTTCTTCCTGAAGTGGATTTCCTGGTCAAGAAGAGCGAGCTGAAGGCTATCCTGGAGCGCATCATGAATATCCACGGCGCGACACAGACAGCTGTGGCGCTGGACTACATCAAGGCGATCGGTTACAAGTATTCCACCAGGGCTGCCATGACGGTTTCCATTTCCGACATGGAGGTGCCGGAAGACAAGCAGCAGATCATTGATGAAGCACAGAAGACCGTTGAAAAGATTGCACGCAACTTCCGCCGCGGTGAGCTGACAGAGAGCGAGCGTTATAAGGAAGTCATCGATACCTGGAAGGCAGCTGACGACAGGCTGGCTGACGAGGTTATCGCAGGTCTTGACAAGTACAATAACCTGAAGATGATGGCGGATTCCGGCGCCCGTGGTTCCAATAAGCAGATCAAGCAGCTGGCAGGTATGCGAGGCCTGATGGCGGATACTTCGGGTCATACCATTGAACTTCCCATCACCTCCAACTTCCGTGAAGGCCTGGATATTCTGGAATACTTCATTTCAGCCCACGGCGCACGTAAGGGACTTTCCGATACTGCACTGCGTACCGCGGACTCAGGTTACCTGACCAGACGTCTGGTAGATGTCTCCCAGGACCTGATCATCCGCGAGGAAGACTGCTCTGTCGGCAGGGAAGACATTCCCAGCATGGAGATCCGCGCTTTCGCAAGCGGCGATGAGTCCATCGAAAGCCTGGAGGAGCGTATCACCGGCAGATATGTGGCGGAAACGATCATCGATCCTGAAACGAAGGAAATCGTGATCAAGGCCAATACCCTCTGCACCAACGACAAGGCGGGCAAGGTAATCAAGGCACTTGAGAAGCTGGGAAGGGAATCCATCCGGATCCGTACTGTCCTGACCTGCCGTTCCAAGGTTGGTGTCTGCGCAAAGTGCTACGGCGCCAACATGGCGACCAGAACACCGGTACAGGTCGGTGAAGCTGTCGGTATTATTGCCGCACAGTCCATCGGTGAACCCGGTACCCAGCTGACCATGCGTAACTTCCATACCGGCGGCGTTGCTTCCAACCAGGATATTACACAGGGTCTTCCCAGAGTCGAGGAACTGTTCGAGGCCAGAAAGCCCAAGGGACTTGCGATCATCTCCGAGATCCCCGGCACCGTATCGGTAAGGGATACCAAAAAGAAGAGAGAAGTCGTTGTCACGGATGCCGAAGGCAACCAGAGCAAGACCTACCTTATTCCTTACGGTTCCCGCCTGAAGGTGCAGGACGGCCAGGTGATCGAAGCCGGTGATGAGATTACGGAAGGTTCCGTCAATCCGCATGACCTGCTGCGCATCAAGGGTACCAGGGCAGTGCAGGACTACATGCTCCGCGAGGTGCAGAGAGTCTACCGTCTGCAGGGTGTTGATATCAATGACAAGCACATTGAAATGATCGTGCGCCAGATGATGAAGAAGGTCCGTGTGGAGGAAGCCGGAGATTCCGAGCTGCTTCCCGGTACTTCCATCAACCTGCTGGATTTCAACGAGATCAACGAGAACCTGGAGAAAGAAGGAAAGCGTCCCGCAGAAGGCAAGATCACGATGCTGGGCATCACGAAAGCCTCTCTTGCAACGGATTCCTTCCTGTCCGCAGCTTCCTTCCAGGAAACCACCAAGGTCCTGACAGAAGCGGCCATCAACGGAAAGACCGACCATCTGAACGGCCTCAAGGAAAATGTCCTGATCGGCAAGCTGATCCCGGCAGGAACAGGTATGAAGCGCTACAGCGACATCCGTCTTTCCTCCGACGAACAGGCGGCAGAAGCGGCAGGCAGACAGAACGTTCCCCAGACCACAGTGTATGAGGATGTGCTGATCTCCGCTGCGGAGACCCGCAGTGAAGAGGAGGAGCCGGAGACCGAAGAAGGCGAAGAGCTGATTCTTGAAACGGACGAAGAATAAGACAATACGGAGATGTTAAGTAAGAAAAGACTTGACATTGAAGGGCAATACGATTATTATAGTATGGCGCGTGCTTATGCACGCGTCATATTTGCTGTCCGAAGCTGAAAGCATGATATTCCGGCAGAGGGCTGCAGATGAACATTCCATCATTACTCAAAGGAGGTGAAAAAGAATGCCGACATTTAACCAGCTGGTCAGAAAGGGAAGACAGACTTCTGTAAAGAAATCCACAGCACCCGCACTGCAGAGAGGTTTCAACTCCCTCAGAAAGAGAGCTACCAACGAGTCCTCACCGCAGAAGCGCGGCGTCTGCACTGCAGTTAAGACTGCAACTCCCAAGAAGCCGAACTCAGCTCTTCGTAAGATTGCCAGAGTACGTCTTTCCAACGGTATCGAAGTTACCAGCTATATTCCGGGCGAGGGACATAACCTGCAGGAGCATAGCGTAGTACTGATCCGTGGCGGCCGTGTTAAGGATCTTCCCGGTACCCGTTACCACATCATCAGAGGAACCCTTGACACTGCGGGTGTAGCAAACCGCAGACAGGCCCGCTCCAAGTATGGTGCTAAGAGACCCAAGGAAAAGAAGTAAATACTTCTGATTCGTAAATTTCGGAATTTGAGCGAATGATGGAAAGTTATGCGTCTCAATTTCTGAGAGTACCGATGATCTAATGTAAGAAATAATTAAGGAGGGAAGTATTGTGCCACGTAAAGGACATACTCAAAAGAGAGACGTTCTGGCAGATCCGATCTATGGTAACAAGGTAGTTACCAAGCTTATCAACCAGATCATGCTGGACGGCAAGCGCGGAGTAGCTCAGAAGATCGTTTACGGCGCATTCGAGGAAGTTGCTTCCAAGACCGGCAAGCCGGCAGTGGAAGTATTCGAAGAAGCCATGAACAACATCATGCCCGTGCTCGAAGTCAAGGCTAAGCGTATCGGCGGTGCTACCTATCAGGTACCGATCGAAGTCAAGCCCGACAGAAGACAGGCGCTGGCGCTTCGCTGGCTGACCACCTTCTCCCGCAAGCGCGGTGAGAAGACCCAGAAGGAAAGACTTGCCAACGAGATCATGGATGCTGCCAACAACACCGGCGCTTCCGTAAAGAGAAAAGAAGAGATGCACAGAATGGCAGAGGCCAACAAGGCATTTGCTCATTATCGTTTCTGATCTTCTTAAATATTTAAGGAGCGTTGTCAGATGGGAAGAGAATATCCATTAGAGAGAACCCGTAATATCGGAATCATGGCTCATATCGATGCCGGCAAGACGACACTGACTGAGCGTATTCTGTATTACACAGGTATCAACTACAAGATCGGTGATACTCATGAAGGTACTGCGACCATGGACTGGATGGCCCAGGAGCAGGAGAGAGGCATCACCATTACGTCAGCGGCTACCACATGCCACTGGACCAGACATAAGGACAACAAGCCCGATCCGACGCAGCTTGAGCATCGTATCAACATCATCGACACCCCCGGCCACGTAGACTTCACTGTTGAAGTTGAGCGTTCCCTGCGTGTCCTTGACGGTGCGGTAGGTGTCTTCTGTGCGAAGGGCGGTGTCGAGCCCCAGTCCGAGAACGTGTGGAGACAGGCTGATACTTACAACGTACCGCGTATGGCATTCATCAACAAGATGGACATACTCGGTGCAAACTTCTACGGAGCTGTAGACCAGATCCGCAACAGACTGGGCAAGAACGCGATCATCACCCAGCTTCCGATCGGCAAGGAGGATACTTTCAAGGGCATCATCGACCTGTTCGAGATGCGTGCGTATATCTACAATGACGAGAAGGGCGACGATGTTTCCATCGTTGACATCCCGGACGACATGAAGGATGACGCGGAGCTGTATCGTTCAGAGCTGGTCGAGAAGATCTGCGAGCTTGATGACGATCTTACCATGATGTACCTGGACGGCGAGGAGCCTTCCGAGGAGCAGATGAAAGCTGCTCTGAGAAAGGGCTGCTGCGAATGCACCGCTGTTCCGGTATGCTGCGGTTCCGCTTACAGAAACAAGGGTGTCCAGAAGCTTCTGGATGCGATCATTGATTTCATGCCTGCACCGACAGACATTCCTTCCATCGAAGGAACCGATCTCGAGGGCAACCCGGCAGTACGCCATTCCTCCGATGAGGAGCCGTTTGCTGCTCTGGCATTCAAGATCATGACCGACCCGTTCGTAGGAAAGCTGGCATATTTCAGAGTGTACTCCGGTACAGTGAACTCCGGTTCCTATGTACTGAATGCTACAAAGAATAAGAAAGAGCGTGTCGGCCGTATCCTTCAGATGCATGCCAACAAGCGTCAGGAGATCGACAAGTGCTACTCCGGTGATATCGCTGCAGCCGTAGGCTTCAAGTTCACCGGCACAGGTGATACCATCTGTGACGATCAGCATCCTGTCATCCTTGAGTCCATGGAGTTCCCGGAGCCGGTTATCGACGTCGCGATCGAGCCGAAGACCAAGGCTTCCCAGGGCAAGATGGGCGAAGCACTTGCAAAGCTTGCAGAAGAGGACCCGACTTTCAGGGCAAAGACCGATCCCGAGACCGGCCAGACCATCATCAGCGGTATGGGCGAGCTCCATCTGGAGATCATCGTAGACAGACTGCTGCGTGAGTTCAATGTCGAAGCAAATGTCGGCGCTCCGCAGGTTGCGTACAAAGAGACCATCACCAAGCCTGTTGATATCGAATCCAAGTATATCAAGCAGTCCGGCGGTAAGGGTCAGTACGGACACTGTAAGGTCAAGTTTGAGCCGATGGATGCCAACGGCGAAGAGATCTACAAGTTCGAGAACACCGTCGTAGGCGGCGCGATCCCGAAGGAGTATATCCCGGCGATCGATGAAGGTATCCAGGAAGCTATGAAGTCAGGAACACTCGGCGGATTCCCGGTACTCGGCATCCATGCCAATGTCTGGGACGGAAGCTACCACGAGGTCGACTCTTCTGAAATGGCATTCCACATCGCAGGTTCACTTGCGCTGAAGGATGCTATGGCAAAGGGCGCCCCGGTTCTGCTTGAGCCGATCATGAAGGTCGAAGTAACGATGCCCGAGGAATACATGGGCGACGTTATCGGCGACATCAACTCCCGCCGCGGCCGCATTGAGGGCATGGATGACCTCGGCGGCGGCAAGATCGTAAGATCTTACGTACCGCTGGCAGAGATGTTCGGTTATTCGACAGACCTTCGTTCGAAGACACAGGGACGCGGCAACTACTCCATGTTCTTCGATCACTATGAGCAGGTTCCGAAGAACGTTCAGGAGAAGGTGCTGAACGACAAGAAGGGCAGATAAAAGATCAGCCGCTTCAAGAGGGACTTCAGTTGAAAGCTAAGCTTGAAAAATAAGGATATATCCCTTATAATGAAGCAAGCATCAGTTCACAGAAAACAAAAAACAAAAACTATTACTTACTAAAGAATTTGTTCTAGGAGGAAGCTGTAATGGCAAAGGAGAAATTTAACAGAAGCAAACCCCACTGCAACATCGGCACCATCGGCCATGTTGACCACGGCAAGACCACTCTGACCGCTGCTATCACCAAGACTCTGGCTGAGAGAACCGGACAGGGTTCTGCAGTTGCATTCGATATGATCGATAAGGCTCCGGAAGAGAGAGAAAGAGGTATCACCATCAACTCCGCTCACGTAGAGTACGAGACCGAGAAGCGTCACTATGCACACGTTGACTGCCCTGGCCACGCTGACTACGTTAAGAACATGATCACCGGTGCTGCACAGATGGACGGTTCCATCCTTGTAGTTGCTGCTACCGATGGTGTCATGGCTCAGACCAGAGAGCACATCCTGCTTGCTCGTCAGGTAGGCGTTCCCTACATCGTAGTATTCATGAACAAGTGCGACATGGTTGACGATGATGAGCTTCTTGACCTCGTTGAGATGGAGATCAGAGAGCTTCTGAACGAGTACGAGTTCCCGGGCGATGACATTCCGGTCATCAGAGGTTCCGCTCTTAAGGCTCTTGAGGGTGATCCGGCTTGGCAGGACAAGGTTATGGAGCTTATGGACGCTGTTGACTCTTACATTCCGGATCCGGAGCGTGAGACCGACAAGCCGTTCCTTATGCCTGTTGAGGACGTATTCACCATCACCGGTCGTGGTACCGTTGCTACCGGCCGTGTAGAGCGTGGTGTCCTTCACCTCAATGATCCGCTTGAGATCGTCGGTGTCAAGGAAGAGACCAAGAAGACTGTTGCTACCGGTATCGAGATGTTCCGTAAGCTTCTTGATGAGGCTCAGGCTGGTGACAACATCGGTGCTCTGCTTCGTGGTATCAACAGAGACGAGATCGAAAGAGGCCAGGTTCTCTGCAAGCCGGGTACTGTTAAGTGCCACAAGGTCTTCAAGGGCCAGGTTTACGTCCTTACCAAGGAAGAGGGTGGACGTCATACTCCGTTCTTCACAAACTACAGACCGCAGTTCTATTTCAGAACAACTGACGTTACCGGACAGTGCGACCTTCCGGAAGGCGTTCAGATGTGCATGCCTGGTGACCACATCACCATGCAGGTTGAGCTGATCCACCCGATCGCTATGGAAGAGGGACTTCGTTTCGCTATCCGTGAGGGCGGCAGAACCGTAGGTTCAGGCGTTGTTTCCGAGATCCTTGACTGATCACTGTAAATACACGCATAAATAAGGCAGGGGAGCATTGCTCCCCTGTTTTTTTTGTGTTTTTTTGCCTCTTATTTTCAGTCTTGTTTTGTTAAATACGGCATTGATCACAGGGTAAAACAGTCCGGCTGCGTTTCATGACGGAACAAAAAAGAGCCGTGCACTGCAGATCCGTTTCACGGATCGACAGTACACAGGCTCTTTCGGCATCAGCGGTTTTCAGCCTGAACGGACTTGTTTTTTCTCAGCGTTTGTCGCCGGTCGCCTGGTTGAGCCGGGCGGCATTGTCCGTGATGACTTTCAGATGGTGGTGGAAGACATCCATATCTTTTTTGGAAAGTCCTGCCGTTACCTCGTTGTTGAGCCGGGTGATGATGTCGCTGACCGGCTTTTCCAGTGCCTTTCCTTCATCTGTCAGATGGACGATGACCTTGCGGCGGTCCTCGGTACTGAAGTCCCTCGTAAGCAGATGCTTGTCCTCAAGGCGGCTCAGGATGCCGGTAACAGTGGAAGAATCAAGGCAGAGCGTCTCGGCGAGCTGGCTGGGCATCTGCCCGTCCTGCTCCCAGAGGCATTTGAGTGTGGCATACTGGATCGGTGTAACGTCCAGATCGTGCAGCTCATGTTTGAAATAAGTAAAAACAGTATTCTGTGCGTTGGTCAGAAGAAAGTTGATACATTCCTGCAGTTTCATAGTATCCTCCGGGCTTTCAGTTCCATGCAAAATCTGCCGGATCAGTGTATGGAAGCGTTCCAAAAACGAACGAATATTCATCGTCCTTACCTGTGTTAATTATAAGTTTTGAACCTTTGACTTGTCAATAATTCAAGTACATAAAAAATTCAATAATAAAATATTTTGCATGCAAATAGAATGTTGACAAATGCGCTGCTTGTTAGTAAGATAACAATAGCTAAAAAGGCGGTCTCCGGTCAACGGAGATCAGTAACTCTTCAATTATACTAATGTAAGATTTGGAGGTAACTATGGATTTTAAACTTACCAAAGAGCAGGAGCTTGCTCAGGAACTGTTCCGCAGTTTCGCAGAGACAGAGATCAAGCCGCTCGCTCACGACATGGACGAGTCCGAGGTTTATGACATGGAACTGCTCCAGAAGATGCAGAGATACGGATTCTTCGGCATTCCGTATGCCAAGGAATACGGCGGCGCAGGCGGCGATGTCCTGACCTACACCCTCTGCATGGAAGAAGTTTCCAAGCAGGATGGTTCCACAGGAATTACCATTTCCGTTCATACTTCTCTCTGCTGCTCCTGTATCAATGAGTTTGGTACCGAGGAACAGAAGCAGAAGTATCTTCGTCCGCTGGTTGACGGCTCCAAGATCGGCTGCTTCGGCCTGACCGAGCCCAACGCAGGTTCCGACGTTCAGGGCGCTCAGACCGTCGCTGTTGAAGAGGACGACTGCTATGTCATCAACGGATCCAAGGTCTTCACGACCAACTCCGGTTTTGCTGATACCTGCGTTGTTTTCGCTATCACTGACAGAAGCGTACCGGTCTCCAAGGGCCTTTCCGCATTCATCGTTGACCTGAAGGAGATGCCGGGCATCACCATCAGCGACAACATCAAGCGTATGGGTATCCGCGCAGCTCAGAACTGTATCGTTACCTATGACGAAGTCCGTGTTCCGAAGGACAGACTCCTTGGTCAGAAGAACAAGGGCTTCAAGATCGCCATGATGGCTCTGAACGGCGGCCGTATCGGTATCGCTGCACAGTCCGTAGGTCTTGCACAGGGTGCGATCAACGAGGCTAAGGTTTATGTTAAGCAGCGTACTCAGTTCGGCAGACCAATCGGCGCATTCCAGAACACCCAGTTCAAGCTTGCTGAGTATCAGACCAAGGTCGATGCAGCACGTCTTCTTACCTGGAGAGCAGCGATCGCAAAGGACAACCATGAGGATTACTCAGATCTTGCAGCTATGGCTAAGCTTTTCGCTTCCGAGACTGCAAACGAAGTTACACGCGGATGCGTACAGCTGCTCGGCGGCTACGGCTACTGCCGTGAGTATCCGGTAGAGCGTATGATGCGTGATGCGAAGATCACCGAGATCTACGAGGGAACATCTGAAGTCATGAAGATGGTCATCTCCGGCAAGATGGATCTGAAGTAAGGAGGAGTGTAGAATGAAAATTATAGTTTGCGTAAAACAGGTTCCTGATACCTCCGGTAAGGTTGCGGTCAAGCCGGACGGAACACTGGATCGTGCTTCCATGCTGACCATCATCAACCCGGATGATGTCAATGCAGTAGAGGCAGCCCTTGCTCTGAAGGATGAGTACGGCTGCAAGACCGTCGTTGTTACCATGGGCCCGCCGCCTGCTGAGAAGATGCTTCGCACCATCATGGCTATGGGCATTGATGAAGGCATCCTGATCTCCGGCCGTGAGTTCGGTGGTTCCGATACCTATGCTACCTCCCAGATCATCGCTGCAGGTCTTGTACACCTCGGCATTGATGATGATGACATCATCATCTGCGGCCGTCAGGCTATCGATGGTGATACCGCACAGGTCGGTCCGCAGATCGCTGAGAAGCTCGGCATCCCGCAGATCTCCTATGCCGGCGACATCAAGAAGGAAGGCAACACCATCACTGTCAAGCGTATGCTTGAGGACGGCTACATGATGATCCAGATGAAGACCCCGTGCCTCATCACCTGCGTCAAGGAACTCAACCAGCCGCGTTACATGAGCACCTACGGCATCTTCGAGGCTTATCAGAAGCCGCTTGCTGTTTATGATTACAACACTCTGAAGGATGAGCCGCTGATCGATCCCGAGACCATTGGTCTGCAGGGTTCCCCGACCAATATTCTTGTTTCCTTCACACCGCCTCTCAAGGGCGCCGGAACGATCTTGGAAGGTGCAGATATGAATACCTGCAAGACCCTTGCTAAGATTCTTGATGACAAGCACATCATCCGATGAAAGGAGATTCTGAATTATGTCTGAATATAATAACAAAGATTTAGCTGCTTTCAAGGATGTATGGGTATTCTGTGAGCAGCGTCAGGGCAATCTGATGCCGACCGACTTCGAGCTGATCTCCGAGGCACGCAGACTGGCTGATGAGCTGGGCTGCAAGCTGTACGGACTTCTTCTCGGCGGCGAGGGCATCGGTGAGAAGGCAAAGGAGCTGGCTGGCTTCGGCGCTGACGGCATCATCGTCTGCGAGCATCCGCTTCTTGAGACTTACACCACTGATGGCTACACCAAGGTCATCGTTGACACTGTTAAGGAAAGAAAGCCGGAAGTCGTTCTTTTCGGCGCTACCAATATCGGCCGTGACTTAGGTCCGCGCTGCGCTGCAAGACTGCACACCGGTCTGTGCGCAGACTGCACACATCTGGATGTCGACGTACCGGGCTACCAGCAGTTCCTGAGAGGCGCTTCCACTCTGGATGAGGCAAGGATCGGCGGTCTCGACACTGCTCTGGTCATGGGTCAGAAGCATGACGTTTCTCATGACCTGAAGATGACCCGTCCGGCATTCGGCGGCCATCTGATGGCTACCATCATCTGCCCGCGTTTCCGTCCGGCAATGGCTACGGTTCGTCCGGGTGTTATGAAGAAGGCTCCGTTTGATGAGGCTAAGGCTAATGCAGCTGAGATCATCAAGGAGAATGTTGTACTTGCCGAGTCCGATTTCGAGACCAAGGTCCTTTCTGTCGAGAAGGCAGCAAAGAAGCTGGTCGACCTTGTCGGCGCAGATTACATCGTTTCCGTCGGCCGTGGTATCGCGAAGGATGTCGACCTCGGCATCAAGCTCGGCCAGCAGCTTGCTGATGAGCTTCACGGCGTTCTGGGCGGCTCCCGTGTCGTTATCGACTCCGGCTGGCTGTCAGCTGACCATCAGGTAGGACAGACCGGTAAGACTGTCCATCCGAAGGTCTATGTAGCTCTTGGTATCTCCGGTGCTATCCAGCACAAGGCTGGCATGCAGGATTCCGAGATGATCATCGCTGTCAATACCAACCCGTCAGCTCCGATGTTCGAGATCGCTGACTATGGTATCGTAGGCGACCTCTTCAAGGTAACCCCGATGCTGATCGAAGCTATCCGTGAGATCAAGGCA
>JAEEGL014429971.1_pt1 | contig 12250 bp, 9 predicted proteins | sample 9134231 | NCBI WGS metagenome assembly JAEEGL01 (sample SAMN16246548, study PRJNA631951) | gut metagenome | biome: gut microbiome; feature: rumen; material: fiber-attached | host: Bos | place: Iran: Karaj | collected 2018-10
CCGTAGTCGCGGCCCCGCCCCTCGCTCAATATACCCGCCCTCTCGCTACCAAGCGTCTCTCTCGTTCCCGACGAAAAGAACGCAGTCCCGGATTCAATCCCGACCTCCTGCCAGGCGTTGTCTATCACCATCCCGTTGTCGGTGATCCGTCCCAGCGGGATGTTGCAGATGTCGTATATGGTGCCGTCTCTGACATACCCCTTGAGGACATGAGTGCTATCATAGATACGGCCGTCATCGTCTATGCTGCCCGCGAATTGGTTGTCGCTTCCGTACAGATGTCTTTCAGACATGAATCCTCCTTTGCGCTTCTGCCCACTCCCGGGCCCAATGTTTAGTCACGTAATTCTCTTGTCAAGGCGTCTTCGTAAGATTGGATGAGGGGTGGCAGACGAGTCCTGCATCCTCAAACAATCGCCGCTCATTGTCCGGAACTCTCCCCCCTGGAGATAACCCGATACTTCGTTCCTGACCCAGAGTGTCGCCATTGAACCGCGCAAGCCAAGCTCTGGGGGCATGCATTGCAGAAACCGTGCCAACATGGAAAACAGCCTTTTCGCGGTGAAAAACCCTGTCGGGCGCAGGTTGTCATGTCAAAAATTGACGGCCATCATAAATTTTGCGCTTCCGCCCACTTCCGAGCGGCCCAACGACAGAAACGCCGCCGACCCCATAGTCCCCCCTTTCTTTGGAGAACTCGTACGGTTCAAATGTGAATCTTGCCCGTTGGGCTAGTGCTTGTGCCCATCGGTCAAAAAGACGTTTGAATTTATCCGGCCATACGCTGTTGACCCAATACTCGTGGGGTCCAACGCGATAGGTTACTCGCCAATAATTCGTATTCGGCCGCGCCGAACCTGGCACCGCCCGAAGAAAAACGGCCTTTTGAGGCCCGAGATGCGCCTCGCACCATCTGGAATCGGCGAGTTCAGTTTCTTCTTCCTCGGTAAAAGCATATTGGGACTTTTTCAGTTCAAGCAAAAAAGACCTTACATAAGTGCTGAAGTTGAGAGCCTTCCCATCATGGTCCAGTTTCATCTGCTGCAAACCGTCTGACTCGCTAAAGGAAAGCGCGCCGTCAATCCTACCGCCATCGAGCAACACATTCGGCGGCTCAACTGTATCGTCCGGGGGCTTCAGTCGATAGCTCTCTCCGCCGTCGACGATAACTTTTCCGTCAATTATCATAGGCAGCACCGTCGCCCCGGCAACCTCGCGGTTCATTCCGAGCATGACCTCGCAAAAATCGGCCAACTGCATCCAGGAAGCGGTCTCGCGACCGGCCATCAGGAAATACTCAAAGACGACCCAGCTGATCGCCTTCTCGGGCACCTTGCCGCCATTCGCCTCCAGGACGGCCGGATGTGCCACGTTCGGATGGTCATAGTATCGGAGACCGGCAATCGCGTGTTTCCGCATCAAGGAATAGACGCAGGCCGAAGGCAGGCCATCCTCGTACGGTGCCGGCAAACGGCCCTTTAGGTCATTTACGAGACGCGTGATGTTCGCGGCCCCCAAACTGTTTCTTTCCATGTGCGCACGGAGGGCTTCGCCTGCTTCCCTTAGCACCTGGATGAGCGCTTCGTCCTCAAAGAACTCGTCGAGCGTGTATCTTTTGGCGTGCGTCCGGTCGCCGAAATCATAGGCGATGAGACGAGTACCCGTACCGTCCATGTCATACGCCATCATCGGATTCGTGTACGAATCCAGTATCCGTTCTTCTCCAAAGTCGAATTCCGGCTCCTTCTTCTTGCACTCCTTGACAAAATCGTCATTGGCGAGCTCGTCATAGGTAAGGCCTTCCTTCCCGGCTTTCCGCAACGCGCGCGCCACGGCATACCGCCGCCGTTCGGCGATGCCGGTTCTCATCCAGTCGCATCTCAGCCGGAGAAAGAGCGTCCACCGCACCTTACTCGATCCCTTTGGATGCTTGTTCTTGTCGAAGATACGTTGTGCCAGGAACTTGTATTCGCCTTCCGTGATGCCGTCCAACCCGAGCGACGCGGCATTCTTCAGTACCTCCTCCATTGTCAGGCTCTCCAGCGGTACGCCCACATCTTTGAGGAGGTCAAGATAACGCCGGTAGTGCTGTTCGATGTTCCCGTCCGTCATCCAGGCCATGTACCCCGATTCGTTCCTTTCAATCTTTATGTCACAACATTTAAGGCACTGCAGGATGGAAAACTCGGTGGTTCCCGTCCAGTTCGGATAGGCGGCCTCCACCCCGGCGACAAGATCGCCCTGACGGACGACCCCGTTCCCGCGGACAAAGATTGCCTTCACGCACGCCACGAACTCGTCGAACATCGCCTTGCCCGTGGTTGAGAATATTCTCGTTTCAAGGGTTTTCGCAATCTGCCGCACACGTTCATGTACCACCTCGAGTTCCTCGCCTACCTCCCGAAGGGTCTTACACCCTTCAACATTAAGCAGCCCGAGATAGTCCGCAAGTACCTTCTCCTTCCGGGCGTCAAACTGGCACGTCTTGGTCGCAACCGCCCTTACGTATCCCGAAAGGGAATTGAACGCTCCAGGATGGATCTCGTCCTCGACGGACACTTCTTCCTCATGGTCCCAGACGCTTCCGTCAAAGCACTTCTCCATGAGCTTCTTCAGCTCATCGACTACCGATTTCCCTGCGTCCAGAATATTTTCGACCGTCTCCCAATCCAGGGCGTAAATGCCGCGGGGCGTTTTCTCGATTCCGTGTTTGTCAATGATATTCCGGGCTCGCTTGGACAGCGTAGACAGGGCAAGCGGCGGTAGCTTTTCATCGGCCCTCGGAAGAACAACAGCACTCGTCGGCATGATTGTTCCGTCCAGGCACCTGTCGCGGAAATCAATGATCTCCTTTACCGTATTTTCTCCGGCGTTCCGCATGTCCATGACCATCTCTTCCGTGACGGTCCTGATGCCGCCGTATGTCTTCGGGAAAGTCATGTTCCCAAAGACATGCCCCGCCCGCACCGAGAGCGCCATAATGATGGCGCCCGCGGGCAAAGGCGTATTGTTGTCGATGACCATGCCGGTCCCGTCGCCCACACCAGAATTGGACTCCATGGGTCGCAACATCCTTCGGGCTTAGGCGGCCATGGCGGAGATATCGCAATAGCAATGCCAGAAAAGGAACTCGTACGCCCAGTCCGGACAACGGAACTCTTCGATGAACTCCTTCTTGGAGCAGTACCCCTGGCAGCTGACGAAAGCCGCTATCATTTCCTTGTAGTTGGGCAGCTTGCAGAACGCTTCTGCCAGCTCGCCTACCGTCAGCTTGTCCCAATTGAGTTCATTGTCACCGCTCGTCATCCTTGCTTCCTTTCTTTTTGGGGGTTTGGTTTGAGAAGTTTTGAAAATCGCTACTTCGTGTTTGAACGCGATATATTATATCACAAAGTCATTATAGTGTCAAGGGCATTCAGATAAAAAATTAAATCTTATAGTCTACAATGATATTTGACAATATTTGCGATATACTGACCGTGAGACGGACTTCGCTTGTGACAGAATGGCACAACGCCGTCCAACATGCCTTCAACATCTCAATTGATTTCGCCGCTTGTTTCATTTCCGTGGACTATTATACAACTTATGAATTCATAAGTCAATTTGAAAATCTGCTTTCACTCATTTTTTCGCCGCCGCCCATCTGCCGCGTCAAATCCTGCCCCATTCAAATCACCCCTCGCAACTATTATCAAAAAACACTACGCCATTGAACATCTTACATTAGTTTCATAGGATTACACTGCTGGGGACAGTCCCCAAAGCCTTCATTGGAATCAATGGGGACTGTCCCCAAGGCCTTCCATGTTCATGTTGATGATGCCACTTCATGAGGGTACAGACGCAAGAAGGGATTGTATCTTCTTCAGGCGCTGATAGAATTCCAGTTGCTTCTTATGATACTGCACATGGCCGAACGGCAGTAGAATCGTCGATCCAGCATTTTTCGGTCCACGCTCGACTACATTCTTCTCTCCGTTCTTTGCAAGCGCGGACACAATACGATTTATCGGCACAAGGAAATCAAGCCCCTGTCCGTCTGCATCCACAAGATTCTTGTACCATAAGACACTTGCCCAATTCTCGCGGTCTTTCACCGCTCCGGCCGAGAAACAGAGTTCGCAGATGTCCGAGATTTGCTTTTTCAGCCAATCCAGCAACAGGGAGGCCATATTTGCGTCATAGTTACGAATGACCTCAAACACGAGCCGATTGTCCTGTTCGTACTCCATGCTACGGACGCGCTCTCCGTCAACCGAAATATCTGTTTCATCCAAAATAGACTTTGAATCTTCCGCCTCGCCAGTGAAGAGCATCAATGCGCGCAGTACTTCTTTGGGCACTGTTCGCTTGTATTGCGCCTCATATGTCGCAATGAAATTGCTGGCCTTTACAAGGTAGACCTGTCCATTGGCATCCACTTTTACTGAAATATTGGTAAATGCTCCACCTTCCCACAACACTCTGACATCAGTCTTTTCTGGGGTGGAGATTCCTATGACGCCATCAACTTTAGGTGCATGCTTTCCTGCCGCCGTTGCTGCAACGAATTTCTTTGCCGGCATGCCCATGCGCTCGCAAAAATGCGCGCGGAAAGCAATATTCTTATTCAATGCTTCTGCTATCAACACCTCATTGTCATGGCCCTTCTTTTTTTGCGCTGCTCCGAAATGCTTCTTACGCGTTGACGCCATTGCGTTGAGCTTGGCCATTTTGGCAAGGCTGTGCCGAAATTGCAGTTTGTTTTCGTGTTGCTGCAGATTCCCGAACGGAAACGCTATCGTCGACCCTATCTGCAACTCGTCGTTCGGACGAACCATGGCGGCGTGTTCCTCTTTCGACTTCATGGTCTGCAGAATGGCTTCTGCCAGACGCCTCAGATCGAAAACCGCAAAACCATCATTCCCATTCTTCTGCTTTATCTTGTACCACATGAAATCGGCCATCTCACGGCGATCTTTTGCAGAACCCATTGCAAAGCAAAACAGAAATATCTTGTCGCAATTTTGCCTAAACCATTCCAGCAATCGTACAGGCATTTCATCGTCGTACCCATACATTGATGCCAACGTTAGACGATTGAAATAGTTTTCTTCAACGTCGCGCCGTATTTTCACCCCAACGTAATCGACGGATATGGCAGATAAGATTTCTTTCTGCCTGGGATGACTGCCGGAGAACAACCTTAACGCTTCTTGAACTTTTGCTGGAATGTCGACGTTGAACTGCGCAGAAAACTCATTTATAAAATTGTCCGTGACATGAAGATCGATCTGACTTGCATCTGATATGGTTGTGCGAAAGTTAGTCGTGCTTCCATCCTTCCACAGTATCCGCAGATTCGTTTTAGGAGTTACCGCCTTGCCGCCTTCAACTACGTTCCGGACGCGAGCCGTTATGTCTGGACCTGCAATCGCCCGGTCAAAGGCCTTGGGGTCCTTTGCGATGGCCTTGCAAACTTTTCGTCTAAAGGCAACATCGACATTCAACCGTTCTGCAACGGCAATTGGGTACTGGCGCCCCGCCTTGCCTTTTTCTGAACCGGCTTTCGCTCGGTTGCAATTTGTCGCATGAGGAAATAGTTTCCTTGGACTCATTTCTTTCCCGATCTGCATCTGTTTCGCTGTAACGCATCGCGCACCACAGAAGCAATTGCTTCACCAAGTATTGGCGGAACTGCATTGCCAATCTGAAGGTTCTTTGACTGTTTGCCGCCGACGAACGTATAGTTGTCGGGAAATCCCTGCAACCGTGCTCCTTCTCTCGTCGAAAGCGCTCTTGGCTGGAAAGGATGAACGCATCTGCTCGATGACGGTGTGCCGAAGTTGCGCGTTATCGTCGGGCTCGGCTCGTTGGGCAGCAATCTCGCGTAAGTATTGGCATATGCAGACTTGGGACGCAGACGCATAGGCAAATCATTTATTGAACCACCTTCAGGAATTGTCCGAAGAATCTCCTGCATCTTCTCGCCGTAGTTTGCGGCATTGTGCTCCAAAAGCACTTCTTGCTCTCCACGCATTCTCCGTTGGTAGTCATTCTGCGGGGGGGTGGCGTAGTCGCTTGAACTTTCTCCCGCTCCGATTGGCGGCAAGTCGCTGATTGCCTCCATCAATGTCAGATATGGGCGCAAACCTTCCTTCACGCCGTTTGTAGGCGCAGGGAAATCAATCGGCGGCAATCCACGACGCCAGCCAAGGACTACGGTTCTATAGCGTATTTGCGGTGCGCCATAGTCGGCCGCATTGAGGATTTGGCTCTTTGTTTCGTATCCCAATTCTCCAAGTTCTTTCACGAGAGTTTCGTATGCAAATCCATCGTACATCCGCTTGAAGCCGGAGACATTCTCAAAGATCGTGTATTTGGGATTCGTCTCTGCCACCGCCCGCAGATATTCGTAGAAGAGGGAATTGCGAGGATCTTGACGGTTCTTTGAGCCAATGGTTGAAAAACCCTGACACGGCGGACCGCCGGACAGCACGTCAACCGACTTCAGCCCCAGTTTCTTCAATTCCTCCCTAAAGTTAATTTTGTGTATATCCTCGTTGATTACATTCGTATCAGGATGGTTCGCGGCCAGTGTTGCGGCGAAATCCGGCATGATTTCGTTGGCAATCACGACATGAATGCCAGCACGTTCAAGTCCGATGCTCAGCCCTCCCGCCCCGGCGAACAATTCCACCGCCGTAAACTCATCTTTATGCGGCATGCGTACAGGTCGCAAAGCTTCCCAAGATAACCGCTGCAACCGTATCGCCGCTTCGCATACGCACAGTTGTTCAGGACGCAATTTTGTGATGATGGACGGCAGGCGTTTCGCAAGGTCGTGGTCTATGCGGCCTTGGGATTCAAGATACGCCTTGAGTTGCCTGCGCACCTTGGGCGCGGTCGCGAAGTCCGCCGTGCGGATTATGACGCGTCCCGATTCTTCGGGAGGCATTGCCGCAGACTGATGCTTGAACTCGGTCTTGAAGAGAAGGTATTTGTCCCCGTGCGCCCTGCCTTTTGCCGGGTAACCATATTGTTCGACAAGTTCCATTCTCGTCTTGATTCCGACGAACTCCGCCTTGTAGCACTTCTGCCCTATCGTGCCCTTGAAAAGCCAAAGCTCTGTAACCTTCGCAGCATCAACTGCAGAAATCTTGTCCTTCGCGGAGATTGGATAGTTGTACCAGCCGCGCCACCTTGTCAGTTGATCACCTTTGTATGTGCCAACAAGAACGACTCTAGGATTGACCAATTGCTTTTCCTTTTTCATTTCCCAATTCTCAATTTCTATTTCACGTGCTTGTTCTCGCCTTTGTACTTGGCGAACTCCGAAGGCAATTTGTTCCACAGTTCCGAAGCAGAACTCGTATCTTTAAAATCCCATGTCAGAGCAAGCTGTTGTACTACGGTCGTAAGTCTACGCGCAGAGCCACCACTCCCGGTCGTACCAAACTTGATCTTAGACTTGCTGGCTGGATCATAGTACAGCCAGACCGCAACCTGCAAAACCGCCGGTGCCTGATAGACTTCGGAAACATGTGTGAGGTCATCTGTAATCGCATTGAACTGAACAAGGGGACCGGCCTCAAAGAACATTTCCTGTAGTTCTTTGCCAATATGCTTGAAGTCTAGATAAAGATAGACGTTTCCCGCAATAAAATGACGCCGCCAAACCATTAAGGACCGAGGTTGGTATATCCATCGTGCGTCGGACGCGATTTTCGCGATATTGTTCTTCGTCTTCACGAACTGCCTGAAGTAGACCATCGCGAGCCAGGTCCAGAGGCCCTTGTCGCGGCGGTGTTCGACGAGGAAGTCGGGCGTAAAGACCTTCGTGAAGTACTCGCACAGCTCGAGCTTCGTCGCGAAGACCTTGTCGGGGTTGATCTTGACGACGTCTTCGAGGGGCTTCGCGTACTGGTTGTCCTTGACGAGCTCGTCGACGGCGTCTTGGTGGACGGCCCCGTCGATGCGCATCTTGCGGAGAAGGTCCGTCACGCGCGCGACGCCTTGTTCGGTGAACGCGCGGACGGCGAGCGTCGCCGCAGGATCGACATAGGCGACTGGTGCTTCGGACTTGGCCTTTTCCGCCTCAGCCTGCTGCGCCTGCTTGCGCGCTTCCATCGCCTCCTTGAAATTGATGGTTCCGGGCATGGCTTCAGCTCCTCTTGAAATCCGAATTGATGGCATCGTAGCCGCACTTCTCCGCGAACGCGCCCGCCACGCGGTCTATCCACCGCGCGGTCCGCGCGCAGTATTCCGCCACCGCGCCGGGATTGTCGGCGTCCGGCTCCTCCTCCGGCGCGTCCTCCGCCACGCCCAGCACCGTGACGCCGAGCGTGTACCAGTCCTTCGCCCATGACGGAAACCCGTCGAAATGCTCGATGAACGCGTACGTGAGCGCCTCCTTCACGATTGCCGGCTTCGCGAGCGCGCTGAACATCGGCGAATTGACGGCGGAGAGCACCGTGAACTTCCCGCGCCTCAGGAGAACCGTCGGCTTCTCGCCCATGCTGAGCGCAAGCTTCCAGAACCGTCCGCCAAGATCGTCATCCGGCTCCGCCCACCGCACGCCGATCGTGGACTTCTTCTTTCCCGTGTCGCCGCGATCGTCCCTGCTCTTCCCCTTCTTGAGGATCTTGAACCGTTCGGCGACGGCGCGGATCAGCTTCGTCCCGGGCTCGACGAGCTTGATGCCTACCTGCACGCCGTCCGCATAGATGAAGTCTCCGAACTCCACCTCCAGCTTCTTCGCCAGCGCCGCGGCCTTGCCGAGCGCGACGCGCTGCGCGCGCGTCTGGAAGTGCGCCTCGAGGATTACGTCGCAGTCGCCGAACTTCGCCAGTTCCGCGATCGTGTTGCTGAAGTAGACGGCGAGCGGGGAGCCTTCCGGCGACGCCTGGACGAATTCCGCGACGTCGCGCGCCAGCTCCTCGCGCCCCGTGTAGTTGAACGTGGCCATGGCTTACTCGGCCTCCGGATACTTGTAGCGCGGACCCTTCTGCGTCAGGTCGCGGTTCCTGTCGAAGCCCGTCACCTCGATGCTGAACGCGCCCGGCCTGTTGACGGTGACCGTGAGGCGGTTGTCCTTCGCGGCACACTCCGCCACGCCGTATTCGCCGGCGTAGCCGATGGATATGGTCTCCTTGTCGTCAAGCCTGAAGTCGTACTCGGACCACGCGAGCGGCGGATAGAACACCGAGATCGTCGCCGTGAACGGATACTTGGCCGCGTCCAGCACGCGGTCCGCCGCCATGCTGACCCGGAAGCCCGTCTTCTCGCCCTCGACCTTCTCGACGGCGAGGATCGCCTCGGGCGGGGGCGGCCCCGGCGGCTCCTTGTCCTTCTCGTGCTTCTTGCGCGCCGGCTTGTCAGGTCCGCCGCCTTCGTAGGGGATTCCAAAGTCCTCGGTCAGCAGATCCCAGTCGGCCTCGTTGTCCGCATTCTCCACGGAGGAAAGGATGAACGACGCGACGTCACGCACGTACCGGACATGGTCGCCGGGCTTGTCGTAGCGGTCCTTCAGGCGCTCGGACTGCGCCGCCCACTCGTTGTGGCTCGGCGGCTCGGCGGCAACCAACATCTTCGCCACCGGTCCCGCGTCGACGAGCGTCGCAATCGCGTAGTTGGTGTTCTTCGGCGCGCCGCGGACGCCGCCGATGAGCAGGCCGATGCGGTAGTAGAGCGCCCTCACCTGGCGCGGGAAGTCCGCGCGGCAGATGACGACCTTGAACCCGTCGTCGACCGGATTGACCGTTTTCCCGCCCTCACTCTTCACCAGCACCGACATCGGTACCTTGAAGAGGATCGGCTTATCCGCCTGCAGCAGCTTCTTGACCGCCTTGAGGTCGATCCCCGCGAACATCGGCTCGGACAGCGCCGGCGCCTTGCCGGGGTTTGCGTTCTGGAGCGCGACCACCCGCTCCGGCGGAAAGGTATCGGAAAGCGCCTCGCGGATCATCGCGTAATGCGCCTTCGTAATGTCGTCGTCCGAGGTGGGGGTCTCGGGGAGCGCGAACGAGTGCTTGCCGACGGAATTCTTGTCGAGCGTTATCTTGTCCAAGCCGTTGCCGGTGGCGATCTCGACCACGAGATCGCCCTTGAGCAGGGCCGGAAGGAAGTTGCGCACGACCGCGCGCATGAGCTTGCCCTTGTCGAACGCCGGCTTGCCGTCGTCGCTCCAGAGGTTGAGGTAGGGGATGACGATGCTCGTGCCCGGCTTGTCGCCGCGGTTCAGGTTGAAGTCCTTGGCGAAAGCGTCGAGGGGATCCTTCGCGAGAACGGGCAGCTTCGTGTAGCGGAGCTTGTTGGCAGGGTCTTCGGGGCACTTGAGCCCGAACCAGGCATGCGGCTCCCAGCGGACGTTGTCCGCGTCGGCATGCACGTTCAGCGTCATGCGCGCGGCGAGGAACCGGCGCTGGGCGCCCTGAACGTCCCGGACCGAATAGGCGAATGCCGTCCGGAGACGGCTGGCGCGGCTGAACGTCGCCTTGCCCGCGCCCCAGCTGCCGAGCTTTCCGTCGTTGTCCTTGCTGGAGTTGCTCTCGCGGAAGAAGTAGTTGTGGTAGTTCCACTTGGCGGGGTCGCCTTCCGATTCCGGCGGACGCGCCTCGACGTTGCCCGAAAGGCCGTTCGTGTTGAAGTCCTCGAGCACAAGGTAGATGCAGCTCTCGCCCGGGCCGGGCCTGTTGCTCAGGCCGTTCTTCGGGTTGTCCAGATGGCTCTCGGCGCCGACCAGGTACTTCGCGTAGCTCGCCGCGGGCAGCGATGACGCCCCGACGTCGGAGTAATACACCCTGACCCATACCGGCTGCTGGCCGTCCGCGCGCGCGTCGAGCGAGTTCTGGATGCCTTCGCGGATGACCGACTCCAGCGGCGTGTTCTTGGAGAAGAACTCGCCCGTGATGGACGCGCGCTCCATGCCACCGGCCGGAATCGAATCGAAATGCCATTGTGGCGTTTGGTTGTCGACATTGGGTTCTGCCATTGCTTGTGCCGGTTGGTCTGTTGTAGAAATGCTCCTTTTCTCGCCCTACGCACAGTATACCATTTTCCCTCGCCTTGGGGAAGAGCATTTGGGAATTTCTTCAACCCTTGCATCGAATCCGCCGATTGTGGTATAATTTCGGACGATGTCACGGATAGCCTCCAAAGTCCATTTCATGTCGTTTCGTTGCAGTGACGACGAGAATCTCCAGTCGAAGTTCGCGCGTCTGCTTGAGACGGCGGGCTTGGCCGCCCTCGACCTGTCGGGCAAGTTCGTGGCCATAAAGATGCATTTCGGCGAGCCGGGTTGTCTGGCCTACTTGCGTCCCAATTGGGCCAGGACGGTGGTGGATTTCATTCGCGCCCGGGGCGGACGTCCTTTCCTGACGGATGCGAACACGCTCTATGTGGGGCGGCGCAAGGATGCGATCGAACACTTGGAGGCCGCCTGGGAGAATGGTTTCACGCCGTTGGCCGTGGGATGCCCCGTGATCATCGCGGATGGCATCCGTGGCACCGACGATGTCGCCGTGCCTGTGCCGGACGGCCGCTATGTCAAGACGGCCTACATTGCCCGTGCGATCATGGATGCGGACGTGGTCGTTTCGCTGACGCATTTCAAATGCCATGAGATGACCGGCATCGGTGGCGCCCTCAAGAACCTTGGCATGGGCTGCGGGTCGCGCGCCGGAAAGAAGGCCATGCATTCTTCCGTCCATCCAACCGTCGACCCGGCGCTGTGCGTGGGTTGCGGACGGTGCGCAAAGGAATGTGCGCATGGCGCCTGCACAGTGGTGAGGCGCAAGGCCTGCATCGACCCCGCGCGCTGCGTGGGATGCGGGCGCTGCATAGGCGCGTGCGGCCGCGACGCGATCGCCTCCGACTATGGGGAACCATGCCGGATGATGCAGGGCAAGATTGCGGAATATACTGCGGCCGTCTGCCGCGGCAGGCCGTGCTTCCATATTTCGTTCATGTGCGACATCTCGCCGCACTGCGATTGCCACCCCATGAACGACGTGCCGCTGGTCCCGGACATCGGCGTCGCGGCTTCGTCCGACCCTGTGGCGCTCGACCAGGCGTGCGCGGATCTGTGCAACGCCGCGCCAATCATGCCGGGATGCTGTCTGGAGGGACAGTCCGTCAACGGCGACATCTTCATGGCCATGCATCCGCAGACGTGCTGGCATGACGCCATCGCCGAAGCCGAACGCATGTCGCTGGGCACTTCCCGCTACACACGCGTGGAAATCTAACCCCCCGCAATTTCGTGCCG
>JAEEGL014474248.1_pt1 | contig 12250 bp, 10 predicted proteins | sample 9134231 | NCBI WGS metagenome assembly JAEEGL01 (sample SAMN16246548, study PRJNA631951) | gut metagenome | biome: gut microbiome; feature: rumen; material: fiber-attached | host: Bos | place: Iran: Karaj | collected 2018-10
AGAAGTCTGTATTAATAGAATTGAAGGGTAAAAGAGCATCATTGCGTCAGTTGGAGAGATTGACAGGAATCAGTAAAAGCATGATTTATCGCATGGGATGAAACAGGAACCCGTCCCGGTGGTTCCCCAGTTCCTTCGTGATGATTGTAAGGCGAAGGGTGTTGATAGCGAGACATCTCTTGTAATAATTGAACAAGAAATAGAAAAAAGCAAGAAATTCTATTCTGAGAAAGCAGACATCTGCGAGAACAGAGGAAAGCTGTTGGCAGCATATATGAATTTACTGAAGAGTGCAGAGCAATATAATGGTCAACAGATAATTAAGAAGAAGATTAGTGATTTACTTAAACAGGCTGAAAGATACGATAAGCGACAGAAAGATATAGATGCAGAGGCTGAGAATCTGAAAAACTATCTGGATGAGTTCGTGCAGTCATATTTCCAATTGGATTTGATAAACTTCTTATACAATACGATAGATCCCCATCCCAGTTATAAGAAGGTTGAGTTTAAGTGTGACTTCAATCAAAAAAAAACAAGATTGCTTGTTATAATGGTGTCAGTAAAGGATGATGGCGATAAAATAGTTCCGAACCTTTATTTAAGTACAGCTCAGATAAACATCCTTTCATTCTGTATTTTTATGGCGAAGGCTATGTTTGCCAAGACCGACAATGGCAAGGCACTTGATTGCATATTAGTGGACGATCCCATACAGGCGCTGGACGACATTAATATTCTGTCGATGATAGACCTGCTGAGGAACGTAGCTTTTACGTTGAACAAACAGATAGTTATTACAACGCATGACCTGAACTTCTTTAATCTGCTGCAAAAGAAGATGCCACAGGATAAGTTTAATTCCTGCTATTTGCAGTTGAGGGAGCGTGGTAAGTTTTCTGTTGTGGAGAATTAATAACGTGCCATTTCGGATATAATATCGAGGTATATCTATGTTTACAGTTAAATCTATCGAAATATTTGAAGGATGTCAGCATGTCAAGAATTTGAAGATAGGGGAAACTTATGTCTTTGAACACAAGTTGCCCTATAACTTCTTTGCTGAGCATATCTGCATCACAGCAATAGTGGGGCAGAACGGAGCAGGTAAGTCGTCGCTGCTCGACATGATGTTTAGAATCATCAACAACTATAGTTTTTGCCTGTTCAAAGAAACCCGTAGAAGTGCTGCAGACCTGTTGACTTATATTGAAGACATATATGCCGACCTGACGTATGTGATAGACGGAGAAGAATGTTCTGTGATGTGTAGAGGCGGATTTGTGGCATTCAAAAGTGGTAACCTGAAGGCTAAGTTTACACATACAACTATCGAGGAGGATTTAGACATACGATGGCGGGAACGATTCAAAAGTTATCCAGAAATAAACGTCGCCAGTTATAGGCAGAAGAAATTGTTTGCAGAAAAGTTTTTCTATTCCATTGTGACAAACTATTCGATACAGGCTTTCGTGGCAAGTGATTATGCCATAGAGAGCACATTTACATATGATCCGGAGGTGGGAGAACCAAACAATAAAGGTGACTACGTTTTTGAGCATAAAGGTTCATGGTTAAATAACCTCTTCCACAAGAATGATGGCTATTTAACCCCCATTGTGTTGAATCCTTACCGAACAGACGGTTGGATTAATATGACCAATGAGGAACATTTAACTATAACAAGACTCATGGCTATATTGCTGGATGAAGATTTAGGAAATCGGTTTCTAGACGGTTATTCTTTGGATAAAATTCATTTTAGGGTACATCCTCGAACGCTGCAAGAGAAATTCGTGGATATAGAGACAAACGAAAAACTATATCCGAACGACGTGGAGGTGGACACGCATAACAAGTACATACGCTACAATGAGAAGGAATGGGAGTATTCGGCCGATAAAGACTTGGATTGTTTCAAATGGTATGCAACCCAGGACCTTACTTATGCAAATGCCATATTGGATGCCTTAGGATGTCAAGTAAGGGAAGGAATGAACAAACTCCAGTTATTCATTAGAGAATATATTGTGTATAAGGTGCTTAGTGTAGCAGAGAAATATCCGTCATACGCAAAGTATAAGGATTCATTAGGGAACATAAACCTTACCTTTTATGAATCCCAGCCACCCAATAAGAGTACGAATATTGAAAATGCCAAGAAGATTGCGGTAGAAGTTCGAAATGACAAATCGCATATTGGCTTGAAACTGAGACAGGCTTTAAATTTCATCAAGGTAGAAGATAAATTTACAGATGATCTAAAGGATTTGGCATTTGACGAAAAGCAATACGAGAAAATCACCGGATTGATCTTTGGTAAGATGTCACTTGAAGAGAGAATGGAGCATTTGCCTCCAGGAATCTTTCACTCTCAGTTATATTTGACACCGCAGATCAAAGATAAGGTGAAAGAGTCCTTTCCGCTAAACCACCTAAGTAGCGGTGAACGACAGTTGATATATCTGATGAGTACACTGGCATATCATGCCGTCAATATCGATTCTGTTCCAAAAGTGGAGAATCGTGTGAAATACGAAAGGCTTAATCTGGTGATGGACGAAGTAGAGATATGTTTCCATCCAGAATACCAGAGAATCTTTGTGAACAGGCTTATAAATATGTTAAAGAGGATGAGATTTAATGAGAAATTCGATATCAATGTCATTATTACAACCCATTCACCTTTTGTGTTGAGCGATATTCCTGTAGAGAATATTCTATGTCTTTGGAGAGGTGAGCCCCACAAAGGTGCGGAGGTGCTGGACAGAACATTCTGTGCCAATGTGTATGACCTGTTGGCAAATCAGTTTTTTATGAAAGAATTCGTTGGTGAGTTTGCTCATGAAAAGCTGGATGAGCTAATTAAAAAGGTGAATCAGAATGGTGAGCTCACTAAAGAAGCCTATGACCAACTCAAAACCGAAATAAGCAGAATCGGTGACGAGTTTATACGTGAGAAATTGATTGAAAAACTGGATGAACGAATATCACGTATGTTTGCACTAACGCAGGAGCGGGAACGACTGCAAGATAAGATAAAACAGATAGATGCCAAAATAGCTAAATACCTAAAGCCAGATGATTCCGATAAGATACAGAGGAACTAGCGACGAGAAGATAAATGCTTTTTGTGACTATTTGCAAAAGAAAATAGCCACATGGGTAAACAATGGTTATGTGGGCGACGGGCGAGGGCCGGTCGTCATGGACGATCATGCTCGGAGCTATTTTACACAACTGAATGCACCAGATGCGATAAAAAGTCTTGTAAATAAGAGCCCGTCAGATATCAGAACTTACATAACAGAGATGGAACAGGATTTTCCGGAGTTGGCAAATGACCGGAGGGCAAAAGTACGTAAATCTCACGTCGAAATGAGTCTTTTGTACCAATGCATAGAGAAGGCATTTTCGAACTATGGATATGATAGCGACTTGTTTCCGAGCGATGAGATTCAGGATGATTTGAATTTGACAGCATGTCCTTATTGCAATAGGAACTTCATCAAAATTATTAAAGTAACCAATCGTCATCATGTAGAGGAGGCAGGTCCAAAAGGTCAGCTTGATCATTTCTTTCCCAGGTCACTATATCCCTATTTGGCTATATGTAAGTATAATCTTGTGCCTTGTTGTCCGACTTGTAACGGACCAAACGGGAAACATGATAAAGATACGAGAGACAAAAGGGTAGTAAGCCCATACGAACTAAACGACGCTGACGGGTTGAAATTCAAGATGAGTGTTAAAGGTGGCGAAATCCTTAATTTGGAGCATTGTGCTCAGGGTATCGCAATCAGTGTAGATACATCGTTGAATCCCAATATGGATCACAATGAAGAAATTTTTCATCTTGAACAGATATACCAGACCCATACGGACTATGCTGCGGAAATATATATCAAGAAGGTGATGAAAGAGAATGGTATCTATCTTCATGCTGCGAAAGGGATGCTGAAGAAACATCATATCAATTTGACGAACGATGATGTAAGGAGGATCGTGAATGGATTCTATACCAATCCGGATGATTTCTCCAAACGCCCGCTGTCGAAGTTCCGCACGGACTTGTCAAAGGATGCAGGGTTGGTGTGAAGAGAGTATAAAGGGAGGTTATAATGAAGAAACGTATTGTCGGGATTAAGGTGGTTGATGCTGGCGATGCGTTTTGGAGGTATTGGAGAGATAATACTTGAGATATGTACGAAATATATAGTGTAGAATCGAGAAAAGGAGGCGTTGGTAAAACTACCATCGCTTTGAACTTGGCCAAAGCATTGGTTAAGAAAAAATTTGATGTGCTCTTAATAGACTGTGATATTACTGGAACGCCAATCACAATGGCAGCGCAGAACTCTCCTTTCTGGAAGAATGACATAAAGGTGATATGTGATAATGATAATGTACCTCAAAACCTAATTGGATATTACGAGAAAAAATATCTAAGTGGTCGAAAAATTGGGGCAGATTTTAATCTAAGCTACGAAAAAGGTAAAATTCATCTTTGTGGTTCTGAGATTTATAATGAGGATGGTAATCTCATCATAGATCCTCGAAACTTGATGGATGATTTACATTCCTATTGGTTTGTAAACATGATTAAGGATTTAGCAGGATACTTTAGCGATGTGTCAGATGGTGATAAAGTGGCGATAGTTTTGGATAACTCGCCAGGTTATGTCGGTATTGGTAGAAGTCTTCGCGAGTGGCTTACAGCCGTCGGACCTGAATATGCACATTTCCTGCTCGTATCATCACTCGATGAGCAAGATGTAGATTCAACTATTAGTTCTGCAACGGAGATTATGAGATTGATGGATAACAAACTGGCACTGGCAAAATACTATTGCGAGAAAAATCCCAGTGGAACAGAAATAGATAATATTCTATCGTCAAACAAGAGCCTTTCAGATTTTTATTATGCTCTAGCTGGAGGAGAAGAATATCCTTCTAATACGGGAAAGAGTTATTCTTTGAATGATTATGTTAAGGTGATTGTGAATAAAGTACCTAACGACTATCTTGACGAAGGAAAAGGATACCACTTTAAGGATTTTAACAAGGATGACAGAAAGAAGATAATCAAAGAAACATTCCCATTAGACCAGGGAGGGTATCCAAGTAATATCATAGGTTATGACAATAGCATTTCTGGTCAATTCATTGAGTCGAGCATAGAAAGACCGACAGCCTCTTCAGGGTTAGCTAACTTACAAGAAGAATTTAAACGTTTCTTAATTAAACTATCTAATTATAAAGGCAGAGAGGATAAATACAACTATACCACTCAGCTCATTAAGGCTTTTCATAGTGTCGTAGACAAGTTGATTACTGCAGGATATAAGCGAATGGCTAACACGTTCACCGGAAATATGATGCCAGAGACAAATGTTGTGGAAATGGCAGAGAATGTGAGAATGCTAGGGAATATGGCTTATTCAAAAATGGATAAGGTATCGTTCTCAAAAGACGGTATGATAGAAACTACACGGCAGCAGATGCGGGCGTTTATCAGCGACTTTGGATTGACAGAATACAGCTCGGTCTTGCTATCACAATTGGAGGGTATATATAAAAAGGCTGGCTCAGAAAGAAAAAATGGGAATGTATTTCAGATTTTTAATCTCACAGTTCTAATGCGCCTTATTATCAATAGACAAAGAAAGTATTATAATAAAGAGGAATTATATCGAGATTTTCTGAAGAATGAAATAATTTCCGTAAATAAGAGTGCGTATGATTGGGATATCATTCATGAGCAACATTTACAAATTGATGATGAAAAACTAATACAAGTAGACACAGAATTAACAGAAATGATGAATGTGTATTTCCGTAATTTCTATCCATCCTATTGCTATTCTCTTCTGAAAATGATAGACTGTAGTAAGGATTTTGAGTTGATTGTGGATGCTTGTGTTGATACTATTAAAAGTGACGCAAGAGTCTTCAGTAATGAGTTGGAGGAATATTTACGAGATGTGGTTGTCAGTAAGAAAAAAGACTATAGTGAGAGCGAATACCGTAAACTTATAAGTGAGCCATTCGAGATGAAGTCCATTCAGAATTTATTGTCTAAACATGTGTTATCTGACTGATTGTCGCTATGAAGTTTGACTACGATGATTATGCTACAAATGGAATGGATTATCCGAGCCATTTCAATAAGTTTAAAAGCATAGATAGTGATTTGTTTAAAACCCTGGAGAACATTTTTTACGAAAAAGGTGATCCAGTTAAGAGAACGTATCATGAATTGAAGAAACGGACAACAGAAGACTATCATGACAAGATTCATCAGGCTCAGGTGAAAGCACTTGATTATGCAAAGTCGGTATTCCCATCTTATAAATTCATCATGCCTGACGCATTGACTGATGACTGGCTTTCGACTGTTGATTGGCATAAGAAATATCCGACAAGGGATCATTCTCTTCATCAAACACTAACTGCTTACATAGTTAATAGGATGCTCGGCGGTGGAAACCCTGCTCAGGCATTCCAATTAAAAAGGAAGTCAGATACGAACTTGCTTGACTATTGTGCCAATAGGATATTGGACAGTCATGAAATGCGCTATTTGCTTGATTTTTTTAAGGAATTAGATCCATCATTCGACAGTCAGCCAATGAGTTATAAACGCCGCTGGGCAAGAGATCTCTTTTATGAAGCTGCGATGATAGCGTCCTTGTTTCATGATATGGGCTATCCCTGGCAGTATATCAATAGTCTTAAGAAATCTATCAAGATGGCTGATAGTGATCTTACGGACGATGTGATTAATAATGCGAGGGTTACATTAGATGCCATTAAAACGAGACTTTTGGTATATCCCTTCTTCGGCTATTCAGAGGAAAACTTGAAACACCCGACACAGCCTGTTTATGAAACAGCATTGAGGCTGATAGAATATGGGCTGCACCAGACACACGGATTTCCAGGTGCTTTAGGATTTCTGACGTTAAATGATAGGGTGAGAAATAATTCTAACCCCCGGAAGTTTAGTGATCCCAACTACAGGATGGTATTGGAATGGGCTGCTGTTGCCATTATGATGCATGACATGGCAAAGATATACTGGGATGAAGATACCAAGAAACCTAAAAATCCTATTTTGCGACAGTCATTTGATGTGGATCCTCTCTCATGTCTGATTTCTATGGCTGATATATTAGAGGAGTTCTATAGACCCAAAGCCTCTTTTGGCAAAGTAAACTTGACAGTAGGGAATGACGAAACCGAGAAAGTTACTTTGGATTATGATTTCCCTTGTGTGGGTTCTGAGGTTGAAATAATAGGTAAGAGACTGCATGTGACTTATTATTACCTAGAGCAGAAGACTGCTGATGAAGAGTTTAAACGAAGGAATGACGAGGTACAGCAATATCTGAACCTGAAAGATGGTTATATCGATTTGCGTCCATGGGGTGTAACTGATGTGGTATGCCAAACAAAGAAGAAGTAATGGCAGTGTTTTATTTATAGTATTTTAGAAGGGCGTGGGGCCGTCACGATAGAACTATCTGACGATGGAGAGGACGTATTGTTAGGATTGAGGTGATTGATGCTGACGATGCGTCTTTATGCTTAAGATAGTTGGTACGATAATACTGGAATATACAGAATAAGGATTCTATGAATAAGTTGTTAATGCTACATTATGAAGAAAGGAAAAATTGATGGAGTAACCCGCCTGGCGATGAATATTTTCTCCAATAAAGGTGTGTATGCGCTTTTGTTGGGGTCTGGCGTGTCACTGGAAGCCAGAATTATGTCGGGCTGGAAAGTGACAGAGGACTTAATTAAAAGGATTGCAATAGTTCGGGGTGAAGATATTTCCATAGATGCGTTTGCATGGTATAAGGAGAAATTTGGTTGTGTGGCAGATTATTCAAATCTATTAGAACAATTAGGAAAGAAACCATCGGAGTTGGAGAGTCTGCTAAGACCTTATTTTGAACCATCAGAAGAAGATAAGGAACAAGGCTACAAGAAGCCCACGGTAGCACATAAAGCGATAGCAGAAATGGCAAAGAGGGGATACTTCAAACTTATTATCACGACTAATTTTGATCAATTGATGGAAACGGCTCTCAATGAGCTTAATGTGAAGTATCAGACAATCTGTCATGAATCTGAAATTGAGGGAAAGGTTCCACTTTATCACTATCCGTTGACATTATTGAAGATAAATGGCGATTACAAGGATTGCAGATTTAGAAATACGGAGAAGGAACTCAGTAAGTATCCCAAAGAATTAGTTGGCTATCTTAAACCTGCATTGAAGGATTTTGGGTTGATTACATGTGGATGGTCGGCTATATGGGATATCGCTTTGGTAAGACTAATATCCACAGAAAAGAAGCATAGGTATAGTTATTACTTTACATATGTGGGCGATAGTGCAGATAAGATAGGAATGTTATCTAGGAAATGTGGGGGAGAGCTTCTTAAGATAAACGGAGCTGATGATTTTTTTAAAGAAATGAACGAGAAACTGATGGCGCTCGAAGCAATAAATGAAAAGAACATGGAGATAGATGCTCAGATAGCGGTTGCAAGGGTTAAGGAGAATATACCTGATCAAAAGAGAATCATCAAGTATTCAGACTTGTATGAGCGTATGACTGAGAAGGTAATAACGGATATGAAGTCGCATGTGTATGGTGATCAATATCCTAGTGCATCCTTGTTTGAAAAGACGATAGCAGATATGCTACAGATACTCTCTGTTATTCTGCCAGCTAGCATAGAGGCGATTAAATGGGCCAAGGAAGAACACTATGGCCCAATAGAAGAGAGTTTGTACAGGATAGCCAATAGAAAGTTTGTTAAGCCTGGTAATGCTTATATGAATACAACGCCGCTGAATTATGCAGTGGATACTATCTATATGTATGGATTAGGTGTGGCTTGTGTGTATTACAAGAAGTATGAGCTTTTAGACCGATTGTTTAGGGTAAAACTGGATGAGGCTGATGATTATTATACACCTTATATTATAGATAGGGATAACTGCTGGATAATGGATAAACAGTCATGGCAAACCACTATGGGAAATATGGATATGAGAACACCTTTCAGTTCTACTTTGATGAACGATATGCGCTCTTTTTTCGGAAGGATTAGTAATGAGATAGAATACGAATCCATGTTCTGTATTTTTGAGAAATTGTTAGCGATGTATTATTATATGCTGATAACTAAAGTTACTTCTCATGACCCATGGCCCCCTATAGGTAGCTTTGTAGTTTTACCTATATATTTTGATAGAAGGAGAAATACGACGTATGCAGACTTCTTTAATGATGTTTTGAAACAGAAATCGAACAGTGATGTGATAAAATCTGGTATGTTCGAAGGACAATTTGATGTGTATAAAGAGGCTTTTGATAAGGTGAATGAAGTTGAAGCTCTCGCGTATGGAAAGGGGTAAATGTTGGCTTGATATTTACAACAATGGGAATAATTGAAACCATAGTAGCAATTGAATGGAAGAAAAAGATATGCGAGTTCCTTGTTGAAAGAGGAATTTGCAAGGGTTTGGTGTGGGTATTTGATAAAATAAAGCCAATTCCCATACAAAATGCTGGCGGCTATTGATGTCGCAAAACGGAAGAGAGATGTTCGACATGAGATGACTCCAGCGAATAGTGCTATTTTAAAGGAGAAATCCGAGGGGACCTTTGAGGCTGTAATGACGGGACATGGAAACGAGAAATCCCTTATTCCGGATAATGGCACGATTCATTTCCGGAGGGGAAGGACCATGAGCAGATAACAGGTATCAGGAATCATCATGATTATAGGACTTTGGGGAAGATTGGAGCAGACGATGATTCAGATATTTAATCCTGATGCTCCAGAGGGCGCAGAATGGAAGAATTATATGGATACGCCAAGGCGCATGGAGAGTTTTTTTGATAAATGCTTGCAAAATCCAAATTATAAGTCGATAAATGCAAATTATCTAAATATCGATATTCTTTGTATGTATATTCGATGAAGTGCAAAAGTTACAATTCATAGAGAAATGTAATAAGCTGATTCTGATTTATGATGGAACCGTAAGATGTCAGTTTAGGAACAGTGACCGTTGTTAGGTGAGTGTGAAGAAAGAATAAAAATATGTGGCAAAATGCATCAATGTGAAGAGAAAGATGTATATTTGCAGAAAATTGGTGTATATGATAAAAGATATCAGTATAAAGAATTACAAGTCGGTCGTCAACCAGAATTTGAATCTGGGCATATTCAATGTGGTTATCGGGGCAAACGGCTGCGGTAAATCGAATTTGTTGGAGGCGATTGCCTTGGCGGGTCTGTCCTGCTCGGGTACGTTGCTCCCTGAGTTGTTTGAAAGCCGCGGAATACGTGTGACTGATAACCGGTTTATGCGATCGGCCTTTGATGATATCGATGAGGAATATATTCAAATACTCGTCACAACTATGGATGGCGACATGTCATCATATCAGATACATTATAATACGAGCAAGAAACCAGCACAATGGGAGGATGTCGTAGAAGACGGAACAAATGAATGGTTTCACTCTATGTTTGAGAATCGTGATAAAATCAATGCATCCGAGATAATGCCTGTTGTAGAGAATTTGATGAAGACTAAAGGTGATGACAGAAAGCTAAATGTAAGTTTTGTGACCGACAACAATGTGTTAAGGGTGTCAAAGTCGCGTGTGAACGGTCTGAAGACTTTTACCATCTATTCTCTGGAGGAATCTGCTCTACGGAGTATGGAGGGTATGCCAAGTACAAAACTCGGAAGAACTGGTAAGGGTTTGCTGCCATATCTGAAAGAATTGTCGCAGACGGATGAAGGTAAAGAGCTCCTTAAGGAAATCAAGGAGAATATGATGGTGATAGACTGGTTTGAGGATTTGGAGATGCCGGATACCGTTATGTCGCAAGATTCTACATTGATGCTGAAAGACCGTTATTTAGATGAATCACTGGCTTATTTCGACCAGCGTAATGCAAACGAGGCATTTCTTTATCTGCTGTTCTATTTTACCTTGTTTATCTCCGATGAGACTCCATCTTTTTTCGCCATAGACAATATAGAAGCTTCTTTAAATCCCAAATTGTGTAAAGAGGTAATCAAGAATTTAGCCATGCTGGCAGAAAGGCATGGTAAGCAGGTTATCTTGACTACACACAGTCCCTTTGTGCTTGACGGCATTGAGGAGGTGACAGACAAAAAGCTTCTTTTTGTGGCAAGCCGTAATTCTGATGGATATACTGTTGTTAACAAGATCAAAGCCGACGCAGCAAGGACAGTCCCGTTGTCGGAAGCATGGTTGAAGGGATATATTGGTGGCCTTCCTAATAATTTCTAAATAGAAATGAAGACGATTGGATTGATATGTGAGGGCGTGTCCGAGATCAATGTGATGCAAAGGATCGTCTCGAAATATCTGGGAGAAGATGCTTTCGTTCATGCTGTTGAGCCAGATACAACTCAGAAAGGTGGTCATTTGGTTCAAAACGACTATGGGGGCTGGGAGCAAGTGCTGAGACATTGCAATGATGATAAGATAGAAGAAGTCATGCAATTCAATGACTATCTCATCATACAAATTGATACTGATGCTTGTATTCAGAAAGGTTATGGTGTTAACCCTTTGGATGGAAATGGTCAGAAGAAGGCTGATGATGTGTTTTATCAGGATATTAAGACGAGAATGGTGGCTAATATAAGCCCTGCGGTTCTTGAAAAATATGCAGGGCGCATCATTTTTGCCATCTGTGATAATGAGATAGAATGCTGGCTGTTGCCACTCTATTATACCGATCATAACAGATGTAAGACTCATAACTGTATCCATACATTGAATCAGGCTTTAGGGAAAAAGAATATTGGCGGTATACCAGACAAGGCAAAGAATGATCCATATGCGAGGACTGTTTATGGGAAGATACTGAAGAACTTCAAGAGTAGAAAGAGTATTCTGGATTGTGCACAGTTTCATTATGGTTTCAATGAGCTGACAAAGCAGTTGGATGCTGTTGAGATATAAACATACATTTTTGACGTTCGTGGTGGCGCATAAGCCCTTTGGGATGCCGGAGGGGGAGGCGCTGGTGCCGATACATGTGGGGCGTGCTGCGTCTCGATTTAAGGACGAGATGGCCGGCATGATTGGGGATGATACGGGGGAGAACATCTCGGAGAAGAATCCTTCGTATTGCGAAATGACGGCACACTACTGGATATGGAAGAACATCC
>JAEEGL016184412.1_pt1 | contig 12250 bp, 6 predicted proteins | sample 9134231 | NCBI WGS metagenome assembly JAEEGL01 (sample SAMN16246548, study PRJNA631951) | gut metagenome | biome: gut microbiome; feature: rumen; material: fiber-attached | host: Bos | place: Iran: Karaj | collected 2018-10
GGACTGATGGAGGATAAAGAAGTTACATGGATGCCTGCCTACGGTCCTGAGCAGCGTGGTGGTACTGCCAACGTGACGGTCATCGTCAGCGACGAGCGTATCTCTTCGCCCATCCTCAGCAAGTATGACATCGCTGTGGTGCTGAACCAGCCTTCATTGGAGAAGTTCGAGCCGAAGATCAAACCCGGAGGTATCCTGATCTACGATGGCTTTGGTATCATCAACAAGCCGACTCGTAAGGATATCACCATCTATGAGATCAACGCAATGGACAAGGCTGCCGAGATGAATAACGGCAAGGTGTTTAATATGATTGTCCTGGGTGGTCTGCTCAAGGTCGCTCCTGTTGTGCACGATCAGGGTGTGGAGAAGGCTTTGAGGAAGACGCTGCCTGAGCGCCATCACGACCTCATCCCCCTGAATATGGAGGCTCTCAAGGAAGGAGCCAAGATTATACAGCAAGTCTAAATAAAACCTTCCCCACGCAGGGAAGGTTTTTTCTTATATCCCCTTCATGGAGAGGGAGATGCGGTTGCGGCGACGGTCTACCTCTATCACTCGGACCTGTATGTGCTGGTGGAGTTTCACCACATCGAGCGGATGGGCGATGCGGCGGTTGGCCATCTGGGAGATGTGTACCAGGCCATCCTGATGGACGCCGATATCGACGAAGGCTCCGAAGTTGGTGATGTTCGTGACGATGCCTGGCAGCACCATTCCCTCTACAAGGTCATCGATCGTAGAGACATTCTTGTCGAATTCAAACTCCTCTAATTGTTCACGAGGGTCACGGCCTGGCTTTTCCAGTTCTTTCATGATATCCGTCAGGGTAGGGATGCCCACCTCAGCTGTCACGTATTTCCTGATATCGACGGCCTCACGCTTCTCCTTATTATTAATAAGGTCTGTCACGGAGCAGGCATGATCTTTCGCCATCTGCTCAACAATCGGATAACTCTCCGGATGGACGGCAGAGTTGTCGAGTGGGTTCTTGGCTCCTGGGATGCGGAGGAAGCCTGCACACTGCTGGAAGGCGGATGGGCCGAGGCGTGGGACCTTCTTCAACTGGGCCCGTGATGTGAAGGCCCCATTCTCTTTCCGATACTCCACAATGTTCTTTGCCAACACAGGTCCAAGGCCGCTGACGTATGTCAGCAGATGCTGTGAGGCTGTATTCAGGTCGACACCCACGGCGTTGACACAGCTCTCGACGGTCTGATCCAGCGAGTGCTTGAGCTTCGTCTGGTCCACATCGTGCTGATACTGTCCGACGCCGATGCTCTTGGGGTCTATCTTCACCAGTTCTGCGAGGGGATCCATGAGTCGGCGACCTATGGAGACGGCTCCACGCACGGTCACATCCTCATCAGGAAACTCGTCGCGGGCAATCTTAGAGGCAGAGTAGACAGAGGCGCCGGACTCCGAGACGACGAACACTTGAGGCTGATGGTCAAGGACTTTGCTGCTGGCATCGATGTTGTAACGGCCAGCGATGGCATCCTTGATGAAATGTTCCGTCTCACGGCTGGCAGTACCATTACCGATGGAGATGGCCTCAATCTGATACTTCTTCACCATCTTCAGGATAGCGACGGCTGCCTCCGTCCGTTTGTTGACGGGCGGGTGGGGGAAGATGGCCTCGTGGTGGAGCAGATTGCCCTGGGCATCGAGACACACCACCTTACAGCCTGTACGGAAACCCGGATCGACACCCATGACGCGCTTCTGTCCTAAGGGAGCACCCAAAAGCAATTGACGCAGGTTCTCTGCGAAGACATGAATGGCCTCATCGTCGGCCTTCTCCTTGCTGAGCGCAGCAAACTCTGTCTCGATGGCAGGCTTGAGCAGACGCTTATACCCATCGTCGATGGCCTCTGCCACGAGTTTGCCGCAGGGCGTGTTGCCATAGACATAATGGCGTTTCAGGCGTTCGACGGCTTCCTCGTCGTTGGGGGAGATGGTAATACGGAGAATACCCTCATCCTCACCACGTCGCATGGCCAACAACCGATGTGAGGAACAACGCTTTAATGGTTCCTGCCAGTCGAAGTAGTCGCTGTACTTGGCTGCCTCGTCAGTATCGGCCTTGGCCTTGACAACCTTGGAGAAAATAGTAGCCTGACGGCTGAACGCATTGCGGAGTTGCTGACGGCTGCGCTCATCCTCGCTGACGGTCTCTGCGATGATATCCTGAGCCCCCTTGATGGCTGCCTCAGTATCTTTCACGTCGCCTTTAACATATTTCTCTGCAATGCGCTCAGGATCCCGCTCCCGTTGGAGCAGAAGAATCTTGGCAAGAGGCTCCAGTCCTTGTTCACGAGCTACTTGGGCTCTGGTGCGACGCTTGGGCTTGTAGGGCAGATAGATGTCTTCCAGTTCCGTTGCATCCCAGCAGGCTTCGATGCGTTGTTGCAGTTCTGGCGTCATCTTTCCGAGTTCGGTAATGGTCTTGATGACCGTCTCCTTGCGCTTCTCAATCTCTTTCAGTTTGTCGAAGCGGTCGCTGATGGCGGCTATCTGCACCTCGTCGAGTCCTCCTGTCCGTTCTTTTCGATAGCGTGAGATGAAGGGAATGGTGCAGCCTTCTTCCAGGAGTGACAGCGTGTTGGCAACGGCCTTCTCCTGAAGCTGTAAGGCATTGGCTATGAGCTTAGCAAAGATGTTCTTTTCCATACTTATTGAGGTAAAATCGTTAATTTGTGTGCAAAAATAACAATAATCCGCGAGAAATGTGTAATTTTGCACCCCGAAATTACATAAAAAGAATGAAAACTAGAATCGTATTGATATTGATGCTGATGATTCCCCTGCTCTGTACCGCTCAAACAGAGGAGACGCCGAATGCCCGTCAGGCACGTCGCATCTTCAATAGTGCCTATCAGCAGGTGTTCGGTGAGCAAGGTGCCACCTTGCACTACGATGTGAACATCATCGGCATCTATAAGACCAACGGCACGATATGGTATAAGGGCAAGAAGAGCAAGTTCGTCGACGAGAAAATGAACTCCTGGAACGACGGCACGACGGTCTACACCATCAAGAATAAGAAAAAGAAGAAGGAGGTGGAGATCCATAGCGCGAAGAACAACAAGTCGGACAAGTATTCTGAAAAGTTTAAGTTCGAGCCGGAGAACTTCACCTATAGCGTGGCCGAGCACGAACGGGGGCTGATGTTGACGCTGAAGGCCAAGAAGGGTGCGAAGGGCATCAAGGAGATCCACGCCTTAGTGGAGCGCAAGACCTATCACCCTATCAGCCTGAGAATCAAGGTGGCCTTCATCTGGACGACCATCAAGATCTCTAACTTCCACTCTGGCGACATTACGGACGAGATGCTCCGTTTCCCCAAGGAGAAGTACAAAGACTATGAGTTTGTAGATAAGCGATGATTTCTGTAGAGAGTCTGAAAGTAGAGTTTGGCGTAAAGCCGCTGTTCGCTGATGCGAGTTTCGTCATCAACGACCGCGACCGTATTGCCCTTGTGGGAAAGAACGGTGCTGGCAAGTCGACGATGCTGAAGATCCTCTGCGGACAGCAGAAGCCGACGGCAGGCAACGTGAGCATTCCCAACGACTGCCGCATCGGTTACCTGCCTCAGGTGATGATCCTTCAGGACGATACGACCGTCCGCGAGGAGGCTCAGAAGGCCTTTGCCGATATCACGAAGATGAAGGAACGCCTCGACAAGATGAACCAAGAACTGGCCGAGCGGACGGACTATGAGAGTGAGGGCTATCTCGCGCTGATAGAGAAATATACGACGGAGCACGAACGCTACCTGATGATGGGTGCTGAGAGCCGTGAGGCAGAACTCGAAAGGACACTCGTCGGACTGGGTTTCCTGCGTTCAGACTTCGAGCGCCCCACCTCTGAGTTCTCAGGAGGCTGGCGTATGCGTATCGAACTGGCAAAGATCCTGTTGCAGAAACCAGACGTGCTGCTGCTCGACGAGCCCACGAACCACCTCGATATCGAGTCTATCCAATGGCTGGAGCAATTCCTCGCGCAGTCGACGAGTGCTGTCGTCTTAGTGAGTCACGACCGTGCATTTATAAATAATGTGTCGAACCGCACGCTGGAGATCTCCTGCGGGAGGGTAATCGACTACAAGGTGAAATACAACGAGTATGTCATTCTTCGTCAGGAACGTCGCGAGCAGCAGATCAGGGCCTATGAGAACCAACAGAAGGAGATGGCTGAGATGAAGGACTTCATCGAGCGCTTCCGCTATAAGGCCACCAAGGCCGTGCAGGTGCAGCAGAAAATCAAGCAGTTGGAGAAGATCGTACCCATTGAGATTGATGAGGTCGACAACTCCGCGATGCACCTGAAATTTCCTCCCTGTCTGCGCTCTGGCGACTATCCCGTCATCTGCGACGAGGTGCGCAAGGACTATGGTGCCCATACCGTCTTCGACCACGTGACGCTGACCATCAAGCGAGGTGAAAAGGTGGCCTTCGTTGGCAAGAACGGCGAAGGAAAGTCTACGCTGGTGAAATGTATCATGGGCGAGATTCCCTTTACGGGCGAGCTGAAGATTGGTCATAATATCCAGATTGGCTATTTCGCCCAGAATCAGGCTCAGCTGCTCGACGAGAGCCTGACCGTCTTCCAGACCATCGACAATGTGGCAAAGGGCGATATCCGTCTGAGAATCAACGATATATTGGGCGCTTTCATGTTTGGCGGCGAGGAATCTGACAAGAAAGTCAAAGTGCTCAGCGGTGGTGAACGGAGCCGTCTGGCAATGATCCGCCTGCTGTTGGAACCTGTAAACCTGCTGATTCTCGACGAGCCTACGAACCATCTCGATATGCCTTCGAAGGATGTGCTGAAGGAGGCTATCAAGGCCTTCGACGGTACAGCCATCATCGTCAGTCACGACCGTGAGTTCTTAGACGGCCTAGTCACGAAGGTCTACGAGTTCGGAGGAGGCAAAGTGAGGGAGCACCTCGGAGGTATATACGACTTCCTCCGTTCAAAGAAAATCGAAGAGCTCAGCGAACTGGGCAGGGAAAGAAAGGAAACAAATAGTTCCCACGCTGGGAACAACTCATTCCCAGTAAGGGAACATGATGTTCCCACGGTGGGAACATCATGTGAACGGCAGGCTCCCCATCCGGAAACCATAAGCAAAGCTCTCAGCTATGCCGAGCACAAGGAGCAACAGAAGCGTATCAAGCGTGGAGAGAAGGCCGTGAAGGAGTCGGAAACGAAGATTGAGAAGATGGAGCAGCGCCTGAAAGAGCTCGACGAACTGTTGATGGTGCCTGAGAACGCCTCGGACATGACGCTGGTGACAGAATACACATCGACCAAGCGGAGCCTTGACGAAGAGGTGGAGCGCTGGGAGAAACTGAGTGAGGAATTAGAGAAATTATTAAGTGAATGATATGAAAAGAATCGTAACAATGTTAGCAATGGCATCATTTTCCATGATGACAATGGCCCAGGACGGACTGCGCTCCGGACTGGATGTGACAGATTTCAACCAGACGGTGCGTCCTGGTGATGACTTCTATGAATACGCCTGTGGCGGATGGATGAAGAAGAATCCCCTGCCGGCAGCCTATTCGCGCTATGGCAGCTTCGACCGTCTGCAGGAAGACAACGACAAGCGTGTGAACGGTATCCTGAAGGAACTCCTTGAGAATACCTATGAGAAAGGTACTTTGGAGCAGAAGCTCAGCGATCTTTATAAGCTTGCGATGGACTCCACACGTCGTAATCAGGAGGGTGTGGCTCCCCTGATGCCGCTGATCAAGCGCCTAGAGAATGCCAAGACCAACGAGCAGTTGCAGGCCATCCAGCTGGAACTGGCTCCCTACGGAGAGGAAGAGTTCTTCTTTTGCGGCTTCGGTGCTGACGAGAAGAATGCCACTCAGAACATCCTGAGCGTCTATCAGGGTGGGCTCTCGATGGGGCAGAAGGAGTATTACCTCGACAACGACAAGGCAACGGCCGATATCCGCGAGGCCTTCAAGAAGCATGTCGTCAAGATGTTCCAACTCTTTGGTTTCAGCAAAGGTGCCGCCACAAAGAAGATGCAGAACATCATGAAGGTGGAGACGGCGCTGGCCAAGGTGTCTAAGTCTCGTACAGAACTCCGCGACCCAGAGGCCAACTACAACAAGATGACGCTACAGGAGTTTGAGACGAAGTATCCCAATCTCCCACTGGTGAAGGTAATGAACGCTCAGGGCGTCGATACGAAATACCTGCAGGAGATGGTCGTCGGACAGCCTGCCTTCTTGGAAGGAGCCAATGCACTTGTGGCTGGTATCAAACCCGCTGAATATCGCGATGTGATGGAGTGGGGCTTTATCTCAGGTGCAGCCAACTACCTGAGCGATGCGACTGTCGCAGAGAGTTTCGACTTCAACGGCCGTGTCCGTTCTGGTCGTAAGGAGAACCACCCCCTCTGGAAACGCAGTACTGGCCAGGTGGAGCGCGTGATGGGTGAGGCGCTGGGTAAGATCTATTCGGAGAAATATTTCCCTGAGGCCGCCAAGCAGCGCATGATCACCCTGATCAAGAACCTCCAGATTGCCCTTGGCGAGCGTATCGCCGCCCAGGACTGGATGGACGACTCGACGAAGGTCAACGCCTTGCTGAAACTGAACACCTTCTATGTCAAGGTGGGTTATCCTGACAAGTGGACGGATATCTCAAAACTTCAGATAGATCCTGCTAAATCTTATTACGAAAATATGCAGGAGTGTGCTAAGTTCTGGAACGCTTGGAGGCTTGATCATACCGTCGGCAAACCCGTTGACCGCGATGACTGGTATATGACCCCTCAGACCGTCAATGCCTACTATAATCCCACCACTAACGAGATCTGCTTCCCCGCAGGTATCCTGCAGTATCCCTTCTTTGACATGAATGCCGACGATGCCTTTAACTATGGTGCCATCGGTGTGGTGATCGGTCACGAGATGACGCACGGATTCGACGATCAGGGTCGTCGCTTCGACAAGGATGGAAACATGCACGACTGGTGGAAGGAAGAAGATGGAAAGAACTTTACAGCTCGCACGGATAAGTATGCAGACTTCTTTGGAGCCATCGACGTGCTGCCCGACCTCAAAGCCAACGGACGTCTGACGCTGGGTGAGAACCTGGCAGATCACGGTGGTCTGCAGGTGGCCTATACCGCTTATAAGAATGCCACGAAGCGTCAGCCTCTGGGAGAGAAGGACGGTCTGACGGCTGACCAGCGTTTCTTCCACGCTTATGCTGGTGTCTGGGCAGGCAATATCACGGAGGAAGAGATCCGTAACCGTACGAAGAGCGACCCCCATTCTTTGGGTCGTTGGCGTGTCAATGGAGCCCTTCCGCATGTCAAAGCCTGGTATGAGGCCTTTGGTGTGAAGGAGGGTGATAAAATGTTCATTCCTGAGTCAGAACGCCTCCAATTGTGGTAAAAATAGCACTTTTTAGCAGAAAATGCCGTCGTAAATATAAATTTACGGCGGTTTTTTTTGTAAGTTTTGTTTTTTTTCATATCTTTGCACCTAACTTATGATAAAAATGCTAAATTATGATGGACGAAGATATTACACTTAACCCGGAGAATAACAGTAATGCTGTTCAGCAGAGACAGCGTGAGGAACTGGTGCGTACTCGTGAAGTCGAGACGCGAGGTCAGCAGCAGATGCAAATGCAAGGTGCCATGAGCGTCAAGTGTCCCTATTGTGGAACTATCAATGACGCTGAGGCCGCCTATTGTGCATCGTGTGGTAATCCCATCGGCAAGACGGCTTGTCCGAATTGTGGTGCTGAGCTCGACCCTGATGCCGACTTCTGTGAGTCGTGTCGCAGATACATCAAGCACGATGTCTGCAGCTTCTGCGGTGCCAGGCTCTCCAACAGCGATGCGTTCTGTCCTGAGTGCGGCAGCCCGAGGGGTGGTATTGTCTGCCCCGTGTGCCACACGCTGAACGACTTCTCTTTCTGCAAGCAGTGTGGCTCGGCCCTGACAGAGGAAGCACGTCAGTTGCAGGAGATGGTGCATGAGATGCCTGAGTTCAAGGAGCTGCAGAAGCTGGCCACCAGCCTTCAGCAGATGGAGCAGACCATCCCTTATTCATCTGAACGTGACCTGCTTATGGATCAGCGGAACATCAAGTTGCGTGAAAGGGTGCTTACCTTGTTGGCTGAAGACCGTGGTATCGCCCATCCGGTGATTCCTGAAGCCGAGAACAAACGGCTGAGCAAGGAGGAGTATCATGCCAAGAAGAGGGAACGCCTCGAGCAGATCGCTGCCATTCTGAATAAGATGGTCCAGACACCACAGCCGAAGCCGGCACAGGTGCGCAACTATGCGATGGCCTGTCGTCCGCAAGGTGTCAGACTGGCTTGGGAGTGTAATTTCAAGCATGCCCTCCACTCCAGTCCCTGTGGCTGTGCCAAGCCACAGTTGGGTGGTAAGTGGATCATCCTTGGCAAAGATGTGAAAAAGGAAATTAAAGACGATAAATAAGAACTTGGAATAATATATGAGTACGGAAAGAACCCTGGACCCGGGTGCTTCGGGTCATACGGATCAGACGTTACGCCCTGATAATGAAACAACGATGCGGCCGGCAGCCGCGATGAATGATGATGTTGCGGCTGCGACGGATGGCATTGTCGCGACAGTCGAGCCAGATCCGTTCACCACATTGGACGGAACGGTGCGGGCTGACGGTATCGACTCCTCTGCAGGTGATGTCAAGGAAGATTGTTTTATCCTGAAGGGTATTGAATACCGGCGCCAGAGTGTCCTCAGCGACAACTCCGGTGAGGCACAGGTCTTTCTGGTGGAACGTGACGGAGAGACCTTCGTGCTGAAGATCTACTATCCGAACTTCGACGTGAATAAGAAGATTCTTCAGACCGTCTATAACTTCGGCTTTGAAATGATCGTCAGGGTCTATGACTTTGGTAAGACATATGTCGACGGCAAGCACCGCTATTATGAATTGATGGAATACCTGAGGGGAGGCACTTTGTCGGACTATCGCCTGAATGGTGACATTGATAAGTTCCGCCGCATCGCTCTGATGGGCGCATCGGCTCTGGCCTATTGTCATCAGAGCAATATCCTTCACAAGGATGTCAAACCCAGCAACTTTTTCTTCCGTGACAAGGAACACACGGAACTGGTGTTGGGAGACTTCGGTATCTCAAGCATGCTGGACCAGGACGGAAAGGCGCATAAGACCACTCAGGCCCGTACCCCTATCTTCGCTGCTCCGGAGATGTACGCCGATGTGATTGACGGTGTCGTGGAGGTGACGCCTGCTGCCGATTTCTATTCATTGGGTATCACCCTGATGGCATTGTGGTTAGGAGAATCGCCCATGAGTAGCAATGAACGGGTGATGATGCGACAGAAGAATGAAGGTCGAATCCCGCATATCAACGAACTGCCTGAGCGCATCAGACTGCTCGTCCAGGGACTGACCGTCGTGAACCCCACCAAGCGCTGGGGATATGATCAGGTGGAGGAGTGGTTCCTGGGCGGAACACCTTCGGTAGACCTGTCTTCGCCTTTCCTGAAATACAAGAGCTTCATTGTTGACCCCGAGCGTAACTTGGTGGCAGACAATATCCATGAGCTGATACCATTGCTTCTCGACAACGAGAAACTGGCGATGGGCTATCTGTATACCGGCCGTATCAGCAGCTGGTTGGAGTCGTGCGGCAATCAGAAACTGAGTACGATTGTGAAGGATATCGTCGTGAACCGTTATCCTGTAGACCAACGGGCAGGCCTGATGGCTGCCGTCTATGCCATGGAGCCGACTTATCCTTATAAGGATGTGAAAGGAAACCTGTGCGATGACATACATAGTATGGCCATCTCGCTGCTGAGCTATTCGAAGGAGTATGGCCTGTTGTTGACCAATCCGAATGACAGCTTGTTCCTGTATTTAGAGTCTCACACAAAGTGCAATGTAGACCGTATCCGTTCTTATTTCAAAGACTCGGATGCCTCGAAGATCCGTGTGGCCATCATCAGAACGGCTTATGAGATAGATCCTGAGATCCCGCTGCTTCCCCGTTACCCGTCTTCTTCGGTGAAGGAGATAGTGAAGACCTTCGGTAACGAGAAACTGACGGACGATGACTGGCGCAGTCTGACGGATGGTCGTCTGCTGTCATGGATGTATAGCCATGAAGACCGGATGGCCTGCGAAAGCTTGAGAATACTGACCAAGGGCCAGCCCTATTCGGAGGCACTGGCCTACAAGGTGCTCTATAACCTGGACCGTGATGCGGCTTACGACTTGAAACGGGCTTTCACACCTGTTCAGATTGGCGACTATCTTAGTGAACGGTTGAAAGATGTAGAACACCTCGGAGAGAAGGAGTTCAGTAAGGAGATGAGTGAACTGACGGATCTGAACGGCCGTTTCAGCTATTATGCCCAGTTGCATGGCTGGACGGAGATCCTCAATGAGTATAACCGTTGCTTCGACCTGAAGTCGGAAGAGAACCGTGAACGTCTCGGACTCTATGACTATAGGACGGCTACTTATCGTTTCTGCCGTGTCCTGGGTGTGACACCCGTCTATAAGATGCCAGACGGAACGGAATACGACGATGGACTTAATCTGGATATCCACAACAGTTCTCAGGTCCGCAGTGAGATCCGCAATGGCTCTTTCACCCAGTGGCTGTCAGTCTTCTATCACGAGAATCCGCAATCCGACTTCTCTGAAGAGTATGCTTACGAACGGGCGTTGGAGCAGTGGCTGAGGAAGCTTGGCGAGATAGATATCTCCTATCCTTATTATAAACGTTTCGTCGATGCCTGTGAGGAGACGACAAAACGGGTGAAGAGCGTGCGTGACAACTGGCAACGGGCCAAGGGCAGGGAGCAGCTGTGGCGGACGGTCTTCTATTCGCTGTGCGGCATCTGGATCCTGTTGGTACTGCTTATCGGCGTCAAGGACCGTAGTTACTTGCTTGGACATACCTTCCTGTGCATCGGTCTGCCGTTGGGTGGCATGACGGCCGTCATTGTTGGTACCAGGGCATTCTTCCGTGGATACGACTTCGTGTTCTCATGTCTCTGGGGCATAGCAGGAGCCCTGTCATCCTTTATACCTATTTTAATATTAAAGTATATCGGACAGACCCATCCCAGTCTGTTCAATGTGGCCATCATCCTCATCACCCTTGCCTACATGCTGGTCTGTCATCTGACGGACTTCCGTGGCGATCAGAAGGCAGACAGCAAACTGATCTCCGAAGTGCTCGATGACGATGTGAAGTCGACGTTGTTGGAACCGCTCTACTATACTTTCAAGACGAAGTCGTATAGGTTTAATGGTTCCAAGTTCGGCATGTTGAACGACGTGACGGATCAGGTGCGTTCCATCAGTGGCGAGAGCGTGCTCCACTATGTCTTATGGAGTATTCTGGCGCTGATATTCGTCCTGAACTTCATCATATTCAGTTCGAGTCTGCTGAATGTCAGCAACCCGGATAAGATAAGTATCTCTCCCTCGGCAGTATTGCGCCAATTAGAAAAAGATGTAGAATAATGGTTTGCGAGAATTGTCATAAGGAAAACAGAAGCGTAGCGAAGTTCTGCAAGTGGTGCGGAACCCCATTGGCAAGTCAGGATCTGCTGGACCGTCTGGTAGGTCTTGACGAGGTGAAACGGCAACTGAAGACCATCGTCAACACCTATACCTATCTTCAGTCCCGCAAGGACATCGCCAAGGTCCGGATATCTGTCAACGCCATCGTCATTGGTGAGACGGGAACAGGCAAGACGATGCTTGCCGAGATTCTCCGTGACTATTTCTACAAACATAAGATCATTGAGAAGCCGAAACTGACGATGGTCGATGCCGTGGACTATCAGCGGTTTGTGGATAAGTGGGACGATAATATCAGGAAGGCCAAGGGCGGCATCCTGTTCTTCGACAATGTGCAGAAGCTCCTGCCTGACAAGTATTCCAATCAGGTGAATCCCTTGGATAAGTTGTTTGTTGAGATGGACAAATGGGAGGATAATCCCATTGTGGTTATCTCTGGTCTGTCGAAGGGTCTGGAGGACTTCCTCGAAAGCAATCCTGCCGTCACTAACCGTTTCAAGTACACCTTCCGCCTGCCGACGCCGGGCTATCATGAGTTGGCGGAAATCTGTAAGATGAACTTGCGGACGAAATACGGCATCACGAAATTCTCGCAGGAAGCCGAGAATCAGCTTTCGCGCTATTTCAAATATCAGGTTAAGATCAAGGAC
>JAEEGL016226551.1_pt1 | contig 12250 bp, 8 predicted proteins | sample 9134231 | NCBI WGS metagenome assembly JAEEGL01 (sample SAMN16246548, study PRJNA631951) | gut metagenome | biome: gut microbiome; feature: rumen; material: fiber-attached | host: Bos | place: Iran: Karaj | collected 2018-10
AAGGGCGACGATATCGCTGCAGGATTCGTAAGGATCGTCGGAGGAGTCCTCATTGCAGTCGGAATCTTCGAACTGATCAACTTCTTAAGGATCAAGGACAAAACGCTTTTCGACACCGTCGTGCTGATAATCGCGAGTGCGATAGCGATCGTAGGCCTCGTATTCATCATCAATCCTCTGCCGGTGATCACAGTATTTAACTTCATCTTCGGTATAATCATCGCCATCTATGCGGTCGTGATAATCATTTCCGCTGTCGGAACTTTAAGAACTGCAGGAGCCAAATACTGGTGGTTCTCGCTGATCTTCGGACTTATTGCTCTGGCATTGGGTCTCATCATCATATTCTTCAACTTTGCTACAAAGGTACTTACTCTCGTTATCGGCATCACGCTCGTTGTCGGAAGTGTCGGCGGCATGGCAAATGCCATTCTCGCCTCACAGGCTAAAAAGGAGTACAAGGCTAACTCCAAAATACTGGACGATGCTACTTATACAGTTGATTCCACAACAACGGAGGAGTCTTCTGAAGACAGCAGCGACAACGCTAAGTAATGATACCGGAGGAGTAATTCTATGGACGTTATTTTCGTCGGACATGCATGCTTTATCGTTAAATTCGAGACGGGTTATACAGTATGCTTCGATCCTTATAAGGAGGGCTCCGTTCCGGGACTTACGGCTGCAAATGTAGTCGCACATGAGGTCTATTGCTCTCACAGTCACCAGGATCACAGCGATTTCGCATCGGTAACAGCGCCTGATCTTCCGTACAGGGGACCGGAGCCGGAGACCGAGATCCTCAAGACATTCCATGATGACGTCCAGGGTGCCGCAAGAGGCAGAAATAACATAACCATAGTCAAGGTACGCAAAGAGAAAGCCGTTCACATGGGCGATATAGGCTGTGACCTTACAGAGGAACAGATCGACAGGATCAGGGGGTGCGATCTTCTGATGATACCTGTCGGAGGTTTCTTTACTATCAACTGCAGACAGGCATACAGAATGGTAAAGCAGCTGCAGCCCAAGGCCGTTGTTCCCATGCATTACAGGGGCAAGAGCTTCGGATATGACCTGATCTCGGGCAGGGAGGAGTTCGTGGAACTCTTTGAGAAAGACGGCGACCGCCAGATCATCAATGCGGGGCGTCACATCGAGAATCTGCCCGAAGGAAAATCGGTATTATTAATGGAACCGCTCCGAATTTTGTAACACAAGTTCTGCCCTCTTTATGCTATTATGGCTTTTTAAGGGGGTGGTCCTATGTTTAAGATCGGTTTTTCCAATGACAAGTATGTAGAGCTTCAGAGCAAGCGTATCAGAGAGCGTGTCGACCAGTTCGGCGGCAAGCTTTATCTTGAGTTCGGCGGCAAGTTGTTCGACGACTATCACGCATCAAGAGTTCTTCCCGGCTTTGAACCTGACAGTAAGATCAGAATGCTCAAGGCTCTTTCGGAAGATGCAGAGATCGTAATCGCGATCAACGCAGACGCTATCGAAAAGAATAAGAGAAGAGGAGATCTGGGCATTACTTATGATCAGGAAGTTCTCCGTCTTATCGATGCTTTCACTGAGTTCGGACTCTTTGTAGGAAGCGTAGTCATCACACAGTTCGCAGGTCAGCCCCTCGCAGAGAAGTTCGAAGCAAGACTCCGTTCCCTCGGCGTTAAATCCTACAGACATTATCCTATCGAAGGTTATCCTTCAAATATCCCGCTTATCGTAAGCGAAGACGGATACGGCAAGAACGATTATATCGAGACATCCCGAAAACTCGTTGTCGTTACTGCTCCGGGTCCGGGTTCAGGCAAGATGGCAACATGCCTCTCACAGCTCTATCACGAGAACAAACGCGGAATCAAGGCAGGCTATGCTAAATTTGAGACATTCCCGATCTGGTCCATCCCGCTCCAGCACCCCGTAAATGTTGCATATGAGGCAGCTACGGCAGACCTGGCAGACGTCAACATGATCGATCCTTTCCACCTCGAAGCTTACGGCGAGACCACCATCAACTACAACAGAGACGTTGAGATATTCCCCGTTGTTAATGCGATCTTCGAGAAGATCTACGGCGAGAGCCCTTATAAGTCACCCACGGACATGGGTGTTAACATGGCCGGCTTTGCCATCGTTGACGATGAGGCTTGCCAGGATGCTTCCAGACAGGAGATCATCAGAAGATACTATGAGGCTAAGATGGCAACACGTGCCGGCAATTCTGATGGTTCAGATGTTACAAAGATCGAGTTTCTCATGAAGAAGAGCGGAATTGATATTACTGCGCGCCGTGTGATAGGAACTGCTCTGGTACGTGCCGAATCAACAGGTGCTCCTGCCGTTGCCATTGAACTTCCTGACGGCCAGCTCGTTACAGGAAAGACGACACCGCTCCTCGGACCTGCTTCTGCTGCTCTTCTCAATGCGCTTAAGGTCCTTGCAGGAATCTCACATGATATTCCGCTCATTTCACCTAATGTAATCGAGCCTATCTCAGATCTTAAGATCAATCATATGGGCAACCACAATCCGAGACTTCATACTGACGAAGTCCTAATTGCTCTTGCCATCAGTGCTACGACCAATCCTGTTGCCGAACTCGCAATGCAGCAGATCGGCAAACTCGCAAACAGTGATGCACATTCTACGACCATGATGAGTTCAGTTGACCTTAACATGTTCCACAAGTTAGGCATCAACCTCACATGTGAGCCTGTTTACGAGACAAAGAAGCTGTATCACAGATAAGATTGTTATTTAATTTGTTTTCGGGAGTCCGTGCCGGCATGGTGCGGGCTCTTTTTGGTTTGGCGGGCAGTTCGTTGAAACATCAGAGTTTTTTGACTATACTTTTCTTTGTAGGAAATAGGATTTGCCTGTGATAATGCAGGTTGTTTTGTTTTAAATTCAAGGGGGACAACAAAGTGAAGTTCAGTTGTAAGAAACTAATAGCTGCTGCTATTACTGTTTTGTTGAGCATGGCTGTATTCGGAATACTTCCGCTTGCGGGCACAACTGTTAACGCGGCTATGCCTGAAATGAAGAATGTCAAGATATCTTCAGACGGAATCCTGAGTTGGGATGCTGTTGCCGGTGCAACAAATTATGAGTGGTTTATAGGTTCCGGAGGCGGTAATGCTGAAGATACTCAGGTGGATCTTAAGCAGGCATGTTTAGATTTCGGATTTACCAACGGTACGTATGATGTCAAATTGTACGCTGAAAAGAATGGCGAACAGATATCAATGGCATGGGAAGGAACATACAGTTACACTTCGGCAAAACCGCAGCTGGCAACACCTTCCAATCTTGCCTGGAACGGAAACATAGCAACGTGGGATGCAGTGCCTAATGCGGAGAGTTACTCTGTAGTATTAGATGGTGCCAACTGCAAAACCGTATACGGTGTTACAACAAACAGTTGTGACATGTCTTACTGGCTCAAAGACGGAACCGGTGAGTATACGTTCAAGGTCTGGGCTGATGCAAAGGGTTATCCGACCAGCGAGATGAGTGAATGGAGCGCTTATGCAACTCTGACCATGACACGTCCGGAATTACAGAATGTTCAGATATCATCTGACGGAATCCTCAGCTGGGATGCTTTTGACGGAGCGGTTACCTATGACTGTGATGTGGGAATTAACTTTAACGGAAACACGGAAAAAACAGAATTAGATCTCGATGAATATTGCCAGATGGCCGGATATGGTCCCGGAACATATGATATTGAATTATGTGCATATTCTGATTACGGCTGGAAAGGCGGATATCAGATCTCTGCAGTCTGGACGGGAACATATACTTATAAAGGCGTTAAAGTATATGAAGTTTCAGTTGTATCAGGCTATTACGATGGAGGTGAATATCCGGTCGTTGATACTGAAGGGATCAGCGGAACGGTTTCACTGAGCAAGACGAGAGTTAAACAGGGTGATGAAGTAAAAGTTACTGTTAAACCGAATATCGGTTATAAGATAAAACAGATCGTGTGGTCAAATGATTTTGGAACACCGACAAATATCACATATAACGGGAAATTCACGGTAGGAGATGGTCAGCCTATAGTATGTGTTTATTTCGAGAAGTACGCGGAATATATAGCCTCTGCCGACTGCACCATCACCGTGCCTGTAGCAGGTGAACATCCGGATATGAATCCTGTATCAAGCGACCCCGAAAAATATGATGTCGAGATAAGTTATTGGTATCTGCCTGAAGGGTCCTGCCCGCACCTGAAATCCACAGATGTATTTGTGGCAGGAAAGACCTATGCAGTAAGAGTGTATTTCACTGCTAAGACAGGTTATATCTTTGAAAACGGCACTACTGAATTTACTATAAACGGAGACTACTTTGGAATGGTTGCTTTATTTGGTCCGGAAGCAAGATTTAAGGCTGAAGGAACTGCTACGCTGGATGGCTGGGCTCAGAGCGGAGACATCTGGCAGTACTTTGAATCAGGCATAGCAGTTACCGGCTGGAAGCAGGTAAGCGGAGCATGGTATTACTTCCTTGACAACGGCAACATGGTAACAGGTTGGCAGGAGATCGACGGAACATGGTACTACTTTAACGGCAGCGGTGCGATGGCCACCAAGTGGCAGCAGATCCGCGGTAAATGGTACTACTTCGCCGGTTCCGGTGTGATGGTAACAGGCTGGAAGCAATTAAGCGGCACATGGTATTATTTCCGTGACAACGGCGCCATGGCCACAGGCTGGGAAGAGATCGATGGAACCTACTATTATTTCAGATCCTCAGGTGCCATGGTAACAGGCTGGCAGGAGATCGACGGAGTCTACTATTACTTCAAGCCGAATGGTGCGATGGCAGCCAATGAATACTGTGGCGGCTATTGGCTCGATGCCAGCGGTAAGTGGACCTACAAGGCAAAGGCTGAATGGAAGCAGGATTCCAAGGGCTGGTACTACCAGGATACAAATGGCTGGTACGCAAAGAACGGCACATGGACGATCGACGGTAAGGACTATAACTTTGATGCTCAGGGTTACTGCACGAATCCGTAAGGGTAGTTGAATAAACAGATTAAGTTGAAGAGGCTGTCTCGTTGAGGCAGCCTCATTAATTTGCGGCGGAACTTGTTTTCGGGCGGGCAGGGCCAATTGTCGTTTCAGTGCCGCTAAGCGGACAAATCGACAGCGAAATGAACATTCAGGCCTTTCTTTGTTCATTTCAGTGCCGTTTTTGGGCCAAACCGGCACAAATTTGACACAGCCTCCGCGGCTCGTTCTGGTCGGTTTTCCAGTGACTCAAAATGTGACTCCGAAGGGGCAAAACAGTCGCGTCTGGAGTCGATTTTCGAAAAATCGACTAAAAATAGTAGTATTAGGTGTCGAAATAGTCGATTTTCAGTCACTGAGCCGCGAGGCGGGGAACTTACGCAAAGGAGCCGTCCTCGCGAAAGGAAAGTCAAAAAAACGGTCCAGGCCGTCCATTCCTCCTCGATTAATAAAAAACGCCCAAACACCGCATTCTTCAGGGTTGACAAATCCCCGGAATAGTTACATAATCTCATTAGTCAAAGAAAGTCAAAGTCAAAGTCAGGAAAAAGCAAATTGACGGACAGAGCGGAAGGAGGACGATCTTGTGGCAAGACTGGTTGATGTTATAGAACAGATGATCAAAGAGATGGTCGATGAGAATGACGGAACCGCTACGATCTGCAGGAGCCAGCTGGCTGAGCAGGCCAACTGCGTGCCGTCACAGATTACTTATGTGTTGTCCACCAGATTTTCGGGCGGAAGCGGATATATCGTCGAGAGCAGAAGAGGCGGTGGAGGACAGATAACGATCACGCGTGTAAATCATGTGGGACCTGCCGAATATCTTAAGGCGATAATCGACAGCGTAGGTGATGATCTGTCGCAGCAGCAGGCCAAGAACCTCCTGACTAATGCAGTTACCGTAGGCGCTATGACCTCAAAAGAAGGAACGGCGATAATGGCGGCCGTATCAGACAGGGCTTTGGCCAGAGTTGATTCGGATATCAGGGCAGTCCTCAGGGCAGATATATTCAAGCATGCACTGCTCGGACTGATGGTTACATAAATAAGGGATACAAAAGGAGACAAAATCAATGAGATGTGAAAGATGCGGTAAAGAACTTACCAACAGGATCATCAAGATCAATGGTGTAACGTACTGCGATGACTGCGCAAGGATCATGGGTTACGACAGATATTTAAGAGACCCTGCTGACCTATTGGGAAATCCGTTCGCACCTTTGGATCAGATAGCGACATCACTCTTGCAGATGAACGAACTTGATTTCGGCAACAGCACCTTAAAGTGCCCCAAGTGCGGAATGACATTAAGGGAATTCGAGAATGAGGGACGTGTTGGCTGTATCGAGTGCTACAACACCTTTAACGACAATATCGTAAGGGAGATGTTCAAGCAGCAGGGCAACAGTGAATATGCGGGACGTCTTCCGAACCAGCCTGCCGATGTGGATGTTACTTCAGATGAAGTTATCATGAAGAGAAAACTATCACAGGCATTGACACAGGTACCGGATGCACCTGTAAAAGTTGAAGAAAAGAGCACCCCACAAAATGAGAAGGCACCTGAGGCCAAGCCCGGGAAGGGCGCTCTTACTATCGACCAGCTCAAGAAGGCCGATCTCGGAATGCTCTCTGACGAAGACCTCGAGAAGGGCATAAAGCTCGCTGCGGAGGTCGAGGAATATATCCTCGCATCCAAGCTCAGGGATGAGCTCAAGGGAAGAAAGGAAGGTGGCGCAAATGGCTGATTGGTATGTGAATGAAGGTAAGGACAATGATGTTGTCCTCTCCACAAAGGCATGTATCGTCCGTAACATCAAAGGCTACAACTTCCTGCCCCGTCTGGATGACAAGGAATGCCAGAGCCTGATGGAAACGATTGACGGCGTTATCGACAAGGATAAGTATATGGGCGGTTGCGCCGCATCGATGGATAAGGACACGGTAATAAGACTTATAAGACTTCAGGTCCTGGGCCGTGAAGGAAGCCAGATGGTCAATCCCCAGCGAAAGGCATTCTACTACAATGACGATTCGAGCCTTTCGATCGCGATCGGCAGCGGTGAACACATCACCGTAAGGGCTCAGGCTGCAGGACACGACATAAGTGTTTATAAGAAGGCCGAGAAGGAAGCGATGGAACTCGAGAGCAAACTCGATATTGCATATTCCGAGAACTACGGATTCCTTACTTCGAATGTAAGACTCGCGGGTACAGGACTTAAGATCCTTTATACCGTTGCGCTTCCTGCCATCTCAAAAACAGAAGGCGGTATTGCTGCACTTACACAGCGTGTCGGCCAGTATGAATGGACGATATATCCTTTCGCGGAGAGAGGAGAACTGGCAGATTCAAATGTCTACATCATCGCGAGCGTAAATACTCTTGGCGTTACCGAAGATGAACTCCTGAAGAGAGGCGAGATGCTCATATCTGATGTCATCAAGGCTGAACGCGCATGCAGGGAAGAGATCGTATCGAGCAAGAAACTTCAGACCGAAGACATCTACAGCAGGGCATACGGCAATTTAAGATACAGTGCACTGATGTCCAGGAGCGAGGCGATAATCGCGCTCGGCTGGCTAAGACTCTACAAAGAATATGACGATTCCGGAGAGGTAAACATCTCATGGAATACTATCAACAAGCTTACGATGGATATCCTGTGGGAACCTGCGGCGCCTAACAGAAAGACACCGGGTTCACTCACGAATTCACAGAAAATAAGAGCTCAGGGAATAAGAACGATTTTGAAGGGAGCAGAAAGAAATGAAAATAACTGAAGATACAGCAAGAGTGCTCGCAGTATCGAGCCTCATTGCAGAAGATAAAAATACAAATCTCATCCGTGACACGTTCCTTTTCGCTGCATTGTGCATTACGGATACTCCCGTAAGAGACATCATCAGCGATAACGTATCGGATATCTCTCTTATCCTCGAACGTCTCGGAATAAATAACGATTACGAACTTGATCCTGCAGCACTCAAGATGCTCGCAGACAGGGCATTCCAGACCCTCAGGGTAGATGTCAGAAGGATATTTGCCAATGCATCCGAACTGTCCAGAAGAACAGGATTCAACGGTGCCGTAAATCCTGAGCATCTCCTGTTCGTCATCCTGTCCCGAAGGATCTCCAACCATCCTGAGATCCTTAACAGTCTTGAGGCGGCAGATGCCGATCTCGAAGGCATTAAGAATGCGATCATCAACGTGTTTAATGAACAGGCAGAGGCAGCAAAGGAAGAGGGCAATTACGACGGTCCGGTCGGTCCGGGTGGTCCTATGGGCCCCGGTGGTCCCTTTGGTCCCGGTGACGGTCCGTCAGACGGTCCTTCAAGACCCGGTCCCGGAAGGCCCCAGGAGAAACCCGGCGGAAAGAAGGGTCACAAGACACTTGATAAATTCGGCAAGAACTTAACCGAACTCGCAAAGCAGGGTAAGATCGATCCCGTTATCGGACGTGAAGAAGAGATCTCACGTGTCATGCAGATCCTCATCAGAAGAACGAAGAACAATCCGTGTCTCGTAGGTGATCCGGGTGTAGGTAAAACTGCCATCGCAGAAGGACTCGCACTGAAGATCGCAGAGAACGATGTTCCTGATGTCATCAAGGGTAAGGTCGTTTACAACGTTGAGATGGGTTCAATGGTTGCAGGTTCGAAGTACAGAGGCGAATTCGAAGAGCGTATCAAGAATATGCTCGATGAGGCTATCGCAGATCCTAATATCATCCTGTTTATCGATGAGATCCATACTCTTGTCGGTGCCGGAGATTCAAACAACGGATCCATGGATGCCGCTAACATCATGAAGCCTCTTCTTACCAAGAATGAACTTCAGATAATCGGCGCGACGACACTTGATGAATATTCCAAATTCATCGAGAAGGATCACGCTCTCGAAAGAAGATTCCAGAAGGTGCTCGTTGAAGAACCTTCCATCGAGGATGCCATTGCGATCATGAAGGGATTAAGATCGAAGTACGAAGATCACCACAAGATCCACATTCCCGATGATGTTCTCGAGCAGTCCGTAAGACTCTCCGCAAGATATGTTTCCGACAGATTCCTTCCTGATAAGGCTATCGACCTTGTGGATGAGGCAGCTGCCGCAAAGAGGATCAACTATGCCGATTCAAAGGCAAAGAATGAACTTGAGCAGAAGATCCAGGATATTATCGCCAAGAAGAAGGCTGCTGTGGAAGAGCAGGATTTCGAGGCGGCACAGACCCTTAAGGAAGAGGAAGAAAAGCTCAACGCGAGACTCGCCCAGCTCCAGGATAAGGTCAAGGCCGATGATGACGGATTCACGGGAACGCTCACAGTTGATGATGTTGCACTGGTACTTGCAAAGTGGACTGGCATCCCGACAACGAAGATCACCGAGACCGATGCAGACAAACTCAAGAATCTTGAGGCTGAACTTACGAGAAGAGTAGTTGGCCAGGATGAGGCTGTTCATGCTATCGCAAAGGCCATCCGCCGCGGAAGACTGGGACTTAAGGACGAGAAGAGACCTTCAGGCACATTCATTTTCCTGGGTACTACCGGTGTAGGTAAGACAGAGCTCGCAAAGGCTCTTGCCGAGGTCATGTTCGGCAACGAGAGTGCTCTTGTCAGGATCGATATGTCCGAATATATGGAGAAGCATGATGTCTCCAGACTTATCGGTGCTCCTCCGGGATATGTCGGATATGATGAAGGCGGCCAGCTTACCGAGGCTGTAAGAAGACATCCTTATTCAGTTGTTCTTTTCGATGAGATCGAGAAGGCACATCCCGAGATATTCAACACAATGCTCCAGGTATTGGATGACGGACGTCTTACGGACGGTCACGGCAGAACGGTCGATTTCAGAAACACGATCATCATCATGACATCCAATATCGGTGCGAGAATGCTCGTAGGCAGCGAGGGTCGCAAGATCGGTTTCTCGATGGCAGACGAGAGCGATAAGGATGAACTCTCCAGAGAAGGACTCTACGGCGGCAAGTCTTATGACGAAGCAAAGAAGGTCGTTCTCGACGAGCTCAAGAAGACATTCACGCCTGAGTTCGTTAACCGTGTGGATGAGATTATATTCTTCCGTATGCTCGGCAAGGATTCTCTCATCAGGATCGTTGATATCCTCATGAAGCAGGTAGGCAAGAGGATCAGGGATCTCGGCATGGAGATCGAACTGACCGAGAGCGCCAAGGAACTCCTTGCAAAGAAGGGTTACGATCCGCAGTATGGTGCAAGACCTCTTAGAAGAGTAATTACATCCATGGTTGAGGACCGTTTCTCCGAAGCTCTCCTCGACGGAATCGTTAAGCCCGGACATCTTGCGATCATTGATGCAGTCGAGACAACTAACCCTGAAGCGCTCCTTGCGCAGGGCAGTGCGGCCGAAGACGGAAAGGTGATCGTCATAAGAGACGGAGGCCCGCTCAACAATTCCGACAGTGTTGAGGTTGAAGAAAACGTCGGCTCTAATGTATAATACTTTGACTATCAAGGTTTACGGAGTTAAGAGATGACGGAGATCAAGAGCAATGCGGCTTCAAGATCCAAGGCGCCGCGTGACTACGACATAGGTTGTGTGCCCAGCAAATTCTATTTCGGATTTTTGGGTTCTCATATTATCGTGCCTTTGGTTTGCGCTTTCTGCCATATCAAGGTCAAGCCCGACATGGAATTCGTCAAGCACGAAGGCCCCATCATCGTCATCTCCAATCACGAGTCTTATCTTGACCCGATGATCATCAACCGCCTTACAAAGGCCAGACCCGCCAACTTCGTTACAGGCGAGTTCGTATTCAGAGCACCTGCATGGGGCCACTGGTTTAAACTGGGCGGAGCCATTCCGAAGAAGCAGTTCGTTGTAGACACGGCAGCGGTCAAGGCCATGATGAGAGTCATGAAGCGTAACGGAATCATAATCGTTTACCCTGAGGCCACAAGACACGTTGACGGTAAGTCCATACCTTTCGATGACGGTGTCGCAAGACTTGCAAAGAAGTCCAATGCGTCTGTTTATATTGCTCACATCCACGGCGCTTATCTGGCATGGCCGAGATGGTCAAGATCCGGCATGCGCAAGGGAAGGATCAGCGCAGAGTTCGTCAAGAAGATCTATTCAGATGAGGTAAAGGAATTATCCATTGAGGAGCTCCAGCAGAAGATCCTCGACGGTGTCGACTATAACGAGAACGACTGGATCCGCGAGAATCCGAGAGCCTTCAAGAGCAGGAAGCTCGCCGCAGGTCTCCAGAATGTCGCTTATGCATGCCCCAAGTGCGGTTCAGAGTACACAATGCAGTACATGAACTCCGGCAAGCATGACATGATCCAGTGCTCCAACTGCGGTAATGCCGCCAGATATCTCCCGACGGGCCTTATTGAGAAGGTCGATCCCCAGTGCGTGGTCTTTGATGACCTGCACAAGTGGACGGAGTGGGAGAAGAGCCTTATCGCTGACCAGCTCAAGGCAGGCGGATTCAAGATGGAGATGAATGCTGATCTGTTCAAGGTATTCGACAGATTCACCTTCGCGAAAACAGGTAAGGGGAGGATCACCATCACCGATAAGGAGATCATCTACTACGGAACAGACTGTCCGGCAGAGGAGGGCATCCCTTACAAGAAGGGCAAGCCGATGAGAAAGTATAAGGACAGGGTCCTTGATTCGAGCGCGCCTTTTGAGAGAAAGGTTTTCGAGCTCGATACAATGAGAGGCCTGGTCGCATCTTACGGCAAGCACTTCGAGATCTACGACAAGGACGGGGAGCTCTACAGGTTCCATGTGGACGGCCAGAAGGTGTTCAAGGTCCACGAGATCGTGTCGCTCCTGGGCAAGAAATAATTTTCACTACCGCGATAAAAGGACAAATAAGAGCGGGTTTGGCAAAAATAACGCCAAACTCGCCTTTTTTCTTGCTTTTATATGTGGCACGAAGATAGTATAATTTTCAAGTCAGTATTTAAGAGGCACCTTCCGGGGTGCTTCCCAAAACACAAAATAATGAATCAGGAGTGTGACAATCCATGGCAATGTATGACAAGAAAAGTGTCGAAGATTTAGACGTAGCCGGCAAGAGAGTTATTGTCCGCGTTGACTTTAACGTACCGCTCGACAAAGAGACAGGCACAAAGATCACAGACGACAAGAGAATCAAGGGTGCTCTCCCTACAATCAAGTACCTCGTAGACAACAATGCGAAGGTTATCCTCGTATC
>JAEEGL016799310.1_pt1 | contig 12250 bp, 10 predicted proteins | sample 9134231 | NCBI WGS metagenome assembly JAEEGL01 (sample SAMN16246548, study PRJNA631951) | gut metagenome | biome: gut microbiome; feature: rumen; material: fiber-attached | host: Bos | place: Iran: Karaj | collected 2018-10
CAGCTTGCGGTGAGAAGAAGGACGAGAATGTCACCACCGCTACCGTAGCAGCTGAGAGCGTTGCAGCTGAAACTGCAGCTCCCGAGACTACCGCAGCCGAGACCGTAGCAGAGACTGAGACTGCAGCCGCTACCGAGACTGCTGAAGAAGTAGCTGTTATGAGCTATGCTGATTTCGTTGCAGCAGATCTGGACACCCCTGTTTGCGTAGAGACTTATGTTCAGGCAAAACAGAGCTGGTGGGACAACAAGGGTACTTTCTATACCCAGAACGAAGAGGGCGCTTATTTCCTGTATGAGATGGGCTGCACCGAAGATGAGTACAATCAGCTGACTGAAGGCACTAAGATCCGTGTAAACGGCTTCAAGTCCGAGTGGGCCGGTGAAGTAGAGATCATCGATGCTACTTTCGAGATCCTTGACGGTAACTTCGTTGCAAAGGCTGAGGATGTTACTTCTCTGCTGGGAACCGATGAGCTGATCGAAAAGCAGAACCGCCTGGTATCCTTTACCGATATGACTGTTGAAGGCATTGCATTCAAGAACGAGCAGCCCGGCGATGATATCTATGTAACTCTGTCCAAAGACGGCAACAACTATGACTTCTGCCTGGAGTACTACTTAAACGGCTCCGATGAAGAGTTCTATAATCTGGTAAGCGGCCTTGAGCAGGGTGCTACCGTAGACGTAGAAGGCTTTATGTACTGGTATGAAGGACCCAACGCTCATCTTACTTCCGTAACCGTAAAGTAAGAAGTGCGGTATCACGTAAGAAAATGACGAAGACGCAATCTCTCACGAGGTTGCGTCTTTTTCTGTAAAGCGGTACAGTGAAAGGGATAGTGAGGATTTGAGCGGTTGAGATACTATATTGCGGATCTGCATTTTTGTCATGAAAACTTAAATAGGCACATGGACTGCAGAGGCTTTGAAAATGCAGAGGCCATGAATGAGTACATGATCGCGAAGTGGAATTCGCGGGTGCGGGAAAACGATGAGGTCGTGATCCTTGGAGATCTTTCCATTTCTCCAAACGGGAGTGAAGTAAACCGGATCCTTGAGAGGCTTCGCGGGAAAAAATACCTGATCAGGGGAAATCATGACAGGTATCTGGAGAGCCGGAAGTTTGACTGCAGTCTCTTTGGCTGGATCGAGGACTATAAGGAACTGCGGGACAATAAACGGAAGGTCGTTTTATCCCACTATCCCATCATGTGTTACAACGGACAGTACCGGGTTCACGACAGCGGAGAAGTGACGTACATGCTTTACGGGCATGTCCATAATACTTTTGACGAATGGCTGATCAATGAGTATCAAAATAGGGTACAGGCCAGTAAGACGGTGACGAGGGACAGTAGTGAAGCTGTGCCCATACCCTGTCGGATGATCAACTGTTTTTGTATGTTTTCCGATTATGTGCCCCTTACTCTGGATGAATGGATCAAGGTGGATGAGGCGCGGAGGAGCGTATTAAACGCTGATCGATAAAGAACAGGATATTAGGGGAAGGATACAGGAATATGCACGGAGGAGGAAGATTGGGGTTATGGAAAAAGAGGCGGTAAAGAGGATCATCGTAAAAAAGATCAATGATCATGTATATCTTCTGGACGATCATCACGATTCCACGGGGTATCTTGTGATCGGCAGTAAGAAGGCACTGATCATTGATACCATGAACGGATTCGAGGACGTGAAGGCGGTGGCCAGGCAGTACACGGATCTGCCGCTGATGGTGGTCAATACCCACGGACACCCGGATCACATCTACGGAAACATTTATTTCGAAGAAGCTTATATGCATCCGGATGATTATGAGGTCGCTATGGAGGCCTGCCTGGATCCGGAGTTTCGGGAAGAGATCAAAAAATACGGGGCAAAGATGCCTCCTTTTAAAGACATCCTTCCGGGGGAGATCATCGATCTGGGAGATCTGCATCTTGAAGTGGTCGGACTGCCCGGACATACGCCCGGCTCCATCCTGCTTCTTTTGAAGGAGGATAGGATCCTTTTTACAGGTGATGCGGTAAATCATCATCTGTGGATGCAGCTTCCTCACTGCACATCCATGACGATCCTTCGGGATAACCTGAAAAAAATCCTGTATCTGGAGAAGGAAGCGGATCACATCCTCCACGGTCATGCACAGGATCTTGATGACATCTCCCTGCTCCGGCATAATCTGGAAGCGGTGGAAGAGATCCTTGCGGGAAATACAAAAGGCGATGAGGATTACCACTGGTTTGGAGGTGTGGACCGCACCCATCCGATCCCGAACGATGAGGGGGTGATCTGTTTCCATCCCGCACCCGCATGGGTGGCAAAGGAACGGAAAGCCTGGGCGGAAGGCGATGCGATCCGAGATGCGGGGCTAAAAGAACCGGACGGTCTGAGCATCGACAGAAATATCTCCTACGGTGTTTTCGGAGAAGCTAACCTTATGGATGTGTACCGTCCCGCGGAGACGAAAGGAAAGCTTCCCGTGCTCATCAATGTCCACGGTGGCGGGTTCTTCTACGGAGATAAGGAATTGTATCGTTTTTATGCCATGGATATGGCACTTTACGGGTTTGCGGTGGTGAACATGAACTACCGCTTGAATCCGGATTACAGGTTCCCTTCACCCCTGAGCGATATCAATGCGGTAATGATCTGGATCGAGAAACACGCGGGTGAATATAACATGGATACGGACCGTATCTTTATGATGGGAGATTCCGCGGGAGCACAGCTTACCAGCCACTATGCGGCTATTAATTCCAATCCGGAATTTGCGGCCCGTTATCCCTTCCGGAAGCATAATCTGAAACTTAGGGGCATCAGTCTGGCCTGCGGTCTCTATGACTTAAAATCCATTGCCGGAGAGGATTCGGATGATGAGATGGTGAAGTCCTATCTTGGTTTTCATGGGGATCCGGAGAACCCGCAGCTTGATGTGTGCGGAGCCATCACGGACAAGTATCCGGCAGCCTATGTGTTCTCCTGTCCCAATGACTTTTTGTACGAACTCTGTGAGCCTATGGCAAAGCTCATCAATGAGAGGGGCGGAAGAGCCGTGAGCAAGATCTACGGCACGAAGGAAATGACGGATGTGACTCATGTGTTCCACTGCAATATGAAGACGGAGATCGGAAGAAGTGCAAGAAAAGATCAGGCGGAGTTTTTGCTGGGACTTTGATCTGACGATGGAAGCGAGATACAAAGGTAGGACGGAGTTTGGATAAGTACAGACATGAACTAAAATACATCTGTTCCCAGGCAGAGGTGGAAGAATTGAAGATCCGGACTTCTGCCGTGGCGGAGCCGGATCCTCATACGGTAAACGGAAGCTATCTGATCAGGAGCCTGTATTTTGATGATTACGATAACAGCGCCTATGGGGATAATGAATCCGGAGTGGACCCAAGAGAAAAATGGAGGATCCGGATCTACAACGGGAACAGCGACAGGATACAGCTGGAATGCAAACGTAAGCAAAACGGCATGATCAATAAAAAGAGCTGCCCGATCACAAAAAAGGAGTACGCTGACATCGTTTCCGGATCACCTGCTCTCTCGTTTGATGACAGGGCACTGTTTAACCGGTTCAAGATTCAGAGAGAAACAAAACTTTTACACCCGGTGGTGATCGTGCAATATGTCAGGTACCCGTACATCTGTCGGGACGGAAACGTGAGGATCACCCTGGACTGTGACATTGCGTCCTCCGGGGACATAGCCCGGTTTCTGGATCCGGAGCTTTCCTGCAGACCGATCCAGGACCGTAACAGACAGCTTTTGGAAGTAAAATACGACGAGTTTTTACCGGATGAGATCTATCATGCGGTACAATTAAAAAACAGAAGGCAGCAGACCTTTTCCAAGTACTATCTCTGCCGCCGGTATTTTGGAGGTATTCTCAAGTGACTTTTTCGGACATCTTTAAAAAATCTTTTTTGGACGGTTATTCCGGGATCGAGCTAAACGCGACCCAGATCGTGATCGCGCTTTTATTTTCCTGTTTGCTGGGCGTCTATATCTTTTTCTGCTACAGGATCATGACGAGAAAAACCTTTTATTCCAAAAACTTCAATATCTCGCTTGTTGTGATCGCGCTGATCACAACGGCCATCATCCTTTCCATTCAGTCCAGTGTGGTGATCTCCCTCGGTATGGTGGGTGCGCTTTCCATCGTCCGTTTCAGGACCGCCATCAAAGATCCGATGGATCTTGTATTCCTGTTCTGGTCCATCGGCGTCGGTATCATCTGCGGAGCCGGGTTGTCGGAACTTGCGCTGATCTTATCGTTATTCATCACCGTGATCATTTTCCTGTTAAACAAACTGCCGGTGGTAAAAGCGCCTAAGATCCTTGTGATCTATATGGATGCTTCGGATAAAGAAGCGGATGATGCGGTAGAACGGGCCATCAAGAAATATGCCGGTTTCTTTGAAGAAAAAACAAGAAGAGTGACAGGCTCTTCCGTGAGCTGTGTTTATGAGATCCGGGTAAAGGACGGACGCAGCCTTGTTGATGAGATCAGAGATGTTCGGGGTGTGGAATCGGTATCCCTGCTTGCCCATGACGGAGAGGTAACCTTTTCATGAGTCGGTCTTTTCGACGTAACCCATACTATGCGGTCCTTGCGGCAACAACCTGCCTTCTGATCCTGCTTGCCTTTGCGGGCAGTCGTTTGGGCGATGCTGCAGAGGATCCCGTCTGCCTGACGGAGATCTGTATCAAAAATGATATCAACGCCTACGATGATAACGGAGAATACGGGGCGGACTATATCGAACTCTTCAACCGGTCAACGGAGGATCTTTACCTAAAGGGTTACGCATTGTCGGATGACAAAGACGATCTTCAAAAAGTTCTGCTGGATCAGGTCGTGATCAAAGCCGGCGAGACCGTGATGGTTTGGTGCAGTGAGAACGTGGATGATGTGACGGTCTATGCAAAGGACTATGTGCCCAGAGACCTTCATCAGACTTCCTTTGCACTTCGGGGCGGAGAAAAAGTCTATCTGTCCAAAGACGGTACGATCATCGAAACGGTCAGGATCCCGGAAAAGATGCCGGAAGATCAGGTCTATTCCTGCGTCAGGACGGACCTGACTTCTTTTCATGTAACGGATCCCTCACCCTATGAAGTGAAAGAGGAACGGGAGAAAAAAGACCGGGAGAAGAATACGGAGAGCCCCGTTTTTTCCGCGGAGAGCGGATGGTATACGGACCCGTTTTCCCTGGAACTGACGTGCAAAAAGGGAACAATCTATTACACTACCGATGGGAGTGAACCGGGCCCGGATTCCAAAGAATATACGGATGCCATTTATGTCGGAAACCGCAGTTTGGAAGAAAACCTATATTCCGCCATTGATACCGTTTCGATCCGCAACCCCTATTTGCCGGCGGATCCGATAGATAAGGCAACCGTGGTAAAGGCAGTTTCCTGTGTGAACGGAGTATTTGGGGAAACGGTTTCCAAGACCTATTTTGTCGGATTGGAGCAGGATCCCGAATATGCCGGCCTTTCCGTAATGGAGATCACCATGGATCCGGATGATCTTTTCGGATATGAAGATGGGATCTACTGTACCGGAAAGGTCTTCGACACGTATACGGAGAAATTCGATCCGGCATCTTTGGATGAGAGCTATATCCACGAGCATGCAAATTACGCCATGGAAGGCAGAGGCTGGGAGCGTCCCGCAGACGTGGATTTTTACGATGCCGACCATGAACTTCTCTTTACCCAGAGACTGGGTATTCGGATCCACGGAGGCTGGTCTGTTTCCTATAATCAGAAAGGCTTTAACCTCTATGCCCGGCAAGAGTACAGTGGTGAGGATCATTTTCGCTATGACTTCTTTGGAAAACAGACGGGGAAACTGATGCTAAGGACCGGAGGATACCGGGATGGGTGTGTTACGAAGATCCGGGATCTTTTGAATCAAAGTCTTGTTTCTGACCGGGCACTGGGGATCCAGGAAGGTATCCCCTGCGTCGTTTTTCTAAACGGAGAATATTGGGGCCTGTATAACCTTCAGGAAACCATTGGCACAGACTATATATCGGAAACCTATCATGTGGAGAAAGATAATATCCTGCTTGTCAAAAGCGGAAGAGAAGAGGTCCCGGAGTACGAAGAACTTGTTGCGTTTGCATCTTCCGAGGATCTTACCGTGGATGAAAATTACCGGTACGTGGAAGCACGGATTGACATTCAGAGCTATATCGATTACATGGCCTTTCAGATTTACATCGCAAACTGTGATTCCGTGGGCAATAATTATGCCTGCTGGCGAACGAGGGAGCCTGAGACCGGTGAATACGGGGACTGTAAGTGGCGCTTTCTTCCGTACGACACGGATGATTCCACAGGGATCGATCCCTATGTGACCCACTATAAAGTGGATTCCTTTATCGGGGGGCATATCCTCAGGAATCCGCTGGGAGAACAAGGAGATCCGCTGTTTTCCGCATTGATGGAGAACCCGGAGTTCAAAGAGCGGTTTGTGACCACCTTTATGGATATGGCATCTGCAAATTTCCGATATGAGAAGGTGACGGAAGTGCTGGGGAGGATGGCAGATGCTTATGAACAGGGACTGATCGCATCCCAGAACAGGTTCAGAGGAGAGTACGTTGTTGAAAGCTATTCCCAGATCGATACCTATGAGGGGACTTACGATGAAGATGTATTTCGCGCGGATATCGATGTGATCGATGAGTTTTATAAAAATCGAATGACTTACGTTGTGAAATACATCAAAGAAGATTTAGACCTAAAGGGAGAACATCATGTGATCGGCATCCTGCCCACGGAACCGGAACACTGTTCGGTATCCGTAAACACCATAGACGGGATCCGGGGAGGATGGGCAGGAACGTATTTTTCGGATTATCCCATCGCCGTTTCCTGTATGGCTGATCCGGGATATCGATTTGCCGGCTGGATCGATGAGGCCGGAGAACTCCTTTCGGAGGAGGCGGGGATGGAGATCATGCTGACAAAGGACCGCACGATCTTTGCCGTGGTCGTCTCCGAGTAAGAGCATGAGTTTATTTGACGTAATAGTGCCTGGCGATCCATTTGGAAAGGCCGTCCAGGCCGGGGTAGACAATGCGCTCGCTGATGTTTAACTGATCCAGCATGTCCCGTACTCTCCAGCGGAGAGAGGCATCAATGACGTACTTTACGGTGTGCTGGGTACGTTTTTCCAAAAACTCTTCGATGTCCACAATATCCATGGGCACAACGGAGAAGAAGGAGTACTGGTTGATGATCCGGGGGTTCATGGAAGGGGGCTCGATGATGACCATGGCCCGGTCTTTCATGTCCTCGTCATACCTGGTCAAAGAGTTTCCGGTGATCTCCTTTAACATGTCCACGGAAAAGATGGTGGTCTGCTTTTGATTGACGTAATCCCGGTAGCGTTCGGGCAGCAGGGATACCAGTTCTGCCATGTCGATACGCCATACCATGCAGTCATGGCTTTCCATGAGTTCCATGTTGTCTTCGCTGGTTGCAAAATGAAGGCCAACCAGAGGAGAATGAGTCCAATCCAAAAGTCTTGTGGGAAGTCCGTTGTGCTGGCCGAGGATCATCTGATGCCAGACGGATTTGGCCACGGAAGCATCGTTTAAGATGGCATATTTGGCAAAGTTTTCCAGAATGGCAGGTTCCAGGGTCCGCTGCAGTTCTTTGCAATTCCTGGTCAGACTTGTTACCATTTTGAAAGAAGCATCGGACATGCCGCGATAGATATAGGAACTCCGGTTTCTGTGCAGGTCGGGTCTGTATTCCTGTTCCGCCAGAAGGGGCATCAGCTCTTCCAGAGTTGTGATTCGGATTTCTTTGATCAAGGGATTACCTCCAAATTTTAGCAACAGACCATATAACGGTCGTATCTATCTTACCAAGTTTGGTAAGATATTAAAATACTGTTCAAACAGTGAGGGGCTATGGCAGAACAAAAAAAACACCGGCTGGTGGGACTTAAGAAACTGGAAGGGGAGAAAAAAACGGATCAAAAACCGTCCCTGGAAGAAACCCTTGAATCCGTAAGAGAGGGGGCAAGAGAACTGACCATGTCCGTTTCTGCCATTTGTGAAAGGGATGGTAAGAAACTTGCTTACGTCACATTTACGGACGGAAACAAAAAGGCAGAAGGTGAGATCCCGGAGTGTGTGATCACCGTCAACGAAGGCTTTACCGATGACGAAGTCAGCCAGCTTCAGGATTACATGCAAAGAGAACTTCCCATGCTTAAGAAAACGGCAGCGGGGATCAGACTCTTTGATGCTTTCCGAAAATAGGATGAACGGACGATAAACGAGCAGGTACGGAGATGTACCTGCTCGTTTTGTATTGTTGCTCCTGAAGGTTTTGTGATGTGCCTGCCTTACAGATTGACAAAGCGTTTGGTGGAACTGTTCAGCTGTTCCGCAACGTTGGTGTTTTCATCTACTGCATCGGAGATATCCTGGAATTCGGAAACGATCTCCGTGGAGTTATTGGCGGACAGGGCGATGGCCTCAGAACTTTCTTCCACCGACTGAGTGATGGTGGATACGGATTCTGCCATATCATTCATGATCTTAGTCAGATGGTCCGCTTTTTCCATAAAGCTTGCCAGCATTTCATCCACGATATTGGCTGTGTTTTCATATTTCAGACCGGTGGCTTCAAACTCCTCGTAGTCGCCGATGACGACGTTGTTGATAAAGTCCAAAACCTCGGTGGCGTTTGCGGAAAGGCTTTCTACCGCCTTGGTAACATCAGCGGAGATCTGCTGGATGTTGCCTGCTGTTTCGGTACTGTTTTCCGCAAGTGTACGGATCTCGTCAGCCACAACCGCAAAACCCTTTCCGGCTTCGCCCGCACGGGCTGCTTCGATGGAGGCGTTCAGGGCAAGGAGGTTGGTCTGGGATGCGATATTCAGGATCTGAGCGGTAAGGGCATCGATCTGCTTTACCTTTTCGCTGTCCTTTACGGAACGCTCCAGCACATGGCTGAGTTCCTGCATCTTCGCGCCGGTATTGTTCTTCTTGCTGGTGGCCCCCTGTTTGATGGATCTGGCGTCCTGCTTGATCTCGCGGCTCTTCTGATTGCCGGACCGGACTTCGGCTTCGATCTGGCCGGCAGCCTCTTTGACTTCGTTCATCTTGCCGTCGATGGCCAAGGCATTGGTGGAAACATTCTCCATACTTGCCGAAAGCTCTTCCAGGGCAGCTGTGGTGTTGGTCACGTGATCACCGGCACTGGCAACTCTGGAGTTCACGGTGTCGGTGGATCCGGAAAGGACTTCCACACCGTTCTTTAAGTCCTTCATGATACCCTGCAGGGCTGCGATAAAGGAATTTAAACCATCCTGGATATAGATCAGTTCCGACCCAACCTTGGCATCCACACGCCTTGTGAGGTCTCCGTTGCCATCTTCGATATCGGAGATGATCCCATTTACCTGCGTGGAGATGGTCAGGACCTTCTTTACCAGGAAGAGGTAATTCAGCACAAGACCGAGGATGATCAGGGCAAGGAAAAGGCCGATACCGATGTAGCAGAAGCGGACGCCTTCCGCCTGAGATTCCACCATGATGCTGTTGCATCCGGCGACGACGCTGCCAAGGCCTTCCTCGAGATTTCCGAATTCCACGGTAAACTCATCTGCCAGAGCATTGACCTGTTGGTTCATGAGGGTGATGGCTTCGGAGCGCTGCCCAAGGGAATAGAGTTTTTGCACCTGGGCGGAAGCTTCCCGGAAGGTTGCGATACCGGCTACCATTCGTTCGCAGGCTTCTGCGGGGGCGATGTTATTGAACATACGAAGGTAAGCAGCCAGGTCGGTGGCTGTTGTCTCGGCCTCCGTAAGGCTGGCTTCCACAACGCCGTACATGGTCTTACGATCCTCGGCGCTTTCTGCGATCATGGATGCAAGGAGTACGGTCTTGGAGGTATCGATCTGGTCCTTTAACAGACTTTCCGAGGTGCTTAAGTCGCTGATGTAACCCATCATGCTGCTGGCGGTCGTGACCACGTTGTTAAAGCGCTGCATGACCATGGACATCACGAACAGGAAGCATGCCAAGAGCACTACGTTGGTGCCGGCAATGATGAACATGACGGAACGGTAAAACGGTACTTTTCTTTTTTTCTCCATATGGACCTCCTTGCGTAATCGTCAGTCTTTTCGCAGTGACCAATCTTAATATTCAGTATAATTGATGGGCCAATATGGGGTCAAGGGAAATAACCCCCCGGGGGGCTTGTGAGAGCGCGGTTTTCTGCGTTTAATGTATAAAGGATTTGTGTGAAAATACGTGGTTTCGTAGTTTGCACAAACAGAAAAGAGGATAAATACGGGAGGATGACATCATGCATATGGCGGATGCGCTGGTGATCCCTGCGGTTGCGGGCACCATGTACGGTCTCAGTGCCGTAGCCGCAGGTGTTGCGGTAAAGAAAGTAAGAGAGGAAAACGATCCGAGGAAAATCCCCGTGATGGGCGTTATGGGCGCATTTGTGTTCGCAACACAGATGCTGAACTTTACCATTCCGGGAACCGGTTCGTCAGGACATCTCTGCGGCGGTATGATGCTGTCCGCCCTGCTTGGTCCTTACGGCGGTTTTTTGACCATGATCGGAGTGCTGCTCATCCAGTGTCTCTTATTTGCGGACGGAGGACTGCTGGCACTTGGGTGTAACATATGGAATATGGCCTTTTATGGGTGCTTTATCGGAGCGTTACTGATCTGGAGACCCATCATGAAAAAAGGTGCATCAAAGGGTAAGATCCTTCTTGCCTCCATTTTGGGATGCGTGTTGACGTTGCAGCTTGGTGCATTTTCTGTTACATTGGAGACACTTGTTTCCGGCGTGACCGAACTGCCCTTTGGGTTCTTCCTTGCGACCATGCAGCCCATCCATTTAGCCATCGGTTTTGTGGAAGGCCTGATCACGGCAGCAGTACTGATCTTTGTACAGGAGGCCAGACCCGAACTTCTGTGGGGTGTTGGCGAGAGAACGGGTGAGAAGGAAGGTAAGCTTTCTCTGAAGAATACCATTATCGTACTGGCTGTCATCGCAGCCATCTGCGGCGGTTTGGTATCCCTGTTTGCATCGAGCTTCCCCGATGGCCTTGAATGGTCCATGGAGAAGGTTGCGGGAACTGCGGAACTGGAAAGAGCAGGCGGCGCTTACGAGACTGCTGACGCCATCCAGTCCACTACCTCTCTTTTGCCGGATTACAACTTTGTTGACAGTGAAGCGGCTATCGGTACCAGTTTCTCCGGTATCGTTGGGGCACTGGTGGTGGTTGCGATCACCGTGGGGGCATGTTATGCCTTCCGCTTCTTCAGACGGAAAGATAACACACAGGTTAGTTAATGAGTTCTATCGAAGAGAGACTTCACGAACTGCATAAGCTTCAGAATGAGCAGCAGCGTTCCCGGCGGATGAATGACCTTCATCCGCTGGGGAAGCTGCTTTTTAGTGTTTTTTACATCGTCTGCGTCATGTCCCTGAACAAATATGATCTGACGGGATTGATCTATATGGCCGTTTATCCGGCGGCTGGCTTTGTACTTGGGGAACTGTCTTTCCGCACGGGAGTCTATCGGATGAGACTGATCCTGCCCTTGGTGGTCTTTGTCGGGATCTTTAATCCGTTTTTTGACAGGACGCCCATGATGCGCATCGGGAGTTTGATCGTGACCGGAGGGATGATCTCTATGATGACGTTGATGCTGAAGGGGTTTTATGCGGTCCTCTCTTCTTACATCCTGATCGCTACCACCTCTATCGAAGAGATCTGTTATGCACTTCGTATCCTTCACGCACCGAAGATCCTTGTGATGGTGGTGCTCCTGATCTACCGGTACTTTGGGGTGATGGCTCAGGAGGCGGACCGTATCACCACGGCTTATAAACTTCGGGCACCTTCTCAGAAAGGTATCCGTTATACGGCCTGGGGAACCCTTGTTGGTGGCTGGCTTCTTCGGAGCATGGACCGGGCGGGAGCCGTTTACGAGAGCATGCTCCTTCGGGGATTTCGAGGGGAATATTATTATGCGAAAAGGGAACTGACCGCGGCAGATCTTCTGTGGCCGCTTGGATGGACTCTGATCATTGCCGCACTTGTCATTTGGCGCAGAATTGGGTACGCTTAAAATATAAAAACGGCTTTGGGCCGATCCTGGAGGTTGATGGAAATGGCACTTGATCCAAAACTCAATTATCAACATATGGGAAAGGTAAGGATG
>JAEEGL017298307.1_pt1 | contig 12250 bp, 9 predicted proteins | sample 9134231 | NCBI WGS metagenome assembly JAEEGL01 (sample SAMN16246548, study PRJNA631951) | gut metagenome | biome: gut microbiome; feature: rumen; material: fiber-attached | host: Bos | place: Iran: Karaj | collected 2018-10
ATTTAAGTGGAACTAATGAAAAAGGATTATATACACCATTTAAATTAAAATCTAATGGTGGGGAGATAGTAACTTTATTTAAACCTAATGGTAAAGTAGTAGATGCTGTTGAAACAGTAGCTCTTGAATCTAATACAGTTATGGCACGAGATGTTAATGGTAGTTGGGTAATACAGACAGCTGGAACACCAGGATATCCTAATACTAAAGAAGGTTATACTGATTTTGTTGCATCTTTAGTTACTAGTGAAAAGAAAACTTTAGAAATAAATGAAATACTTGCTAATAATAAAGGTAACTTTAAAAATTCTAATGGTGAATATAGTGGATATATTGAAATCAAAAATATAAGTGACAAAATAATTGATATTGCTAATTATAGTTTATCTAATAATGAAAGTGTTTCATTTAAATGGCAATTTCCATCTGTTAGACTTTCTCCTAATGAAGTAATAGTTGTTTATACAAGTGGTACTAGTAGAAAAGATGGAGAACTTAGTACATCATTTAAATTAAATAATAATAATGGTTTTGCTATTCTTGCTGATAATAAAGGAAAAGTAATTGATAAAGTTGAATATAAGAATTTAGCTAATGGAGTTGCTTATATTAAACAGGGAAGTAATTATTTAGAAAGCAATGCTATCTCTCCTGGATATAGTAATACTGTTGATGGAATTAAATCATTCCAAAAGAAGTATTTATCTATGCCTAAAGAGTTAGTTATTAGTGAAGTGATGAATAATAACTATAGTTATTTAGCACAAAATGCTGGTAATTATTATGATTGGATAGAACTTTATAATAATAGTGGTAAAACTATTGAATTAAGTGACTATTGTTTAACAACATCTGATAATACTATGTGTAAATATAAGTTACCTAAGGGTGAACTTAAGAGTGGTGGATACTATATAGTAATGGCATCAGGTGATGAAAAACTATCTAATTCTAAATATAAACATACTAACTTTAAGTTATCTGAAACACAGAGTTTATATTTAACTAAATCTAGAGATATAGTTGATTCAATAATGATTGCTAATATACCTAATGGTTATTCAATGGGAAGAGGATCATCAAGTGGAATATATTACTTTAGTAAACCTACTCCTGGAGATAAGAATGGTTCTGGAACAGAGGCTGTTTCATATAAACCTAGTGCTTCGATGAAAGCAGGTATATATAATGATGTGTCTAATTTACAAGTAACCTTAAAAGGCTATGGAACAATTTACTATACGACAGATGGTTCTAAACCAACTACTTCATCAAAAGTATACAGTAGTCCTCTTAATATTAAGAAGACTACTGTTTTAAGAATAATGGATAAAGAGAGTGGTAAGATTAGTAGTCCTACTGAAACATATACATATATAGTAAATGAAAAACACACTTTACCTGTTATGTCTCTAGCAATAAGCCCTAGTGATTTAAAAGCACTTCATTCTCATGCTTGGGTTGAAGGATATATTAAACCTGTTTATGCACAATTTTTTGAAAAAGATGGTGAGGGTTTTGAAATAGGAGCAGGTCTTAAACTATTTGGAGGATCTACTCGTGGGCATGCTAAAAAGAGTTATGAACTTAAGTTTAAAAAGAAATATGGAGCAGGTAAATTACATTATCAAGTGTTTGATGATGTTGATAGTGCGATATTTGATTCAATTGTTCTTAGAACAGGCTCTCAAGATGAAATGGGAGGATATTCTAAGAAAGCACTTATTCGTGATATAGTTGGAACTGCACTTGTTAAAGAATATACAAGTGTAGATGTTCAAGCTTATAAACCAATAGTTCTTTATTTAAATGGTAAATATTGGGGTATATATTTTATTCGTGAAAAGATTGATGAAACATTTGTTGCGAATCATTATAATGTACCTTCTGATAAAAAGAAAACTGATTTACTTAGAATTGATAATCAACTTAAGAGTGGTAGTAGAACTAAATATAATAAATTAAAAGATTATATATCTAATCATTCTATGAGTAATAATACATATTATAAGGAAGTTGAAAAACTTGTTGATATTGAAAACTTATGTGATTTCTGGATAGCAGAGACATGGACTGCTAACCATGATATAGTTAATGTAAGATATTTTTCTAATCCTAATGTAGATAATGGTAAATGGAAATTTATTTTCTATGACCTTGATAGTGCATTTTATAATGTTAATAAAAATTATTATCAATTCTCAACTAGTCCATCTGGTATGACTAGTATTGGTTATTCTACGTTCTTACTTAGAAATTTAATGAAGAATTCTAATTTTAAAAAGAAATATTTAGAGCGTTTATCATATAATTTAAAGAATACTTGGAGTAAAGAAAATGTTCTTAAGAAGATAGATGATGTTATTAAAGAAATAGGTGAAAAAGAAATTAAGAGAAATTATTCTCGTTGGAATATGAGTTATAGTGAGTGGCAAAAGAATGTTGATTTTGTTAGAAGTTATGCTAGAAATAGAAATAAATATATGACAAGTCAAGCTAAATCATTCTTTAATTTATCTAGTAGTGATTATAAGAAATATTTTGGTGATGTAAAATGAGTAAAGAATATAATTATAGACATGAATTAAAATTTAAAATATCTAATGCAGCTGCTGAAGTATTAAAACAAAAATTATCTTTAATACTAGATAAAGATAAATTTGCATATTATGATGATGGTTCTTATTTAATTAAAAGTTTATATTTTGATGATAGAGAATCTAGTTCATATTATGAAAAGATGGATGGAGTTTTATATAGAAAGAAATATAGAATTAGAATGTATAATGATGATGATTCATTCATCAGACTTGAGAAAAAAATGAAACATAATAATTATACTGCTAAGGAACAAATGTTGATTTCTAAAGACATATATAGTAAAATATTAAATGGTAAAATAGATGAAATAGAGAATCCTAAGAAGTTACTTCTTGAGTTCCTAAATGATATTAGAACTAAAGGACTTATCCCATCTATTATAGTTGAATATCACAGAACTGCATTTACTTATCCAGTTAGTGATGTTAGAATAACATTTGATTCAAATGTTCAAAGTGGTTTATACAACTATGATTTATTTAATACTAGTTATCCTAGATTTGATGTATTAGATCCTGGAGAACAAGTATTAGAAGTTAAATTTAATGAAGTATTACCTTTACATATAGCAAATATATTAAATGATATACCAAGTATTAGAGTGGCTGTATCTAAGTTTGCAATATGTAGAAGTATTAAATAAGGAGTGTTAAATTATGAGTATTGTTGATACTATAAAAAAATCTGTGTTAAATAATTTTACTGGAACTGTTTCATCAGGAGAGATGATATTATCATTGATAGTTGCTTTCCTGATTGGAATATATATTGTATATATATATAGAAAGACTTATACTGGGGTTGTTTATTCCAAAGCATTCTCATTATGTATAATAATGCTTTCTATGGTAACAAGTATGATTATTAGAACAATTAGTTCAAATATATCTCTTTCTTTAGGTATGGTTGGTGCTTTATCTATCGTAAGATTTAGAACAGCAGTTAAGGAACCTGTTGACACTGGATTTATGTTCTGGGGTATATCTGCTGGTATTATGTCAGGAGCAGGATTATATGTTCCAGCGCTTGTTGCATCTTTAGTAATTGGAGTTTTATACTTTGTAAGTTACCTAATGGGATTTAGAGTTTCTAATAGATATTTACTTGTATTAAAATATAAAACTGGTGCTCATGAAGATGTTGTTAGAAAATTAAAGAGTATTAGAAAGTTTAAAGTTAGAAGTAAATCTATATTTGGTGATTCAGTTGAATTATCATTAGAAATAGACTTAAAAGAAAAGAATAAGAGTGGTAATATTGATACATCTATAGTTGATGAATTTAATGAAATAGATGGTATTATTAATGCCAGTTTAATAGCATATCAAAATGATTTTGGAGAATAGAACAGGAGTAAAAAGGCGTGGTTAAAAGAAGACTTAAAATTAGACCAGTTTTAGTAACACTAAATGTATTAGTGTTACTTATTATTGTGGGATTTTATTCTTTTAGACTAGTTAAATCATATTTAAGAGAAAATGGTAAGAAAAAGGGTAATGAAAGTGTTTTATTAGTAGATGCTCTTATTAAGAAGCAAAGTTATGTTGATCTTACTAAAGGACTTGTTTATGATGAAGATGAAGAAGTATATAGATATTTAGGAGATATTAAAGATAATTATTTAGAATATTCTGGTAATTTATATAGAATTATTAGTATTGATTCTGAGTATAATATTAAAGCTATATCTGAAAAATCTATTACTTATATGTATTCTGGGCTTGAAAAAGGATATGATGATTCATATGTTAATAAGTGGCTAAATGTTAGTGAAGAAAAGAATAGTGGTATTTTTGAAAAGAACTTATATGAAACTGAACTATTATTTAATACAACAGTATGTGATGATAAAATAAGTGATGTTACTGAAATAACATGTGATGAAGAAAATAAAGAGAATAAGTTTGGATTACTTTCACTTTATGATTATGCTAAAAGTGGTGGTAAAAGTGGATTTATTAATAATGGAGAAGATTTCTTCTTAAGTACATTAAATGAAAATGATAATTTTTATTATATTACATCTAAAGGAGATGTTAGTGTAAGTGAACTTACTACTAAAGCATATGGAGTAAGACCTGTTATAACTATAAGTGGAAATGTTAATTTACTAAGTGGTAAAGGTAGTGAGAAAGATCCATATAGAATAGAAAGTCATGAAGTAGAAACACTTAAAGATGTATATGTAGGTTCTACTATAGAGTTTTCTGGTAGCAAATATGTTGTTACTGATATAAGCGGTGATAATGTTAAAGTTGCATTAGCAGGTGCACTTCAAGATGGAGATAAAGATCTTACTAAAGCATTTGGTGGTTCAAGTAGTGCATACTCTAATACTAAGAATACTATTGGATATTATTTAAATAATGATTTTTATAAAACAATTAAAAATAATGATATAATAGTTAAATCTGATTGGTATATTGGTAAACTTTCTTTAGATAATCTATCTTATAGTGGAGTATATTCTAGTAAAGTATCTTTAAATATAGGTATGCTTACTTTAGGAGATATGTTTGTTACTGATACTAAGAATGTATTTACTATACTAAGAGGAATTGAAGAAAATAAAATAGTTTATGTTATTAATTCTGATGGAAACTTCTACGGTGACTTTATTAGTAGTAAATATGGAGTTAGACCTGCATTTTATTTAAAGGGTGATACTTCTATTACTGAAGGTAAAGGTACATTAGATAGTCCATATGTACTAGGAGTAGATGATGAAGACTAAGGAAAAGAAAAATAAAGAAAAGAAAAGTATATTTAGTATATTTTTAATCATAATAGATGTTATAGCTATAGGATGTTTTTTCGTTGCCTATGGTCCTTTTTCATTCTTTAGAGATTGGTTTGTAACTACATCTATGACTACTATGACACATAAATATTTTGCATATACATTATATAGTGATGAAATGATAGAAAGCGTACTTGATAATAATAGAATTATTGAATCAGAAGATCCTACTGATACATCAAAGATTAGTTTTGATGAAAATCATGATACTGGTACTTATGAATCAATATATGAAGAACAAGTACTTAAAAGAGATCCCGGGAATGATATTTATAAAGTTGTAGATATTAAAGGAAGCAACTGGAATGGTAAGATGGTTGTTATATATGACCCATCTAAATTAAAATTAGTTTTCTCCAAGAAATATGGTGGAGCTGGTGAATATTTATCAACTATGGCTAAAAACAATAAGGCTCTTGTTGCGATGAATGCATCTGGTGTATATCACCCAAATCATCAAAATAGAGTTACTGGTATAGCCATATTAAATGGTAAAGTATATGCTAGTGGTAAAAAAATAAGTAAAGGTGGAGGATTTGTTGGATTTACAAAAGATAACGTTCTTATGTTATCTAAGAAATCTGCTAAAGAAGTAATAGCAGCTGGAATGGATAGAGCTGTTCAATTTGGACCTTTCTTAATTGTTAATGGTAAAATGGCAACATTCAAAGGAAATGGTGGATGGGGTATTGCCAATAGAAGTGCTATTGGGCAAAGACAAGACGGTATAGTATTACTTATGGCTATTAATGGTCGTAGTGCTAAATCAGCAGGTATTTCAATGAAAGAACTTGCTCAAGTATTTCAAAAATATAAAGCATATAATGCATCTAACCTTGATGGTGGTGGAAGTAGTGCTCTTTATGCTGTAGTTAATGGTAAAGGTGGACTTATTAATACACCTGTAGGTTATGGATATAGTGGTGAAAGATATTTACCTAATGCATGGATGGTATTACCTGAGTAGGAGGCTTAAATGAACGCAGAATATAGAAATCCTAAAATATATTTAATAAGTGGAAAAGCAAGACATGGTAAAGATACTTTTTCTAACTTTTTAAAAGAAGTATATGAAAGCCATGATAAGAAAGTAATAATAACTCAACTTTCTAAATATATAAAGTATTATGCTCGTGAAATGACTGGTTGGGACTTAAGTGAAGAAACTAAGCCAAGAGAGATTCTTCAAGTACTTGGAACTAATATAATTCGTGAGCAACTTAAGAAAGATGATTTATTTATTAATAGAATGAAAGATGATATAGAGATATTTAGTTATTTCTATGATGCGATTATTATAAGTGATGTTAGATTTAAAAAGGAAATAGATGATTTAAAAAAATATTTTCCTGATGCAGTAGCGGTTAATATATTTAGACCTGATTTTGATAATGGATTAACTCCAGAGCAAAAGATGCATAAAACTGAAATAGATCTTGATGATTATGACAAATTTGATGTAAAAGTAATTAATACAACATTAGAAAAATTAAAAGAAAGTGCTGAAAATTTATACATGAATAAAGAAGGGTAGGTATAAAATATGGAAAGTATAAAGAATGTAAAGGTGGATGGAAAGAAAGTAATCGTAAGAGTTGACTTTAATGTACCAATTAAGAATGGTGAAGTAGTTGATGATACTAGAATTAAGGGTGCTCTTAAAACTATTAACTATTTAGTAGATAATAATGCTAAAGTAATATTGCTTTCTCATTTAGGACGTGTTGAGTCTGAAGAGGATAAAGAAAAGAATACTTTAGAACCTGTTGCTAAACATTTATCAACATTAATTAAATCTCCAATATATTTTGTTCCAATCACAAGAGGAGAAATGTTAGAAAAAACAGTTGCTAATATGAATAACGGAGAGATACTTGTTGTTGAGAATACAAGATATGAAGATTATCCTAAGAAGATGGAAAGCTCTTGTGATGAATCACTTTCTAAGTATTGGGCTGATTTAGGCGATATATTTGTTCTTGATGCATTTGGTAGTGCACATAGATGTCATGCTTCAACTTATGGTATTTCTAAATTCTTACCTTCTTATTCTGGATTTTTAGTTGATGATGAAATGGAAATGCTTGGAAAAGCAATGCATGAAAAGAAAACATTAATTCTTGGTGGAAGTAAAGTTGAAGATAAACTTGGAGTAATAGATAATTTAGTTAATACAAGTGATGCTATATTACTTGGTGGAGCAATGTGTTTCACATTCTTAAAAGCTAAAGGTATTTTAGTAGGTAAGAGTATTGTTAGTGATGAAAAGATAGACTATTGTAAAAATCTTCTTGAAACTCATCAAGATAAAATATATTTACCTAGTGATGTTGTTACTCAAAATGGAGTTAAAAAAGTAGAAGATATTAAAGATGATGATATCGGATATGATATAGGACCAGATACTATTAAAGAATATGAGAGTGTTATTGATAGAAGTACTTTTGTTCTTTGGAATGGACCACTTGGAATGTATGAAGAAGAAAAATATGAAAATGGTACTAAGAGTTTATTAAATTATTTAAATGATAAAGGAATTACTACTATGCTTGCTGGTGGAGATATAACTGGAGCTGCTAAAAAGTTTGGAGTAACATTTAAATATATATCTACTGGTGGAGGATCTACTCTTGAATTCTTAGAAGGAAAGAAATTTAAAACACTAGAAAGATTAAATGGTGAAAAGAAATAGTTTTAAATAAACTATTTTTTTATGACAAAAAATTACAATTTTATACAAATTGTTGCATTTTAGTGTGTAGAAATTTATACAATATTGAGGCTATAATAAAATAAAAGGAGAGGAAATGAAAATTAAATTATTAGTAGTAGATGACAATGAAGGACTAGTAGGTTTAATTAAAGAGTATTTTAGTAGTAGCGATAATATTGAAGTAGTAAAATGTGCTTCTAATGGAGAAGAAGCAATTAATATATTAAAGGAAGGTAAAATAGATTTTGACTTAATGTTACTTGATTTAATAATGCCAATTAAAGATGGTATATCTGTTTTATCTTATATGAAAGAAAATAAAATAAATAAGAAAGTAATAGTAATGACATCCTATAATGAGGAAGAAACTATTAGAGATGTTAGTGAATATGGAGTTAGATATTATTGTTTAAAACCTTTTGATTTAGATGATTTAAAAAACAAAATAATGCAAACAATTGCACATAAGAAAAGTAATGATAAAATAATAGAATTAGAAAGTAGAGATATTCAAATACAAGTAACAAAGTTGTTGCATGCTCTTGGAATACCTTCTCATATTAAAGGGTATCAATTTATTAGAAGTGCAATACTTATGGTATATGAAAATCCTGGTTTAATTGGAGGAATTACAAAAGAGTTATATCCAGATTTATCTATTAAATTTAATACATCTGTTCAAAGAGTAGAAAGGGCAATTAGACATGCTATTGAAGTATCTTGGTTAAGAGGAGATATCGATTTAATGGAAGATATTTTTGGACATAGTGTGGATATAGATAGGGCTAAGCCAACTAATTCAGAATTCATAGTGACAATTGCAGATAAATTAAGACTTGAAATGATTAATGTAAGTTAGTCTTTTCAAGTTTTTCTTTAATAATTTAGTAATATGTGCTAAAATGTTTACAGGTGAAAACTATGAAAAAAATAATATTATTAATATTAGATGGTTTTGGACTTAGAGATGAGGAAAGTGGAAATGCTATTAATATGGCAAATATTCCTAATATAAAAAAGATAATGACAAGTTTTCCTATTTCTAGATTAAATGCTAGTGGAGAAAGCGTTGGTCTTCCTGCTAATGAATGTGGTAACTGTGAAGTAGGACATATGACTATAGGAAGTGGAAGAATTATTAAAGGGCCATTAACATTAATTAATGAAAAAATTAAAGATAAATCTTTCTTTGAAAATGATGAACTTTTAGATTTAATGGATTATGTAAATGATAATAAAAGTACTTTACATATGATAGGATTAATATCTAGTACAAATGTATATTCTAGTGTAGAACATTTTTATGCAGCTTTAGCACTTGCTAAAATTAGAAAAGTAAATAATGTTGTTTTCCATTTTATTACTGATGGAAAAGATTCTCTTCCAATGGAAGCTGAATCATTAATAAATTCTTTCATGGAAAAGATTAATAAAGTAGAACTTGGTACTATCGGAACAATTTGTGGTAGATATTATGCTATGGATAGTGATAGTAATTATGATAGAGTTAAAAAAGCATATGATGCGCTAGTATATAATGTAGGAAATAATTTTACTGATTATAATAGATGTTTATCACTTCATTATAAGAATGGTATAACTGATGAGTTTATTAATCCTAGTGTAATTACTAAGAATACAAATATTAAAGATGGAGATGGAATATTATTCTTAAATTATAGACCTGAATCTATGAAAGAATTAATATCTGCTTTAATAGATCCAGACTTTAACATGTTTAATACTAGAAAGATTAATAATTTAAAATGTGTTTCTTTATATGGTGTGTCTGAAGATATGGATGTTGCTTATACTAATGAAACTATATCTAATACATTTGGTAAGTATCTTGCTGATTTAGGATTTAAGCAAGCAAGGATTGCTGAAGCTGATAAATATGAACATGTAACTTATTATTTTGACGGCGCTGAAGAAATATCTGATAATAATTTATATAAGATGCTAGTACCTTCTGCCAAAGTGCCAAGATTTGATATGAAACCTGAAATGAGTGCTGGAGAAATCACTGAAGTTGTACTTGATGCAATAGAAGATGATTTTGATTTTATTCTTGTTAACTATGCTAATCCAGATGCTCTTGGACATGCTGGTAATTTACCTGCATGTATACGTGGGCTTGAAAGCGTTGATGTATGTATTGGACACATACTTGAAAAAGCACAAGAAAATTTCTATGAATTAGTAATTACATCTGATCATGGAAATGTAGAATATATGAAAGATGAAAATGGAAATGTAATGACTAAACATACTAGTAATAAAGTTCCATTTATAATATGTAATGATAAATACAAGTTAAAAGAAGAAGGAACTATTGCTGATGTTATACCTACTATTATAGATATGTATGAAATTAGTAAACCTAAAGAAATGACTGGTGAAAGCTTGTTAGTAAAGGAAAATGCGTAATGCATTTTTTTATTTACTTTAGTGTACTATTTTGATATAATTTATATGAAAATAGAAAGTAGGTTTTTAGTGTGGAAAATGATAACAATAATGAAAAAACTGGTGTTATAAATATTGTGGATGAACAAGCTCCTGAAGTTGTAACAGTAGAGTCAGTACCTGAAGTTAAGGTAGTTGAATCAACTCCTGAAGTGGCTGTTCAAGAAAGTAAGCCTGTAGTTACTGAAACACCAGTAGCAAAAGAAGAAGTAAAAGTAGATAATTCATTTATTGAAAAGGAAAGAAAAGTATGGCCTTTTGTGCTACTAGGAATAATATTAATTATAGGTGGATTATTTGCTTACTATTACTTTATAATGACAAAACCAATTAATATTATTACTAAAGTATTTAATGGCGCTTATAAGAATGTAGAAAAAGGTTTCAAAGAATTAGATAGTGTAGGTGGTGAAGAAATACGTTCTTTCAATATGGATAGTACTATTGCATTTACATCTGATTATGAAGAATTTAAAGAATTATCTGGACTTAAAGCAATTGTTAATGTTGGCGCTGATTTAGTTAATAAAGATAAGAATATTATTGATGCTGATATAAAAATAAATGATATGCAACTAATGAACTTAGCAGCAAGTATGGCAGATGGAAAAGTATATATAGATTTAAAAGATAAATTTAGTAAAGTTGTGTATACAGAAAGTGAAGAAGCAGTATTTGATGTTAGTGGATTTGATAAAGGATTAGATGAAATAACTAAAAAGAAAGATGATTATTTATATATAGTTAAAGTAGTTAAAAATGCTATTTTAGAAAACATATCACAAGAAAAGTTGTCTAAGAAAATAATGCTTAAAGATATAGATGGAAAGAAAGTACCTGTAGTTGAAGTTACATATGAAATAGATTATCCTGAATATAAGAAATTACATAATGGTGTTATTAATGCATTATTAAATGATAATAAAGCTTTAGAATCAGTATTTGGAAAAGAATCAGTTGATTCAGTTAAACAAATGTTAACATCTATGAAAGATGATTTAAGTGAATTAGATTTTGAGAGTAATATTAATGTCGTATTAGATATAGAAGCTATAACAAGCAAGTTAGTATTTTTAAGTGTTAAAGATGAAAGTGCTGAAATAAGTTATAAAGAAAAAGGCTCTGAAGCTGATATATCAATTAAATCAAATGAAGAAGGAACTATAGATATTGCAATAGATGAAAATGAAAATAAAATATTTGTAGATGCTAAAATGATTATAGAAAAACAAGTTAATAGATTTACAGTAACAATTAAAGTTAGTGAGACTTCTAAATCTGAAGGAAGTTCAAGTGTTAGCTTTGTAATGTATGATCCAAAAGAAACTAATAAAGAAGTATTTAATGTAACTGGAGACTTCAAAGTTAAAATAAATGGAGAGATTAAAACAGTAGATATAGAAAACGCTGTATCTGCTAGTGAGTTAACTGAAAAAGAACAAAAAGAATTTATGGAAGCATTAGATTCTTCAATGGCACTTTTAGAATCATTTGATGAAGCGTAAAGATAAAGTAAAAAAATATTAAAAAAAGTCAAGAAAACCCTTGATTTTTTTTATTTTTTCGCATATAATCATAGAGAAACGACTGGCGAGAATGTGCAAGGTTGCTGATACACCAGGTTAAGTTGAATTAAACTTAATTACATATCAGGTAATTTGCATCTA
>JAEEGL010381467.1_pt1 | contig 12249 bp, 13 predicted proteins | sample 9134231 | NCBI WGS metagenome assembly JAEEGL01 (sample SAMN16246548, study PRJNA631951) | gut metagenome | biome: gut microbiome; feature: rumen; material: fiber-attached | host: Bos | place: Iran: Karaj | collected 2018-10
GCCTGACGAATCGCGCGAGCAAGTTCGCCTGCAATGAAATCGACGCGTTTTTTCGCCGTTCGGTCGGGAATAATCGTTTTCCAATCGGGAAAACGACCAACCATAAGGGTTGTTGAAACGACGACGTCCCCAATCCGAACAACCGCTTCCGTATCGCGCACGGCGATGAGCGCCTCGGCCGCGTCCGAAGCCGAGCGCTCGATCAGGTTGAGAGCGCGGGGGGGAAAGATCGCTTCCAGCGAGAATTCGCCTTCGCCCGACTTCTCGCCGCATCGTTCCGACGCGCACTCTTGAAAAGCAAGTCGCCGCCCGTCCGTCGCCACGGCAATCGTACGATCTTCGCTAAAAATAAATTTTACGCCGCGCAACTCGTAATGCGAATTATTAACGTCGGTGGCAAAGACAGTGCGACGAATCAGCTCGCATAACGATTTCGCCGCTATTTTAATGTAGGAGGTCTCGTTGAAATCCGCGACGGCGGGGAATTTGTCCCAATCGTCGCTTGTGTCCAACTGATACTTGCTACGAGCGCCGCGAACCAAGAGTTTGCCGTTTTCGAATTCTAACGATATCTCGTCGTCGGTCGTTTCCGTCAGGATCTTTTTAAGCAACTTGGAAGGAAGAATAGCCTCGCCTGCGCTTTCCAAGACGAATCCATCGTCAAGCGGAAGGACGCCGCGTCCGCCGACTTCTCCGTCCGTTGCCGTGAGCAATACGTTCTTTTCGTCGGCTACGATCTTAACGTTTTGCAAAACCGGTCGAACGTCCCGAGACGACGTAAAAGACGAAATCAGATTAAAGAGCGGTAAAAATTTCTCGCGTCGACAGCGAATCTTCATCTCTATTTCTCCAATCGCTAAGTACTACATTGCCCACTACGCGTTTCCTCACCATCGTTACAACGTGGCGTATACATTATAAAAGAAATCGGCAAATTGACAACATAGAGAAGTAAGTCGTCTGACACACCTATTAAATATCACTGAATATAAAACTAAAAGAGTTTGCTATAAAAACAAAAATAGACTCTTTTATTCATTTATTTAATTAATAGTATAATAGTAATAGTAGTGAGTCTCCAAAGTTTGTTCATAAGTTACGCTCATACTCGACACAGTCCATTATTATGTGCTGTTTTTAAAGAAAGAATGTAGTTGAAAACCTGAAACTGTGATGTAAAAAACATGTACTTTTATGTTACAGAGTGTTGTTTATTTTTTTTAATAAAAAGAGACCTGATTAAAAAATAAAATCTATCAACATTTGCATACATTTTATATACATGATTTAAACCAATAAGAATTGATCTTTGATTGAATGAAATGACAAAGTGAATTGGCGCAGAGAAAATAATGTTAAAATAGAGAAAGTGTAAAATTAACCAACCGAAGAATTGTCAACGTTAGAATGATCAGGCGCGCCGTTGAGCTTTCGTTTCGAAAGAGCGTAGTACGCGACTCCAATTAACGCTACGAGCGCCGTCGCAAGGCGGTAAACTATTCCGATTGCCATGCCGTAACCGGGTTCTAGCGAGCAACCTCGCGAGGGAATTAGAAACAACGGATAAAGCTCGTCGAGAAAGTATTCCAAGGGGCCCGCTGAAAGCGGAATGATCGAGCCAACGTTGCCGAGACAGTAGAGCACAAAATGATCGATTAAATTGGGAACGTCGCGATACAGGCCTCGCGCGAGGCAGAATAATGAGACGGCGAAGCCTGTATGAACTAAAAAAGTGGAAAGAAACGAGTAGAGGAGCGTCTTGCGACTCCGATTGTATTCCAAAGTTGCCGACGTCAATTTCTCCACGAATCCTCCGATTAACGGGATTTTTCGCAAAAAGGCGCCGAGCGATCGTTTAGACGACGGCCAGACGATAACAGCAAAAAAGAGCGTCGTAAAAACTGTGAGCGCGATAAGCCCCTTCGTGGCAAATTGCGCCAACGGCGCGGGATTATGGTAAAAACCCGTGAGAAATAAGACGAGAACCCCGAGAACAAACATGGCGTAGAGGCCGATCGCACGATCAATCACGACGCTCGCCGTTGATCGTGAAATTGATAAGCCGCTCTTTTGGGAAAGAAGGACCACTTTGACGGCGTCCCCTCCTACGACTCCTACCGGCGAAAGATTAAACATGAATCCGATAAAACCGAATTTCATTGCGTCGCCCATTGATAACGGCGCGTTAAGCGCAAGGACGAGCGCGCGCCAGCGTACGATCGTTATAATGGTGGCGACGAGATTGAGAAGTAAGCCTAGCGCCAGATAATTCCAGTTAAGCGTCTCAAATTTGAGTTCTGTGAACGCGTCGCTTTTTAAGGCTCGGTAGACGAGATAATAGAAGATGAGCGCTATAAGCGTAAGCTTGAGGACTATAATTGAGAACTTTCTCATAGGTCTGACTTCTTAAAGGAACGTCTATACGTGCGGACTGCCGGCTCATAGAGCGCGACTCTTGGACATAATTATAATCAGAGGCGTTTCAATAGCGAGCGACTCCGGAAATTTACGCGGCGAGGATAATTGGAACGCTTTAAAAATCGGCACAATCGTTATTATTGAGACTAGACGGGAAAAGCGTCTTTTCTCCGAAGGATTGACGTGAAGAAAGGCTTTTTTTTCAATTTGCTTCTTTTAAGAGAGGGAAAAGTGGGTATAATTGGCGATTGGAGTAAAATCTGGAATTCGCCAATCGACTCGTGTCGTTAGCGAAAAGTAGACGGGGTTTTTGACATAAGGTTGAGAGATGGGCTCTTCTTTAAGGAACGTTAGTCGAGAGACGGTGGAAGCGATTGTTCGTCAAATTCTGCGCGACGGCGGCGGTTCTCCTGATTCCGTCGCGGCTAACGTCGCCGCCGTTTTAGCGGGAAAAACGCCCGCGCCGAGCGCAAACGCGACGACGGTAAAGCCGCGTAAATCTGAGTTGGTCGTGAGTATTTCCGCGCGCCACATTCATCTCACCGACGCCGACGTAGAAACTCTGTTCGGCAAAGGCAAGACCTTGACGAAGATGAAGGATCTTTACCAGGACGGCTTCTACGCGGCAAACGAAACCGTCATGTTAATTGGTCCTCGTAAGAGAATGTTGCCCTCCGTTCGCATTCTCGGCCCTACGCGTAAGGAATCTCAGGTTGAGCTTTCTTACACCGACGCGATCTCGTTGGGAATTGATCCGCCCGTTCGAGAGAGCGGTAAATTGGACGGCACGCCTGGGTGCGTGCTTGTCGGGCCCGCCGGGGTGGTCGAACTTAAAAAGGGCGTAATTCGCGCGGCGCGCCACGTGCATATGGGGCCGGAAGACGCGGCGTATTACGGCGTCAAAGACAAAGACATGATGAAGTTGCGCGTCGAGTCCGGCGTGTGCTCCGTCGTCTTTGAGGACGTGCTGGTTCGCGTCGGCAAGGGAATTAAGCTTGAAGTTCACCTCGACACGGACGAGGGGAACGCCGTTGACCTTGAACACGCGCAGAAGATAGAACTCATTAAATAGTCGCGCCGTTTTCGAGCGGAGCGCGCACGATGGGATAAACGCGACGTCGTTTCGACGCCGTCGCTTGAAATATACCGAGCGCAAGGTTGGTCGCGTCGAGAGGCGCGTTCGACGGCGCGCGAAATTCAACACGAAACTGGAGATCATTATGATGCAAGCGTTGGGTATTCTCGAAGGCAAGGGATTCGTTACCCTGTTTGAAGCGACGGACGCCATGATGAAGGCGGCGAACGTGCAATTTCTCGGGTGGGACAAGCCCGGTAGCGGAATCGTAACGGTATTCGTTACGGGCGACGTTGCTGCGGTGAAGGCAGCGACGGACGCCGGTGTAGCCGCCGCGCAGCGCATCGGCGAAATCACGGGCGTTCAAGTTATTCCTCGTCCGAACGCCGACGTTGAGAAGGTTCTTCCGAAGCTTACGAAGACGGCGCCGGTTGCGAAGTAGCGTATAACGCAATAGGCTCGTCTCGTTGTTGTACGCGCAAACGAACTATAGAGTTCGAAATAGCGCGTCTTGAGAAGCGCATATCAAGGATTCATTCCACAACATAATATAAGGAAAACGAAATGAACGACGCGATTGGATTGATCGAAACGAAGGGCGTGTTGGCGCTCGTAAACGCTACCGACGCGATGGCGAAGGCCGCCGACGTCGAGGTTGTTAAGCGCATTCAAATTGGCGGCGGGTTGGTGTCCACGATCGTCCGCGGCGACGTCGGTAGCGTTCGCGCTGCGGTCGACGCTGGCGCGGCCGCGGCTGAAGCGGTCGGCGAATTGAAGGCGGCGCACGTTATTCCGCGTCCTTCCGCTGGTTTGATCGACGCTTTTATCGCGTAAGCGGTAAGGGTTGAGAGCGCGACGGCGCTGAGAATCGACGGCGTCGCCGCTACGTAAGATTGCGCGTCGAGCGACTCGTTGTGCGTCTCGACGTAAAGCGGAGCGTTTATCATGAAAATTTTGGTTGCTAACCTAGGTTCGACAAGTTTCAAGTACAGCTTATACGACATGGACGACGAGCGTTTGCTTGCAAACGGTCGCGTCGAGCGTATTGGCGACGAGTTTAGTCCGTGTCAGATCGTTATCGGCGATTTCAAGAAAGAGGAAAACGTCTCGGCGCCAGACCATGGCGTAGCGGTGCGCGAGTGTCTGCGCCAGCTGACGGATCCCGAAACGGGATGCATTGCAAGCGCCGATGAAATTGCCGGAATAGGTTTTAAGGCGGTATTTGCGAAAGGTTATACGGGCGTTCAGTACGTAACGGACGACGTCTTATCCGCAATGGAGGAATTCAACGACGTTCTTCCGGCGCACAATCCTCCGTACGTTCGCGCAATGAGAATGCTTAAAAAAGCGTTGCCTGAGATACCGCTTGTCGCCGCGTTTGAGACGGGTTTTCATGAGAATATTCCGAATCGCAACCGATACTACGGGGTTCCTTACGAGTGGGCTCTTCAATACGGCGTTCGACGCTACGGATTCCACGGCGCGAGTCATCGTTATATAGCGACGCGTTGCCGCGAGATATTCGGCGCCGACAAGCGAATTGTTAGTTGCCACTTGGGGGGGTCGAGCTCGATCTGCGCGATAGCGGACGGCATGAGCCGCGCGTCTAGCATGGGCGGCAGTCCTCAAACGGGCTTGTTAAACAACAATCGTTGCGGCGACTTTGACCCATTCTGGTGCAACTATCTTATGCACAAAATGAACGTGTCGCTCGACGAACTCTTGCAGACTCTTGCGACGAAGAGCGGTCTTTTGGGCGTAAGCGGCGTTAGCGGCGATATGCGCGATATTTCAGCGCGGCGCGACGCTGGGGACGAGCGCGCAAAGTTGGCGTTGGACGTCTTTGTCGGCGATATTCGCCGTTATATAGGCGCGTCCTTAGTAGAACTGGGCGGCGCCGACGTTCTGAGTTTTGCCGGTGGAATAGGCGAGTATCGCGACGACGTTCGCGCCGCTGCGGTCGCCGGTCTGGAAGAACTTGGGATCGTGCTTGACCCAGAGGCTAATAAGAAAGCGATTCGCGTAGAGGCGAAGATTAGCGCGCCGAATAGTCGCGTGCAGATCTGGGTTATTCCGACGAACGAAGAGATTATCGTCGGTCGTCAAACAAAAGAGCTCTTAACGAGCGGAAAGTAACGCGCGTTTTGGCGGCGCGGTTTAGGCGAACGGCTTGTGAGGATCGCAGATGTTTATTGGGAAAATTGTTGGAACCTTAGTTTCAACTCAGAAGACGGAATCGATGCGCGGTTCAAAGTTGCTTATGATCGAGCCGTACGTCATTGATCCAAAAACTCGCGATCATTTAATTACAACGGGTCGATCGCTCGTCGCCGTCGACGTCGTCGGCGTGGGCGAAGGACAGTTTGTTCTCGCCGTACAAGGATCGAGCGCGAGAATGACGCCCGAGACGAAAACGCTGCCCGTCGACTGTACGATTATCGGCGTGATTGATTCCATTACGATGGAGCGCCAGAATCTACCACTCGAGTAGCGCGCGATTGGTTATACTGACATAGAGAAGCGAGACAGGCGCGATGGCAAAGCGTTTGCGAGAGAATCGGCGTCGACCGAACGAGTTGCGAGCGGCGCGGCGCGCTCGGCAAACGCGGAGAGCGGCGGCGCGCAACGAACGCCTGATCTTGCATAGGAGCGATAATAAAATGGCGGATTTATCAGAAGCGCTTGTGCGGAGCGTAGTGCAAGAGGTTTTTTCCCGACTAGGCGGTTCGGCGTCGGCTGCTAGCGCGGTCGGCGGCGGCGTGGCGCCTGCGAGCTTTAATGGTCGGTACGGCGTTTTCGACGATCCTAACGAAGCGGTCGCCGCCGCGCGCGACGCCTTTGAAGAGTTGTCAAGACGGACTATTGCCGAACGTAAAAAGATGCTCGATCAGATCCGTCGCATTTGTATCGAACAAAGCGTTGAGCTCGGAACGATGGAAATGCAAGAGACTAAGATCGGTCGTCTCGAGCACAAGATTGACAAACTTCTCAACGTCGGATACAACGCGCAAGGCGTCGAGGCGCTGTCGTCGGAGGTCTTCAGCGGCGACTACGGCCTGACCGTTATCGAGCACGCGCCGTTTGGCGTCATTGGCGCTATTACGCCGGTAACTCATTCGCTCCCAACGATCGCCAATAATTCGATCAATATGATCGCCGCCGGCAACACGGTCGTATTCAATCCGCACCCGAGCGGACGACGCGTCGCTATTGAGGGCGTTAAGCGATTCAATCAAGCGATCTACGCTGAGTTCGGAATTGACAACCTCATGACGGTTATCGCGACGCCGACGTTAGAGACGGCGGACGTTATCTTCAAACATCCCAAAGTCAACTTACTGGTCGTAACGGGAGGCGCGGGCGTTGCGAAGGCTGCGTTGTCGCAGTGCAAACGCGCGATCGTCGCCGGACCTGGCAATCCTCCGGTCGTAGTAGACGAGACGGCGGATCTCGATCGCGCGGCGCGTTCGATTATCTTGGGCGGCGCGTATGATAATAATCTTCTTTGCCTTGCGGAAAAAGAAGTTTTTGTCGTCGCTTCCGTCTTTGATCAGATGATGGACGCCATGGAGCGCGCGGGCGCGGTTCGTTTGAATTCCGCCGAGACGGCCGCCATGACGCAAAAGGGCATTGTGAAAGTAGGGGAAGGCGCCGCGCGTCACGACGCTCCTAGTCGCGAATTCCTTGGTAAAGACGCGTCGGTACTTGCCGCTGGAATTGGCAAGAGCGTTTCCGACGACGTTGAGATGCTCTACGGCGAGACGGACTACGAAAATCCGTTCGTTCCCGTTGAGCAAATGATGCCTTTCCTACCGTTCGTTCGTTGCAAAGACGTCGACGAAGCGATTCAGCGCGCGTACGAAATGGAGCATGGTTTCCGACACACGGCGATGATTCACTCGAACAACGTAGTGAATATGACCAAGATGGGCAAATTGCTTGACACGACGATCTTTGTTAAGAACGGTCCTAGCACGGCCGGCAACGGCGGCGGCGGCGAGGGGTATGGCTCGTACTCGATCGCCGGTCCTACTGGCGAGGGCATTACGCGACCTTTGACCTTTACGCGCAGTCGTCGTTGCGCGATGGTGGAGAGCTTGCACATTCTTGGCAAATAACGTTTGCGTTAAGGAGTCGCGCCGTTCAAGGGGACGGCGCGGCGTTGCAGCGAGGTTTGAGAGCGTAACAAGGACTGATGACACTAGCCGAGTTGGATTTTGAGACGTTTTGGGCGACGTCGAGTCAAACGAGTTTGTTTGAGTGGGGAATGTGCGTTTGCTTTACGGCAGGCGCTACTTATTCGATAATACGTCTTCTGTCAGGATGCAATGTTGATCAGGAGAGTGTTTGGACTCGTTCGCTTTTCCTACTCGGATGCGCGCTTGGGGTCGCTTACAAGGTATTCGACTCGTTTAACGTTGCGATAATCGGGTATCTTCTTATGCTCCTAGTAGCGTTTATCGACTTAACGCTCTGTTCTCGCGCTAAGCGCAGGGCGGACGACAGACGGCTTGTCGACGAACTTAGTTCCTCGCAGACCCACAAAAGTTCGCGTCGTCATTCTCATCGACACGGCGAATCGGAATCGGGCGAACATTCGCACAAACATAGGAGTCGTTGGGGATCGCGACGCTCTCATTCGCATCATGGCGACGGCGAGCGTTCGAGCGACGAGTCGCCAAAGAGTCCTCGGTTCGACGATCCTTTGTCCGACGCCGCGCCGAGCGACGATAAGTAGGCGTTCCTAGTATTTATTCACGCGATATGAATCGTGCAAAAATCATTGGCTACGCGACCTCGATCGTGAAGCATGAATCGTTATACGGTCAGAAGATGCTCGTCGCGCAGCCGATCGGATTCGACGGCGCGCCCGAGGGGGATCCGACGATCGTGTACGACAATTTAGGCGCGGGAGTAGGGGACACGGTCGTGATAACGAGCGACGGTTCTTATACTGGCGCTCAGATTATTGGCACGCGTCTTACTCCGGCGCGTTGGGGCGTAGTCGGCATAGTCGACGCGAAGAAGAAAACGGAAATTGAGGAATGAACGTTTCGAGCTGGAATTTAGACGAGCTGGTCGCCGGCGTTATGGCGGATCTTCGCGCGGCGAACGTTGCGCTCGATTCGTCGCCGTCCGGCGTGAGTCGCGCGCTCGCGCACGATTTCCAGTCCGTTCGTCCAGCGGAAAAATATAGCGATTCGACCGGACCGGACGCGAGTCGTTCCGACGTTTTCCAAGTAGAAGAACGTACGATCGTCGTCGAGACGGCGTTGAAGTTGGCGGCGCGCGCGACTAGCAAACGATGGAGCGTTCCCGCGAACGCCGTGATTACTCCGGCGGCGCGCGACGAACTTAAGAAGCTTGGCGTCGAGATTATAACTTGCAAAAGGAGCGCGTTCGGCAAGAGCGCTACGGACGAATCTAAGAACGCCGCTTCCGGAGCGACCGCGACGGCTGGCGAGGCGCGGCGACCTACTGTTTTAGCGATAACGCACGCGCCTAACGACGAGCGTCCGTCCAAAACGGTCGCCGATTATTTGGCGCGCAACGCCGAGTTCGTCGAGCGACGGTTCGACTGTCTCAAGGAGACGACGCGCGTTATTTCCGACGAGATCGCCAAGGCGCCCGAATTAAAAGTCGTTCTAACAACCGGCGATATGGCGATCGCGTTGATTTGGGCGAATCGCTATAAAGGCGTGCGCGCAATCGGCGTCTTTTCCGCCGAACAGGCGCAGCGCGATATCGCCGCGACGAACGCGAACGTCGTCGTGTTGAATCCACGAGAATTGGGGTCCTATCAAACTCGACGCGTCCTTGATTATTTTGTCCGTTTTGAGCGGAAGTAAGGTTGGAAGAAATGCGTATCGGGCAGGTGATCGGCAAGGTTGTGCTCAATCGAGTTCACCCGTCGTTGATTGGCGCTCAATTTAAGGTTGTTTTACCGCTGAGGTTTGACGATCTTGCGACGCCGGATCCTACGGAAGCCGCGACCGACGAAAATGCGGACGCGACTCCCGACGCCGCCGTTAATCGCTTGCTTAATTCCGAAATGCCGCGCAAATGGGGGAACGACCTCGTCGTCTACGACTCGTGTTCCGCCGCAATCGGCGAATGGCTCGCGTTTAGCGAGGGCGCCGAAGCCGCCGCTGCCTTCGGTCCCGATAAAAAAGCGCCCGTCGACGCCTTTGCCGGCGCCATTATCGACTCGGTCGCGATCGATCCCAACGTCGTCGCCGAGTTGCGCGCAAAGAAAAAATAAAAGTTAAGACGCCGACGTTGCGGCTACGGCGAATGAATTCAAAAAGTTTAACGACGAATTGGCGACGGAGAGCTCCCGTGTGCGCGATCCGACGCCGACGTTATCATACTTATGAGGAATAGCGTATGCTCAATTTACATCAGGTGAAAGACGAGATTTGCGATATTGGTCGCAGATTGTACAACCGCGGATTCGCCGCCGCTAACGACGGCAATATTAGCTACAGAATCGACGAGAATCGCGTCGTGTGCACGCCGACTCAGATTTGCAAAGGGTTTATGAAGCCCGAGGATTTGTGCATCGTCGATATGGAAGGCAATCAGATCGCGGGCACGCGTAAACGTACGAGCGAGATCTTCCTTCATCTTACGATTATGAAGGAGCGACCCGAGGTGCGTTCTGTTCTGCACTGCCATCCGCCGTATGCGACCGCGTTTGGAATCGCGAAAGAAGCGATTCCGCAGTGCGTCCTTCCGGAGGTCGACATCTACATGGGCGACGTTCCGATCGCGAAGTATGCTATTCCTGGCGGTCAGGAATTTGCGGACACGGTTTTGCCGTATATCCACAAGAGCGATATTATCGTTTTGGCGAATCATGGCACCGTTAGCTTGGGTCCGACCGTTGAAAAAGCGTACTGGCTTACCGAGATTCTCGACGCGTACTGCCGCATCCTTATGATTTCGCACGACCTTGGCAAGACGAGCTACTTTACCAAGGACGAAGCCGAGGCGCTCCTCCAGCTTAAGACCAAGTGGGGCATTAAGGATCCGCGTCTCCAAGCGGAGAATTGCGAGCTGTGCGCGAACGACATGTTTCGCGACAGCTGGAAAGAAACGGGCGTTGGGCATCGCGCGTTCGATCCTCCGCGTTTCCGTCGCGGCGACGAGGACAAGCCGTGCGGTTGCGCTTCCAATCCGATTCTGAACAACAATGTGGAAGTCGGTAAAGATCCCCAAACGGAAGCGCTCGTTAAGGCGATTGCCGACCGCGTTATTGAGATGATGAATAAGAAATAATCCTCCCTTGTAGAGGAAGAGATTAAAGAGGCGGAGCCGGGCTGAAATTGAGTCCGGTTCCGTTTTTTGTTGATGATAATACGGGCGTTATAAGTAAAATAGGAAAATTTTTAATGACAACGAGTTACAAACGTCGTCGTGAACTTCTTCGTCAGGTTATGATAGAGAATAATCTTGACGGATACTTAGTAGTCGATCCGATCAACGTATCCTATCTGACGGGGTTTAATGGGGACGATTCCTTTTTATGGCTTGGCGACGTCGACGCGTTAATCTTGAGCGACTCTCGCTTTGAGGAGCAACTCAAAGAGGAAGCGCCCGACGTCGACGCGGCGATACGCGTTAGCGGTCAGACGACGTACGGTCTTTTAAAACAAGGACTGGCGGACGGCAAGTATACGTCGCGCACGCCCAAAAGGGTCGCTCTTGAAGCGGCGTCGACGACGCTGGATTTGTATGGCAAACTGTGCGAGACGTTTTCAGAAATCGAGTTCGTACCGCGCAGTTCCGACGTCGAGACGCTGCGTTGCGTTAAAGACGAGTCGGAAATAACGGCGATTCGGCGCGCGATCGCCGTCTCGATCGAAGCGTATCGCTCAACGAAGAGGCTTGTCGGCGGCGACGCGACGGAAGTCGATCTTCGCGACGAGTTGGAATATCGTATGCGAAAAGCCGGTGGAGACGACGTTTCATTTCCGTCGATCGTGGCGTACGACGCGCGCGCGGCGTTGCCGCATGCGATACCTGGTCGAGCAGGGCGTCTTTGCGACGCGAATATGGTTCTGATCGATTGGGGCGCAAAGCGCGATTATTACGTCGGCGATCTTACGCGTTCGTATCTGACGGAGAAAGGCGCCTCTTTTGGGAGCGCCGAGTATAAGCGTAAGTTCGACGAGGTTTTTAAAATCGTCCTCGAAGCGCACGACGCGGCGATCGCGGCGATCAAGCCAGGCGTCGTCTGTAGCGACGTAGACGCAATAGCGCGCAACGTCATTAAAGACGCTGGGTACGGAGAGTATTTCGGTCATGGCTTAGGGCATGGGATTGGGCGCGTGGTTCATGATTTTGGCGGTTTTTCCCCGAATGCGAAAGCGACGCTGCAAGCGAATATGATCATGACGGTCGAGCCCGGCGTCTATCTCCCAGGCTGGGGCGGAATCCGAATAGAGGACGACGTATTGGTAACGGAAACGGGATGCGAAATTCTCTCTTCCAGCCTTCCGGTCGACGAATGATAATTGCGTCGTCGCGCGCGTTGAGAATGTTGGGGCGGTTTCGGGTTGTACCATTTGTATTGTCTAGACGCGCGCCATTTTAGAAGGCGCGTCTTTTAGCGTTCTTTTCGGGAAAGATTTTTGAAGCTCGAGGACGATAAGTTTCGTAGCTTAACCAGCTAGAGCCTCTCTCCTTTTAGAGAGAAGGACCTCGGATTCCCCCTAAAACGCGACTCGCATTGCGGTATTTCGCAATTAAGA
>JAEEGL012524986.1_pt1 | contig 12249 bp, 7 predicted proteins | sample 9134231 | NCBI WGS metagenome assembly JAEEGL01 (sample SAMN16246548, study PRJNA631951) | gut metagenome | biome: gut microbiome; feature: rumen; material: fiber-attached | host: Bos | place: Iran: Karaj | collected 2018-10
ACCTCGAAATCGATATTAGCGCGGATATTAGCCTTAGAGTATTTAAGCTGGGAGTTCCATTCTTTCTGCTTAGGATTTGCATACAGTCCGCGAGCATCGGTATAATCGATATTCGTATAATACTGGAGCTTGTCTGTTCCACCGAAGAATGAAAGAAAGGCATTTGTCTCGTGTGCCGTGTTCTTGAACACTTCCTTCTTCCAATCCACGTTAGGATAAACGAAGGGATCGCTTCCGTCCAGGAACTTCTGCAATTCGGCAGGGGAATAAGCGGGAGAGCCACCGTCGTTCAGTCGAGCCTGATTCAGCGCATTGGCATAGTCGTAGGCACTTACCATGTCGGCTGTTTTCGGGTCGAACTGGAACTTGTGTGAAACACCAGCCTTGAAATTGAATTTCGAGTCTTTATTGCCACGTTTGGTTTTCACCAGCAGCACACCATTGACACCCTCGTGTCCGTAGAGTGCTACGGCAGCGGCATCCTTCAACACGGTGACACTCTCGACCTCCTCGACAGTAAGACGGTCGATAGGTCTTTCCAAGCCATCGACGAGAATCAGGATATCTGTATCGCCGGTCGTCTGGATTCCACGGATGTTAAATGATGCGCCACGTCCTTCCTCGCCCTTAAAACCGGTGTTCTGGATGGCAGTAAGACCAAGAAGCTTGCCATAAAGGGCATCTGCCAGACTAATGGCCGATGTGCGGCGAAGCTCTTCAGCTGTAATAGTTGTTGCAGCCGCTGTAGTGAGGAATTCTGACTGCTCAACGCCATAGCCTAAATCTACCTTCTGCGACTCTTTGTCGCTCAAAGTCACCTGAGCATTAACCGCTACGGGAATAGCGCAGAGGACCGCGAAGGTATATATAAATCTGTTTTTTAGTTTCATAATCTTCATTTTTTCAATTCTTCAATATTTCTATTTTAAAAGAATTACCATCCAGGGTTCTGTGTTAGTCCGTATCCCTTCTGAATCTCGATACGGGAAACAGGGTCGAGATACCACTTGTTTGTCCAGTAATCGGGCTCCCACCAACGGCGGGCACCGTTTACAATCTGAGGTTTCTCGTACTCGAACTTAGGCCATGGTGTACCGGCCACCCAGGATTGATCACCTTCTGTCAGGCGATTGCCGTTAGCATCCAGACGATAAACGCGGATCTCATGAAGAGGTTTGGTGAAGAGATCCTGACGCTTGCGGCGTACCATATCGTACAGACGGTCGCCACACTCGGCTCCAATCTCACAGTTACGTTCGCGGAGAATCTCATCAATCAGGTTGTCCTTATTGGTGGTCAGGTTCAGCTGCGGGTTCATGGCTTCAATGCGACCCAGTCCTACGCGACTGCGAACCGTAGCCAGGTCGTTCAGTGCACCGGTGAAGTCGCCAGTTTCTGCCCTGGCTTCGGCACGTATGAGATACATTTCTGCCAGACGGATGTAGGATACACCGATATACTCATCATTCATTCTGTTATCCTGGTAGTCTAACATCCATTTGAACTTCCTATAATGAGAGGCACAATCATCCGATCCGGCATCTCCGTATGTATCCTTGTTATAGAACATACCTCCCTGTTCCCAAGTATCGGCATAGTTCCTGCCATTATAGTCGAAACCGGCGGGCAATGACTGTCTGGGTACCAGAATTGTCTCATAGAGACGGGGGTCGCGATTGGCAAAGATATCTATACCTGTAGGATTCTTACCCGGACCGTAAATGTCCATGTACGGGAAATTACGACCATCCTGCATGCCGAAGCATTCCATCAACTCGTTTGTGGGAACGGCACCACCTTGACGGTAGCAGTCCAGAGCGAAACCGGCCCATCCCCAACCCCAAGAGTTCTGACGCTGGCCATTTACCACTGCGTCACTCAGGTACTGTGTAGGATGCACGTCGAAAATTTTCTCGTGATAATTCTCGTTGTTACGATAGCGGTAGGCACGACGGAAAGCTGTACGATAACCAGCCTCGTCCTGAGTAACAGGCTGTACCAATTGGTAGTAATTGCCATTGGCTTCGTTCTCTGTAAAGAAATCATTGCAATATTGCAAGCAGCGATTCCAAAGAGTGGGATCCTCCTTGCCGAACCAAACGTGTTCTTCGGTCTCCAGTCCGGTCGGAGTCTTAGAGTACTTTAAATAAGGCTCTTTATTATTGAACAGCGGTGAAGCGGCAAACATCCAGACCTTAGCACGTAAGGCACGAGCAGAAGCCTTGGTAAGACGACCCGACCATTGGCCTATATCGGCATCGGGAATGTTCCAGATGTATCCAGGTTCGTCGATAGCGCACTGGATTAGCGAGTCGATGAACTGTACGGTCTCCCAAGCAGTGGAACGACCTCCTGTGAAGTTCTCGCCTACGCCGTATGCTTTCTTTACAAGGCACAGACCGCCGAAATTACGGAAAGCATCGTAGTAACGGCTGGCCATAATCGTATAAGCCTCGCCACGCAAACGACTCTTCTCGTTTTCGCTCATGTCCGGCACACGTTTAATATTCTCGATAATCTGCCAGCACTTGCGCACCGTCTCATAGATAGAGACACGACCGTCGGCATCATAGCTCGGAGACTTCGTAGAATAAGAGAATTTACCAACATAATTACCGTTGTCCGTATCCTGGGCATCCTCGGTCAGACCGCCGGGATAATAGCTCTGTTTAGGGCCACCCCAACTTACATAACAATGGTAGGAGTCGGAAAGGACATCGATAGGTGCTCCGTTCATCATGTTTCCGGAGGTATAGGTACAATAGAGCTGCCCATAGGCACTCCAAAGGAAATTGCGGGTGTATTCGGCCTTAGAGAACACCGTGTCGATATTTATGTCAACACCAGGGGCTTTCTCCAAGAAGGCATTACCAATGTTGACCTCGTCAACGCATGATGTGAAAATGCCGGTCGTCAACCCTATAGCCAGTATATAAATAAGTAACTTTTTCATATTCTTCATTTTTATAGCGGTAGCAAATCTTTCACTATTCACTTTAAACTTTAGAAATTGACTTGTACACCAAAGTTAAACACACGTGTCATAGGATAACGCATTCCGAAGTCGAGTCCTGATCCGGGAGCTTCGGGGTCATTACCTTTGAAGTTCGCAAACGTCAGCAGATTCTGACCAGAAACATAGAACCTCACGTAATTGAACAATGGTACCCACTTGGGATTGTTGAAGGTATAGCCAATCTCGACATTCTTCAAACGGGCGTACTTAGAATCGATAATCCATGCCCGTGAATCACGATTGTTATGAACGCGATTTTCGAACGAGATACGCGGCAAAATAGCCCCGGGATTATCCTCTGTCCATGAATTGTCGGCTACCCACTGTGCCAGTGCAGAAGTATTTGTAGATCCGAACTGGTCGCGGAAGTATCCGTTCAGCACGCGGCTTGTATTTGTAGCACCTACCCAAAGCATTGAGAAATCGAGTCCCTTCCAGTTCAGGCTGGCATTGACAGACCAGGTAAACTCGGGATTTTCGGTATAGCCAAGGGGTTTCTGGTCGTTCTGATCGATCAAACCGTCGCCATTCAAGTCAACATAAACAGCATCACCATATTTTAATGCTATATTCTGGTCAGGCATATTCACGCCATATTTCTGCAGGTAGCGGTCTTCTGTACCTTCCTGATAGAATTCAAAGAGGTCGTAGCCAAAACGCTGTCCTACAGGAAGTCCTGTACGGCTCAGATAATCATACATAGGTGGCACCTCGAGCATATCGATCACCTTGTTTCTGGCAAAGGCAATGCTTGGACTGATGCTATATCGGAAATCACCTACTTTATCGGCCCACTTGAGGGTCAGTTCGAAACCATGATTCTTAACACGGCCCTCGTTGACAACACCTGCGGGAAGGCTGGTTACTGCAGGCAAAAGAGCTGCATTCGACACCAGAATATCCTTACGATCCTCCCAGAAGAAGTCGAGGTTCATGCCCAATCTGTCGTTAAAGAAATAAGCATCCAGACCAATATTGAACTTAGAAGCGGTCTCCCATGTAACGTTCGGGTTACCGGTTGTCATCTCCTTTACGGCCTGAAGCCAGTTGCCACTTGTACCGAAATTAGCGCCTCTTTCCTGCGGGTTAACAGTCATCGAGCCCTGGTAGAACTGCCACATACCTGGCAGATAGAGGAAACGGGCACTATTGGTATTGTCGTTACCGACCTTACCCCATGAACCACGAATTTTCAGGTAGCTGATAACGTCCTTCACGGGCTCCCAGAACTTTTCGCTGGATGGAATCCAACCGACAGAGAAAGACGGGAATGTACCATAGCGCTTACCCTCGGCAAAATTCTCGGAACCATTATAACCGATGTTGAAATCGATCATGTAGCGTGAGAGATAGTCGTAGGTAACACGGCCCACAAGTCCGACATAACCAGAGGGAATATCGGTATAGCTAGTGGGATAATACCTCTTAGACTGGTTGTAAAGGAACAATGCGCCCACATTGTGATTGCCGAACTTACGAGCATAGTTAAAGCTTGCCTCGGCATACCAGTTACGTCCTCCCCACCGGCTCTCAGAGTAAGGCAAAGGCCAAGTAATATTCTCCTTGCGGAGCACTTGCTGTCCATCCACGATTGTTGCCACGTATGTGACGCCAGTACCAAATCCGTTCTGACGGTTTTTCTGGGCCGAATATTCAGAATTATAAGAACCCTTTATTCTGAAATCCAGACCCGGTGTAAGGAAGCTCATATCGAGTTTGTACTGAAGGTCGAGGTTCAATACGTTGGTGCTTGTTTTCGTATAGCCTAAGTCATAAAAGTTAGAAAGCGCGTCGCGGTCGTAAGGACCAACGATGTTGGCATCCGCAACGACATGACGGCCTTGTTCGTCGATTCCGATACCGGCATACGGGGTAGCTCCCTGCAGATAGCGGAATAAGAAACCTTCGCCGCTACCCATTTCCGTACGGTTCTGGACACGGCCTCCCAAGGTGAGCGCCAATTGGCTATACTTGGAGATGTCGATATCCAAGTTGGCACGATAGTTGAACCTGTTATAATGGAAGGTCTCGTCATTATTAGCAGAAAAAGTCTTAATAAGTGAGCTCTGGTTCATAAATCCGGCAGAGATGAAATACCTCACCCTCTCGGAGCCACCTTTAACATTCACGTTTACCTGTTCCTGCCATGCAGCATTCTTCATCAGATAGTCGATCCAATTGGTATTGGGGAATGTAACAGGCATGTCACCCTTGCGGAAATGTTCCATTACATCCTGATTGAATCGAATGCCGGTGTTTGCATAGGGCGTATAATCGGGAATATTGGTGGTACCGGGCCATTGGGTCATTGGTAAAGCATCTGTGATAGCTGCATAGTTCCACATCTTTCCGTATGTATGAGAATCAGCGAAGTCAACGAATTTAGAAACCTGCTGTACGGCAGCACTTGCAGAAACAGAAACAGAGGCTTTTCCTACCTCTCCACGTTTCGTGGTAACCAGGATTACGCCGTTAGCACCTCGCACACCGAATACAGCAGTTGCCGAAGCATCCTTAAGGACAGAAATTTCCTGAATTTCGTTGGGGTCGATTTGCGAGAAAGGACGTTCAACACCATCGACGAGTACCAGCGGCTCGGCACTATTAAGCGTACCAATACCACGAACTCGGATTGTCGGTTCGTCGGCACCAGGCATACCAGAGGGCTGTACCACCGAGATACCCGGCAGTCTTCCCTGCAAGGCATTGGCAACATTTGCCACAGGCGCCTTTAACAGTTCCTCACCACCCACAGCAGAAACAGCACCGGTAAGGGTCAGCTTCTTCTGCTGTCCATAAGCGATTACCACCACCTCATCCAGAACTTTCTGATCAGGTAGCAAACTAATGATTAATGGTTTCCCATCAACCTTACGTGTCTGCGTCTGGTAACCCATGTAGGAGATTTCCAGAGTTGCGCCACGTTCTACCGATGGAAGGACAAAGTGTCCGTCAAGATCCGTGAGGGCACCTACGCTGCTTGAGCGAACCTTGACAGTTGCTCCGATGAGAGGTTCCCCAGTCTCGTCTTTTACAGTTCCTTCCACTGTTAAACTCTGGGCAAACACGACATTAGGTAGCAGGAATAAGATAACCAGCATACCTAGCAAATAACTTTTCGTTGTCTTCTTCATCTGATCATGTTTTAATTTAAGTATAGTTAAACAATGGGTTAATTAGTTCTGTTGAAAATCAAAAATTGTTTAATTAAGCGTATTTTGGCTCTCAAATAATATTTTTTTTAAAGTTTTTGAACAGTTCTTAGGTATTTGATATGCAAAGTTAAGTTATTTTTTAAAACAACAAACTTTTTTTGCACTTTTTTTTCATTATAAGCATTTTTTATGATACTATTATGTTCTTTGATGGGAAAAACGACTTAAGTTAAGAAAACGTTAACTTGTCAACTTATACTTTTTGCCGTTCAGAGGGGCGTTAGGCAAAACCTAACGCGACACTGACAAGGGGACGGGAAGCCACCCATCCCCTTGTCCTACCCCATTTCGCTCAGTTTAGATAAATTTCTCACACTCAAATACACAAATTCATTTGCATATTCTTCGCATAATCGAAATTTTGCACTATCTTTGAGACGATGTTTCTAACTTACTTACACTCGGATAAAAAAAAATGGCAATTTATTTTGTTTATCTTCGCTTAGTCGTAACTTTGAGACTCGTCTTGAAGATAGGCAGCACCTCGGAAATAAAAATAAAACCTTTTTTATTTTGTATTTCACTCGGTTTGCACTATCTTTGAGATTGGCATCTCTAAGCTACTTCCGCTCGGAAAAGAAAAGAAAAATATACTTTTCTTTTGCTTTTCTCTCACTTATTCGTAACTTTGCAGCAAAATTAACTATATATAAATAAATAAGGTATATTATGGCACAGCAAGAAGATGTTTTCAAAAAGATAGTTTCACACTGTAAGGAGTATGGTTTTGTTTTCCCCAGCAGCGACATTTATGACGGACTGGGTGCTGTATATGATTACGGTCAGAACGGTGTGGAGCTGAAGAACAATATTAAGCAATACTGGTGGCAGAGCATGGTGCTGCTACACGAGAATATCGTGGGTATAGATGCCGCTATCTTTATGCATCCCACCACATGGAAGGCTTCGGGTCACGTTGACGCCTTCAATGACCCCCTCATTGATAACCGCGACTCCAAAAAGCGCTATCGTGCAGATGTCCTCATCGAGGATCAGCTGGCAAAGTATGAGGATAAAATCCAAAAAGAAATCGAGAAGGCCCAGAAGCGCTTCGGTGATGCCTTTGACGAGGCCCAGTTCCGTGCTACCAATGCACGTGTTTTGGAAAACCAGGAGAAATTCGATGCGTTGCACAAGCGCTACCAAGAGGTGATGAACGCTGAGGGTGGCATTGATCTGGAGGGCATGAAGCAGATTATCCTGGACGAGGGAATCGTCTGTCCCATCAGCGGGACACGCAACTGGACCGATGTACGTCAGTTCAACCTGATGTTCAAGACCGAAATGGGTAGCACAGCCGATGGTGCAAGCACCATCTACCTGCGTCCCGAGACAGCTCAGGGTATCTTTGTGAACTACCTGAATGTACAGAAAACCGGTCGTATGAAGCTGCCCTTCGGTATTGCCCAGATAGGTAAGGCTTTCCGCAACGAGATTGTTGCCCGACAGTTTATCTTCCGTATGCGCGAATTCGAACAGATGGAGATGCAGTTCTTTATTAAGCCCGGTACTGAGCTGGACTGGTTTGCCAAATGGAAGGAGACGCGTATGAAGTGGCATCAGAATCTGGGTTTCGGTGCTGAGAACTATCGTTTTCACGACCACGACAAACTGGCTCATTACGCCAATGCCGCAACAGATATCGAATTCCACATGCCTTTCGGCTTCAAGGAGGTAGAGGGTATCCATTCGCGTACCAACTTCGACCTGAGTCAGCATGCTAAGTACAGCGGCAAGAAGATTGAATACTTCGACCCCGAGACCAACGAGAGCTACACCCCATACGTAATAGAAACATCTATCGGTGTGGACCGCATGTTCCTGTCTATTATGTGCCACAGCTATGAGGAGCAGCAGTTGCCCGACGGTCAGACACGTACTGTACTGCACCTGCCCGCTGCCCTGGCTCCCGTGAAGCTGGCTGTATTCCCTCTGACCAAGAAGGACGGCATGCCTGAGAAGGCTCAGGAGATTATCAACGACCTGCGTTTCCACTTTAACTGCAAATACGAAGAGAAAGACCAGATAGGCAAGCGCTACCGCCGTATGGATGCCATCGGCTGCCCCTACTGTGTGACTGTTGACCAACAGACACTTGAGGACAATACCGTAACACTGCGTGACCGCGATACGATGGAACAGCGTCGTGTTGCCATCAGCGAACTTCGTGGCATTATAGAAGACAAAGTGAGCATCACCAGTCTGTTGAAGAAACTGCTTTAAGTTGGGTTAGAGGTTAGAGGTTTAGGTGAGAGTTTAATAGTCAAGAGTCTGGAGTCAAGAGTCTGGAGTCAAGAGGGGGGGGGATGTGAAGATGAAAAGTGAAGAGAAAAAAAGTGAAGAGTGAAGAGTAAAAAGTTATTTCCAGTTAATCTGGCCGTGCTAGTAGGACTGGTAGGATTTATTTTTGTTTCCTGCTCGGAGAAGAGTAACGAGTGGGATCCCTATTACAGTTGGCAAAGCAGAAACGCCCTGTGGTTTGAGCAGGCGGCAGACTCTGCCCGTACCGCTATTGCTGCGGCTAAAGCCCAATACGGCAATGATTGGGAGGTACACTGCCAGTGGCGAATGTTTAAAAGCTTGCAACGCAGCACAGACTATCCGGGCAAGCTGACAGACAGTATCGTCTGTAAGATAGTAAGGAAGGGACAAGGGACAAAGGAGATAGATTTTACCAGTCAAGTGCTCCTTCATTACCGAGGCTGGCTGATGCCCTCTGAATACATTTCAGAGAATAACAGCGATAAAGAAACCAAGATGGTAGTTTTCAGCCAATCCTATTACGGTGAATTCGACCCTACAACGGCAACACCGATGCAAATGTATGCAGGAGGAGGCATAGAAGGCTTCCAGACAGCGCTACAGTATATGGTGGAAGGCGACAAGTGGTATGTGTATATTCCGCAGCAGCTGGCATACAAGGCTGAAATACACGATGTTATCCCTGCCTACAGTACCCTGCTATTCCTTTTGGAAGTTGTAGGCGTATATGATAAATCAAGTGATGTTCCCGATCAGAAATAAAGAATACCATAATACATGAAAACAATTATCAGGAGTTTGACTCTTATTGCATTGTTCATCTTTGCAACAACAATGAAGGGACAGGAAACCTTCACGAACCCAGTTATATGGTCTGATGTACCCGACATGGATGCCGTTCGCGTAGGTAATGATTATTGGATGGTTTCGACCACCATGCATTTCTCGCCCGGAGCACCCATTATGCACTCTAAGGACCTTGTACACTGGGAAACAGTGAACTACATCTTCGATACGCTGAACGACAGCCCGAAGAACAACCTGGAAGGCGGTAATGTGTATGGTCGTGGCCAATGGGCTGCCTCGCTGAAATATCACAAGGGCAAGTTCTACTGTTTCTTTGGCACAGGTAGCAGGTCGTTCCTCTACAGCACGGCAGACCCACGCAAGAAGTGGGAGATTATCTGGCAAAGCGACACATACTATCACGATGCAGCCTTCTTCATTGACGATGACGACAGGCCCTTTCTCTTTTTTAACGCATCACACATTCAACTGCGCGAATTCTATCCAGACTTCCGTCCCGGATTCAAGGAAGACGGCGTTAGCTGCGAGGTGGTACATGGGGAACCCAAGGGACTGCTGGAAGGATCGCACGTCTATAAGCATGACGGCAAATATTACCTGACCTGCATCTGGTGGCCACGTGGCGGCATCCGTACTCAAGTATGCTTCCGTGCCGACAAGATTGACGGTGACTATGCCAATAACATGAAAGTTATCCTTTCTGACGATGCAGGGATACGCGGTCGCGGTGTTGCCCAAGGATACTTTATTGACACACCCAATGGTGAATGGTGGAGCATGATGTTCCAGGACCACGATGCTGTGGGTCGCATTCCCTACCTGATGCCTTTGCAGTGGAAAGACGGTTGGCCCATGTTGGGCGATGAGAACGGAAAGATTGCCAAGGTACAGCGCATTCCAGGTGGCGGCAAAAAATGCAAGGAACGTATTTCGGCAAGTGATGAATTCAAAAAAGCGAAGCTTGACATCGTATGGGAATGGAATCACAATCCCGATAACAGCCTGTGGTCACTCACAGAACGCAAGGGATTCCTCCGCCTGAAGACCGGTAAGGTTGTGAACAACATCTTTGAAGCACGTAACACACTTACCCAAAGAACCTACGGTCCAAAATCGGAAGCCAGCATACGTATCGACATCAGCCAAATGAAGGAAGGCGATCACGCAGGTCTCTCGACCTACTGCTCACAACCCGGAACCATAGAGGTTGTAGTGGAGAACGGTGAGCGCTATCTGTTGATGACCGACCGTACAGAAGAAAAAGCCCGCATTGCCATCAATGCAGACGTTGTTTATCTGCGTGCCAATGCAGATTTTACAACTGATGATGCTATCTTCCTCTTTTCACAGGATGGAAAAGAGTGGAAGCAGTTAGGTAACAGCTTCCACATGGTCTTCAACCTGGAACATTTCGTAGGCAATCGCTTTGCTATCTTCAACTATGCTACCAAGCAGAGCGGAGGATGGGTGGATGTAGATTGGTTCCACTTTCTCAGACACTAAAAGCCTAACCCCCACCCCTCTTCCCGTGAGAGAGGGGAGTAGGGTTGTTAGGGTTAACGTTTGATAAATGCGTTCATTTCCTCCTCATGCGCCTCTATGCTAAGCAGGAGGTGAAGTTGGTTGTTGGCGCGGACAAAATTGTGTTCCGGATACTGGCATTTCCAATACTTATCGCCACTCAGGTAATCCCATAGGAACCGAACACACTGCATATAGGGGAAGAGCTTCACGGCATAGGGCAGATTGTCTATCTCCACACGAGTCAGGAAACTTGAGGCACTGCTCAGGTAACCTTCTGTAAAAGCCTTGAAGATCTCTATATTGAACTGCACCTTATCCATATCAGGACAGTCCTCAGCCACCACATTGGCACCAGTACGCAGAAAATCGCCATAATCGGAGAAGATAAAGTTGGGCATCACCGTATCCAGGTCGATAACACAAAGCACATTATCGTCCTTGTCGAACATCATATTGTTGACCTTGGTATCGCAGTGGCACACTCGCTTGGGCAGGATGCCTTCACGTCCCATGCGCTCAGCCTTGCACATTTCCTCGGCGCGGACATTTATCTGCCGCAGCATTACCTGCACTTGCGGTTCGCTGACACGTCCTACAGGATCGGCAGCTACCACCTCGCGTAACTGCTGCAGACGGAACTCCATGTTGTGAAAATCCTTAATGGTCTCGCCCAACTGAACGGGAATGTCTGCCAACATAGCCTGGAAGTTACCGAAGGCTTTTCCGGCAGCCCGACTGCTTTCGGGATTCACGGCTTGCTTGGTAATGGCATCAGGAATGAAAATCATGATACGCCAGAATTTTCCATCAACCTGGGCGTACAACTTCTTGCTGTCGTCCTTTAAGGGAATGAAGGTCAGCACCTTTCGGTCTATATCGTCCTCACCTTTTTCTTCCAGTTTTTTACGGATATGACTGGTTACGGCAGCAATATTACGCATAACCATATCCACATCAGGGAAAACAGCATCGTTTACCCGTTGGAGTACATAGTCGGGCTGGTCAGCCTCTGCTGTCTTTACCTTATAGGTCTCATTAATCAGGCCTTCGCCCAAAGGCTTTATCTCACTCACGGTGCCACGAATGGCAAATTTTGCAACAATGTCTTTTAAATCCATGTTTTTTATGTTTATTAAGTTAATCAGTTTAGTATTTTTAGAGTTTCCCGCCGATAAAATCGACGGGCACTGCAGCTATCTGTCTTCCGGCATGCTTTTACCCGTCAGAAGTGAACCGTCGGAAGCCATTCCCTCCGCACTGATGGCAATCTGAGTAGGTTTACAGTTATTGTAGAACTGTATCTTTGCTGAGCCTGAGGCATCAAGTTGCAGATTGGGATTCCAATAAAGTGTGCGGCGGTAGTCCTTTGTTTCAGGCAACGGTTTTCTGCTATAGTTAGGCTGATAGAAATCATCGGGTGTAGAG
>JAEEGL014208100.1_pt1 | contig 12249 bp, 7 predicted proteins | sample 9134231 | NCBI WGS metagenome assembly JAEEGL01 (sample SAMN16246548, study PRJNA631951) | gut metagenome | biome: gut microbiome; feature: rumen; material: fiber-attached | host: Bos | place: Iran: Karaj | collected 2018-10
AGTTGCACCGTGCATTCCACGGCTAACACTGGCTACAATTTTGTGAATTGGACAGAAAACGGCACACAGGTGTCGGCCAACCCCAACTATACTTTCACTGTAACAGGCAACCGTACTTTAGTTGCAAATTTCCAACCCCAAAATTATACCATCACGGCTACCACTAATCCGACAGAAGGTGGAACTATTACTGGTGCAGGCACATACAACTATGGTCAAAACTGTACTTTGACAGCCACAGCCAACCAAGGTTATACCTTTGTCAACTGGACGAAGAACGGGACACAGGTTTCAACCAACGCAAACTACACATTCACAGTCATAGAGTCGGCCAGCTATGTTGCACATTTCCAAGCTCAGAGTTATTCCATTTCCGTTTCTGCTAACCCAACGGAAGGAGGAACAGTAAGTGGTGGTGGAATGTTCACATATGGCCAAAGTTGCACTGTGCATTCCATGGCTAACACTGGCTACAATTTTGTGAATTGGACAGAAAACGGCACACAGGTGTCGACAAATCCCAACTATACATTCACTGTGATAGACCACAGAAACCTTGTAGCCCATTTCTCAATGTCAAGCTACATCATCACCGCGACAGTAGACCCAGCCGAAGGTGGCACAGTTAGCGGTAGCGGAGGTTACAATTACGGTGACCAATGCACATTAGTAGCCACAGCTAACCAAGGTTATACCTTTGTCAACTGGACGAAGAATGGGACACAGGTTTCATCAAATTCGACATATACTTTCAATGTTACTGAATCAGCTATTTACGTCGCACATTTTCAAGCACATAATTACACTATATCTGTTACGGCCGACCCAACAGAAGGAGGAACAGTAAGCGGAGGTGGTATTTACACTTATGGTCAGACCTGCACATTGAATGTTGAGCCACACGAGAATTATACCTTCATTAATTGGACTGAGAATGGTGTGGTGGTCAGTGAGGAACAGAAATTTAGCTTCACCGTAGAGGGGTCACGCTCGTTTGTGGCTCATCTATTCTATTACGATGGTCTTAGCGAGAATCAAGACAAGGACATCAACATCTACCCCAATCCTGTCACCAATACAATTACGATCAAGACTTCACATCCTGTTAACAAGTGGGAAATCTTTAATATGTCTGGTGCAATGCTTTTTACTGTGGATGAGAGTACCGATATGATGGAATTTCAAGTGAGCCATTTTGCTTCAGGAACCTATATAATTCGCTTGACAACCAATAATACAGTTTTTACCAGAAAATTTGTGAAGAAATAATACGGTTTTTGTTTCTTACTGAAAAAGACTCATATTCACGAAAGAATATGGGTCTTTTTGTTTAAATACGTGGTTGATTTCCCGTCAAAAGGAAAAATCTTTATTTTTGCCTTTTCTTAAACGGACTTACGATGCAATTCTTGGACGATCTATTTATTTTACACTCATTAGAAAAAACCGAAAACGGCTTCACAGCACGACTACATTGTAACCCAGAGCATTTGATCTATCAAGCTCATTTTTCGGGTAATCCCATTACGCCAGGGGCTTGTCTATTACAAACCGCTGGCGAGGTGCTGCAAAGAAAACTTGGCCGACCACTTTATCTGAAGTCGTCAAAGAACATAAAATATCTCAATGTATTGGTGCCTGCAGAGGATAAGGAAATATGCTTCGCTTTTTCGAACCTCACTGAAACCGAGACTGAATATAAAATCCAAGTTGTCATTTCCGATGAAGCTTCTGTTTATACCAAAATGTCGTTAACTTTCAGCTATGAACCCCTCTGATGCTATAGCGACACGGAACCAGATGCAGCAACGCAAAATCTGCACCATCATGCCGACCTATAACAACGGCGGCACATTACGTGATATAGTGGAAAGGGTGCTGGCTTATTGCGCAGATGTCATCGTTGTCAATGATGGCTGCACTGATGGTTCTGCTGAGATTTTGGCATCTTTCGGTGAGCGCATCACCATAGTAGACTATGGCCGCAACCGTGGCAAAGGCTACGCCCTCAAACAAGGCTTCAAGAAAGCCCAACAACTGGGTTTCGACTATGCCATCACCATCGACAGCGACGGACAGCATTTCCCGGAGGATATTCCACTGTTTGTCGAAGCTTTGGAGCAACACTCTGATGCTTTGATTGTGGGAAGCCGCAACTTGAAGCAGGAAAACATGCCAGGCAAGAACAGCTTTGCCAACAAGTTCTCCAACTTTTGGTTCAAAATACAGACGGGCATCAATCTGCCCGATACACAAACGGGCTACCGTCTTTATCCTCTAAAAAAACTTCCCCATATCTTCAGTGCACGTTATGAGGCTGAGCTCTCGCTGCTGGTCTTCTCCGCTTGGCGTGGCACCGATTTGGTGCCTATTAAGGTCAATGTTTTATATCCTGAAGACCGCGTCACCCATTTCCGTCCGTTTTGGGACTTCTTTCGCATCAGCGTGCTCAATACCATCCTTTGCCTCGTGGCCATTGTCTACGGTTGGCCTTCGCGATTGATCCACAAATTGTTTGGGAGGAAAAGCGCATGAACAAGTTCTTCCTTTCCATCTACGACTATTTGTCGAAACACAAAGCTTTCTCGATAGCCTTGTTGTTGGTTATCACAGCTCTTTGTGTGTTTTCGGCATTGCGTCTGGACTATAAGGAAAACATTGCCGACTTTCTTCCCACCGACCCCGAGAAAGAACGCTATACTTCGGTCTACAACGATTTAGGCAATCAAGGTCAGATCACAGTCATTTTCGCTGCCGACACCACAAAACTCGTTGGCGATGAGGCCATCAATGCAGTGATGGAGGCTATGGATGCTTTCGAGAGCCATTGGAAAGACTGCGATACCGCCCAGATTGTAAGCGATTTACAGTGCCGCGTGGATGGTAGCCAGGTGTTTGATGCCATAGACTTCATTCGCGAGAATCAAGCCTTGTTCCTTACCGAGAGCGATTACCAGCATATGGACTCCTTATTGGCTGACCCCGATTATGTGTCCAACAGCATGGCCAACATCAAACGGATGTTATCGATGCCTACCGCTGGCTTTGTCGTTGATGGCATCAAGGCAGACCCGCTCAACCTCTATTCGTCCACCTTACAACGGCTCAACGCACTCAACCCCACGCAAAATTACCGTCTGGAGGACGAATACCTCTTCAACGAAAGTGGCGACAAAGGCTTTGCCTTCTTCTCATCTCCTTTCTCGGGTAGCGACACCCAGGGCAATGCCAACATCGTGGATTTAATCAACAAGGTGACCCAACTAACTAAGAACGAGCACCCTGAAGTACATATTTCTGCCGTCGGAGCGCCTACCATCGCCGTCACCAACGCACGGCAAATCAAACACGACAGCTATCTCTCTATCGCTTTGGCTCTGGTGTTGATCTTCGGCATTTTGATGTTCACCATGGCGCGCAAGCGCAATCTATTATGGCTGGGTATCGCCATCCTCTTCGGTTGGATCTTCGCCTTGGCGGTCATCGCCTTGTTCAAGTCGAGTATCTCCATCATCGTGGTAGGTATTGGCTCGGTCATCGTGGGCATCGCGGTCAACTATCCCTTGCATTACCTCGACCACATCAAGCAGGAGCCCAACAAACGCGAGGCCTTGAAAGATGTCATCCAGCCTTTAGTCATCGGCAACATCACTACGGTAGCGGCATTTGCCTGCCTTGTCTTCGTGAAGGCCGAAGCTATGCGCGACTTAGGTCTTTTCGGTGCTTTGACGCTGGTGGGCACCATCCTTTTCGTGATGATTTTCCTGCCTTTGTTTGCTGTGGTGCCAAAAAAGACCAAAAAACTTTTTGTCGATGACGGCAAGGCACCCTCTGAGACTTGGAGGAAAATCAAGTTGTACGCTTTTTGGCCATTGGTCATCATTACGCTGATACTCGGGTATTTTGGCAAGGAAGCTGCTTTCGACGATAATCTGCACAACATTAATTATATGACCCGCCAAGAGCAGGAAGACTTGGCCTTGTTGAGCGAGTCGCTGCAAAAGGAAGGCGAGACCGACTTGATTTATGTGGTTTCAGAAGCCGCTGATTTTCAAGAAGCTATCAAGCAAAATGAGAGCATTATAGCTGACCTTCAGCAGTCGGTTCCTGACAGCATAGAATACAGTACCTCAGGTATGGACGGCTTGCTGCCTTCGGTGGAACGACAAGAAAGGTCGTTAGAGCTGTGGCAGGAGTTTTGGCAACGCCATTCTGGGTTGGCTGAACAAGTCAAGGCCGAGGCGGTGAAAGCAGGTTTCACCGAAAACGCTTTTGCCACTTTCACCGATGGCATCACTAAGACCTATGAACCTTTGGCAGAAGATGAGATGGAGCCACTGTTGGCCTTGTGTGGAACCTATATGTTGCAGCACGATTCGTTGGCACGGGTGGTCAATTTTGTGCGGGTACCGATGAAAGACTCTGAGGCATTAAAGGAACAGATAAGACAAGTGGTCGCTTTGCGTCATTGCGAGGAACGAAGCAATCCAGAAGAAACGGCCCTTCGACAGGCTCAGGGACCTCAACAGGTCGGCCCTTCGACGCTTCGACAAGGCTCAGCGACCGCAGGCTCAGGGACCTTAGCTCATACAGGCTTCGCTTTCAGCATCTGTGATGTGGGCAACAACTTGGTCAGTGCCCTTTCATCCGACTTCGACTACATCCTTTATGTATGCAGCATCGTGGTGTTCTTCTTCCTCTGCCTTTCATTTGGGCGTTTGGAACTCGCGCTGCTGGCCTTCCTGCCGTTGACGGTGGGTTGGGCTTGGATCTTGGGCATTATGAACCTGGTGGACATCAAGTTCAATATCATCAACATCATCTTGGCCACCTTTATCTTCGGTCAGGGCGACGACTACACCATTTTCATCACGGAGGGCTTGCTCTACGAATATGCTTACGGCAAGCGCATGCTGAAGAACTACCGTAACAGCGTCATCCTCAGCGGTATCTTGATGTTCATCGGCATCGGTACGCTAATCTTCGCCAAGCATCCTGCCATGCGGTCCTTGGCCGAGGTGGCCATTATTGGTATGGCTACGGTGGTCTTGATGGCCTGCTACCTGCCGCCCATCGTCTTTGGCTGGTTGACTAAGAAAAAGGGCCGACTTCGTGAAGTACCATTAACTTTGAAACGACTCATTTACACCATTGTGTCGTTAACGGTGTTCTTCGTGTTTGTTTTCGTGATGTTCACGCCGTTTACTTTGATTTACATTATTTTAGGACCTAATACGGAAAAGAAGCGCTACCTATATCATAAGATTATCGCCCGCATTATGCGCTTGGCTTTAAAGTTGCTGCCTGGGGTAAAGTTCACTTTGGACAACAAATACGACGAGACCTTTGAGAAGCCTGCCGTTATCATCGCCAACCATCAGTCGCACCTCGACTTGCTTTGCACCATTATACTGCATCCAAAAGTGGTGTTATTGACAACGGACTGGGTGTGGAAAAACCCAATATACGGCCTCATCATCCGCTATTCCGAGTATTATCCTGTTTCTGACGGTTACGATAAAAATTTGGAACGCTTGCAAAACCTGATTAACCGTGGCTATTCGGTAGTAGTCTTCCCTGAAGGCACGCGCTCCGAGACAGGCGAGATCCTGCGTTTCCATAAAGGCGCCTTCCAGCTGGCGCAGTCGCTCAAATTGGATATTTTGCCCGTTTTCATTCACGGCGCCAATCATGTGATGCCCAAGAAGGATGTGGTATTGCGCGAGGGTCAATTGCACGTGGTGATAGAACAACGCAAGCCCTATGAAGAGTTGGCTACAATGGAAACACGCGCCTTGACATCTCAGTTCCGCGCTTATTATACACAACATTTTGCCGAGCTGAGGACAAAACTTGAGGATACCGAATATGTGTTGCCGTTTGTGCGTTACAAATACATCTACAAAGGTCCCGAAGTGGAACGCAGTTGTCGTCGCAACTTAAAGAAAATCAAGGCTCATGCTTCGGAAATAGATGCCTTGGAGGCAAAGACCATTTTGATTCGCAATAGTGGCTATGGCGAGTTGGCATGGACACTGGCTTTGGTGCATCGTGATGCACAGGTGTATGCTGTTGAAGCCGATGAAGACAGATACTTGTTGGCCTCCCATTGCAGCTATATCCCCGAAAACCTACATTTCGTGCAGAACGATGAGGCTATACCATCTTGTGAATATGAAATAGAAACCCAAGACTTTTTGAAATGAAGAAATGCATCATCATAGGGAGCGGATTAGGCGGTCTTTCGACGGGCGTCATTCTGGCAAAAAACGGCTATGAGGTCACCATCTTGGAGCAGGCTTCACAAGTGGGCGGCTGCCTGCAATGCTTCACCCGTGAAGGTGTGAAGTTCGAGACGGGAATGCATTTCATCGGTAGTCTTGACGACAATCAGGTGCTGTCGCATTATCTCAACTATCTTGAAATCAAGGATAAAGTCGAATTCAATCGCTTGGACCCCCAAGCTTACGACATAGTGGCATTGCAAGGTGAGCGTTTCGCTTTTCCTAACGGACGAGAGGCTTTTATTGAAAAGTTTGCACAACGTTTTCCTTCGCAAAGAGAGAACTTGGAGCGGTATTGCGACCTTGTGGAAGAGGTGGCTTCTTTGTCGCCATTCCGCAACCTGCAGCATCGCGTTGATGAGAACCGTTTTATTGACGACAAGTTGCTGTACCAGAGCTTAAGTGAAGTCATTGATCAGACCATCACTGACCCCTTGCTGCGCAATGTGTTAGTAGGTAACCTTTCACTCTATGCCGCCCAAAAGGACAAGACACCATTCGCAACACATGCTTTCATTTTCGATTTTTACAACAAAGGAGCTTTTCGCATTGTGGGCGGTAGTGATGCCATTGTAAAAGCCTTGCGTGAGGTGCTTGAACAATATGGTGGTACCATTCTAACCCGTCATAAGGTGAACCGAATCCTTGTGGAAGGCAAGAAAGCTACAGGCGTAGTGACCGAAAATGGCGAAACTTTCACTGCCGATGTAGTCATCTCCGATGTCAACCCCAAGCAATTGGTTGATTTAGTGGAACCTAAGGTCTTTACTGAGGCCTACAAGTCGCGCATCAAAGGCATCCCTGACACCATTTCTGTATTCTCTTTGTTCCTTCATTTCAAGGATGGGGCGATGCCTTACATCAACTCCAATTTCTATGGATTCTGCACGGATTCGCCCTGGAAGATGTCTGGAACAATCGATGATACTTGGCCGCAAGGCTATCTCTATATGCACCATTGTCCCGAGCCCAATCCTAAGACGGCCCGAGGCGGTGTCGTTTTGGCGTATATGTCGATGGACGCGGTAAAACAATGGAGCAACACGACCATTGGACACAGAGGTAAAAACTACGAGCAGTTTAAACACGACATGGCTGAACGCCTTATTGATGTTGTGGAGCAGGACTTTCCTGGATTTAGGGAGTCTTTAGCGGACTATTATGCCGCCACTCCTTTGACCTATCGCGACTATACGCTGACACCCCAAGGATCTATATATGGCTTGGCCAAGAATGTCAACAACATTGCGGACAGGGTGTCGTTCAAGACTAAGGTCTCCAACTTGCTTTTGGTGGGGCAAAACATCAACTCGCACGGTATGTTAGGTGTGCTGGTGGGCACGATGACAGTCTGTCAGCATCTGTTGGGCGAGGAAAAGGTTAGACAACAAATGTTGGAGGCCAATCGAAAGACGGTTGTCGTGATTGGCGGTGGTCTTGGTGGACTGGTTTCGGGTGCCTTGTTGGCCAAGGAAGGCTACAAGGTGACCGTATTGGAGAAAAACGCCATCATCGGCGGCGGCCTGCAGAACTTCAAGCGGCATGGTGTCAGTTTCCCGACAGGCATGCATGTGTTTGGCGGCTTCAACGAGGCGGGACAACTGCGCAAACTGTTTTCCTATCTTGGTATTATGGATCGTCTTTCTCTCCGTGCCATGGACGAGGAAGGTTATGATGTGGTCAAGGTACTCGAGGATGGTGCTACTTATAGAATGCCCAGGGGAAAAGAGCGTTTTATCGACTATTTAGGCAAAGCTTTCCCTGCCGAAAAAGATAACATAAAAGCCTACGTTGAAAAGATTTACGCCCTTTCGGAAGAAGAAGACCTTTTCTATTTACGTGAACGACCCTCACAGATGTTCATGTCGGTCTCGGAAGACGCCATTTTGGCCTATGATGAGTTGATGGACCGTTACATCAGTGACCCGAAATTGAAAGGCTTAATGGCTTACATGAATCCGCTCTTCGGTGGGGTGGCTGGCACCACTCCAGCTTTTATGGGTGCCTTGCTCGGGGTGCTTCATATAGGAGGCACCTATCAATTTGTAGGCGGTAGCCAACAAATGGCTGATTTGTTGAAAGATGTCATTGAAGATAATGGAGGTCAGGTTCTTGCCAATGAAGAAGTGGTCAATATTGAGGTGAGTGATCATGAAGTGAGACGTGTTGTCACCAGAAAAGGCCATGTCTATCGTGCCAATGGTTACATCTCAGATGTGCATCCAGATGTGCTCTTGCATCTTGTTGGTGACAAGGCTTTTCCCGTTTCTTTCAAGAAAAGGCTTCAGTCCATCCCTGAAACCTATTCCAGCTTTAAGGTGTATGTGAAGTTCAAGGAGAAAGCATTTCCTTACCTCAACCATACCTGTTATTGCCTTACGAAGTACAACTCGAAGTTTGACCTCAAGACCTTGCAACAAGAAGACTGGCCCAACAGCTTGATGTATTATACCCCTGTCATCGAAAACCAAGGAGAGTTTGCGGAAACCATGGTCATCATCGGCGAGATGGACTTCGAATGGGTCAGACCTTGGGAAGACACCAAGACAGGCCATCGGGGAGAGGCTTACGAGCAATGGAAACAAAAGATGACGGAGAAAACGCTTGACCGTATGGAAAAACTCTATCCTGGTTTCCGTGACGGTATAGAGTTCGTTACTGCTTCGTCGCCGCTCACCATTCGCGACTATTACGGCAACAAGGAAGGCTCCAATTATGGCTTCCAAAAGGACAGCCACAACATAATGCTTTCGCAAATGTCTGTTTTTACGAAAGTTAAGAACTTGTTTTTGACCGGACAGAATGTCAACATTCACGGTCTGTGCGGCGTTTCGCTCACGGCCATACAGACAGCTGAGGCGTTTGTGGAGCCTAATGCCATTGTCCGCAAAATCAACAAAAGTAATACTGACTAATATTTTTTGTATTTTTGCAGTTTCAACAAAATGAAATGGATACAATCAAACTGAAGCTCATTTATCCGAAGTGGAACAAACTGCCGGGTCAGACGACGTTCAACCTGCCGCCTCACGGCCCTGTAGCCTTTGCCGCCACTTTGCCTGAATATGTCGACATTTCGTTTACTGACGAAAATGTTGAAGCTATAGATTTTGATGAAGAGTGTGATCTTGTGGCGCTATCGATGATGCTTACCACGCAGGTGAAACGAGGCTGGGCCATTGCTGATGAATATCACAAACGCGGCAAAACCGTCCTCGCTGGAGGTATCTCTACCATGCTACACGCCGAAGAGATGGTCAACCATGTCGACAGCGTCTTCATGGGCGAGTCGGAGGGTCGCTCTGAGCAGGTCATTCAAGATTGGAAGAACGGTTGTTTGAAGAAGATATACAACTATATGGGCAACCAGCCCGACATCGCCTCGGTGGGTCCCTGCCGTCGCGACCTTTATAAGCGCGAGCTGTACAATCACAAGGGTGTACAGATGGTTGACCTTTTCAACGCAAGCCGAGGCTGTCGCTTCAGCTGTTATCCTTGCGCTGTGTCGTATCTTGGTGGACGTAAGTTCCGTCCGCGCCCTGTAGACAAGGTGGTGGAAGATATGGCAGGCATCGACAACAACCGTCTCTTCATTGTGGACAATTCATTGGCGCAGGACAAGCAGTGGGAGATGGACCTCTTTCGTGCCATTGCGCCGTTGAAGAAAAAATGGATCAGCCACACCATTGAGGACGACCCAGAGGTGCTTGACCTGGCCGCCAAAGCCGGTGCTTGGTATGTTTATCAGGCTGTTTACGACACCTCTGACTACATTAAGGAGCGCGTGAAACGTTATCACGATTACGGCATCGGCGTGGAAGGCACCATCCTCTTTGGTCTTGATAATCAAACCGAAGACGACATCAAACGGCTCATTGATTTTTTGGGCGAGATAGACCTTGATTTGGCCGAGTTCACCATTTTTGCTCCTTTCCCGCACACCAAGGGCCATGACGACTTGCTGCGTCAAGGTCGCATCTTCGATTTCGATTGGGATCATTATAATGCGGGTCAGGTAGTGTATCAGCCCAAGCACATGACGCCTGAGAAGTTGCAGGATCTTTATGATTATGCGTGGAAGAGCTTCTATGCTAGCGAGACCCAAGAATCGAAGATGTTCCGCCTGTTCTGCAACGTGGCCTTGCGTGAAATGGAAGATGGCACCTATCGTCCACGTGACCGCCGCTTGGCCAACAAGTCGTTTGGTCGCGATGTGGATCGCTCGAAGCGTAATGTCAACGTTAGAACAGAAAGCCAAATGTTGAATCTTGAAGCATTGAAACAATGAAAGTATCACCAGAATATTACGACGAAATATTTCCTTTTAAGGGTGAGTGGGACATGGAATCATCCTGCGGGCTGAAAATCAGGGAAGTGGATGGAAAAACATATGTCATCGTGACCGAATTGTATCAAGACAATCCAGGCACCTCTGTGACCTATGCCGGTCGTAAGCTGGCCGACCAGATTTGTGAGGCGAAAAACCTGAAATTGGTGGACATTGTCTACTTGGAATGCACACCCAACACCAATTCGAAGCTGTCGTTTTATGATGAGGAGTATTTCCAAGTGGATTTCTTCGCCGATATGCAGCACAAATACAGGCAGCTTACGAAAGAGGAAGTGATGAAAATCCTAAGTAAATGAAAAAAATAATCCTTGTATTAAGTCTAATATTGTTAACAGGGATGGCGAAGGCACAAGTGAAGATTTGGCAAGGATTGGATATCAGCCATGGAAGGCGAGTCTCTTTGACGCCTTTTTTGGCCGATAACAATCCTACAGGTACTGCCGTCATCGTTTGTCCTGGTGGAAGTTATTATTGGCTTGACACGAAAAACGAAGGTGACACTGTTGCCATGTGGCTGCAAAGCCAAGGCATCACGGCCTTTGTGCTGGAATATCGTGTTGCTGGTATAGGGGCGTTTGCTTACCGACACAGAGCCATCTTCAGAGGCCGGCAACACCCTGATATGATTACCGATGCACAACGTGCCATACAATGGGTGCGTACCCATGCCGACGAATATCGCATCAACCCTGACAAAGTGGGCATGTTGGGCTTCTCGGCTGGTGGCCATTTGGCACTGTCTTCGGCATTCTTCCATGAACACGACTTTTTGAAAGATGCGGGCATCGACAACGAGAGCAACCTGCGTCCCAATTTTGTCGGTGCCATCTATCCTGTGGTTACCATGGTGAAACCATACGTTCACAAGCGTTCACGCCGCGGACTGTTGAGCGAAAAACATCATCACGACCCGGTGATGTGTGACTCGCTCTCCCTTGAACGCCATGTCCCAGCCGACTGTCCACCGGTCTTTCTCGTCAACTGCGTCGATGATTCCGTGGTCGACTACCGCAATTCGGTGGTCCTTGACTCAGCCTTGACCGCTGCCAAAATCGACCATCGTTATATCCAATACAAGACAGGCGGCCATAGCTTTGGCGCTAGCGAGAAAAGAGGCAGCAAAGAATGTCGGGAATGGAAAACAGAGTTCCTCAAATGGCTCCGTGAAATCAAGTTTTAATTCAACAACCTGAAACGATGATCAACAACGACATAGAATATCAGTCAGTCGAACAGATTAAGGCCTATCAGGAGAACCTGCTCCATGAAGCTTTGGCCTATTTGGAGGCGCATTCGCCCTACTATCAGCGAATGTTCAAAAGCTACGGCATCCATATCGACAAAATCAAGCATATTGAGGACTTGGTGAAGATTCCTTTCACCGAAAAGAAAGACTTGCAACTTTTCAATGATGAGTTCTTGTGCTGCCCGAAAGACAAAATCATCGACTATATCACCACTTCGGGTACTCTTGGTGACCCTGTCACTTTTGGCTGTTCCGAGAAAGACTTGCAACGCTTAGCCTTCAATGAGAAGAAATCATTTGAATGTGCCGGCGTGCATTCGGGCAATGTGGTGCAGTTGATGACCACCTTGGACAAGCGTTTCATGGCA
>JAEEGL014357558.1_pt1 | contig 12249 bp, 10 predicted proteins | sample 9134231 | NCBI WGS metagenome assembly JAEEGL01 (sample SAMN16246548, study PRJNA631951) | gut metagenome | biome: gut microbiome; feature: rumen; material: fiber-attached | host: Bos | place: Iran: Karaj | collected 2018-10
AAACAGCGAGAAGGGCTGTCACGGCGAGGGCGGTTCGTGTTTTCATTTGATCGGATTTTATGTGTGGAGATATCTTTATCCTGAAGTACTGTGACCTCTCACGGCAAAAATACACAGAATTGCCCAAAAATGAAAAATAATCACTACCTTCGTGCGGAAATGACACTAATTAACTAACCCAGCCACATGAAGCTCGATTTGAAGTTTCTCGGTACATGGAAGTTCTGGAAAGAACTGTTCATCATGACCCTTGGCATACTCATCGCATCCGCTGCCGTATATTATTTCATGATTCCCGGAAAACTGGTCCTCGGATCCATCACCGGTCTTTCGATTGTCATCTCGAACCTGGCCGCAAAGTTCGGACTGGTCCTCAAAGTCTCCCTCGTCGTCACCGTCATCAACGCGATCCTGCTGCTCCTGGCCTGGCTGCTGATCGGCAAGGAGTTCGGCGCGAAGACTGTCTACACGGCCCTGATCCTCGGCCCCATGCTGGAATTCTGGGAGAAGGTGCTTCCCTATGAAAAACTGGTGGAACCGGGCCAGACGTCCGTCATGGGTGACATCTGGTTCGACCTGCTCTGCTTCGTGCTGGTCGTCAGTATCTCCCAGACCATCCTCTTCCGGATCAACGCCTCCACGGGCGGGCTGGACATCCTCGCGAAGATCGTCAACAAATACCTCCATTTCGACATCGGGACTTCGGTGACCGTGGCGGGGGCGATCATCTGCTGCACGGCCTTCACGATCAATCCTTTCCGCCTTGTCGTCATCGGACTGATCGGCACCTGGATCAATGGCCTCGCGATCGACTACTTCACGGCCGGTCTCAACCGGCGGAAACGGGTCTGCGTCATCACGGCCGAGCATGAACGGGTCCGGCAATACATCGTCGAAAAGCTCCACCGAGGCTGCAGCCTGTACGAAGTCATCGGAGGATTTTCCGGGGAGAAGAACATGGAAATCCAGGTGCTCCTGACCCAGGATGAGTTCTCCAACCTGATGAATTTCATGAAAGAGGAAGGGATCAAGTCTTTTACGACGGCCGGCAATGTAAGTGAAGTATACGGCCTTTGGCGCGGGAAAGACACGGACTCTTCCAAATAAAGGAAACTTTTTTTTGCAAATTCAAGAATAAGGACTATCTTTGCAAAACTTTTTGAGGGCTTAGCTCAGTTGGTTTAGAGCGCCTGCTTGACAGGCAGGAGGTCAGCAGTTCAAGTCTGCTAGTCCTCACTCAAAGAAAGGCTTTGATTTTCATGCAGTTATGAATCTCAAAGCCTTATTTTTTGCGGTAATTGCCACCCTTTGTCAGCCCGTTTATGGACCCCATTTCAGGTGATTTCAGGGTCATTTCAGAGTCTTTTTCTGCAAATTTCTGCAAATTTTTGCAAATTTTCAGCGGCAATGAGAAAAGATTATGGCGAATTGCTATCCCGTTTCGGATTGATATCACATCCTATTGTCTCTGGAAGTAGCCTGATCTCTTTTTTCAGCATCGCGCGTGATACACATGTGTCTGATTATCAAAAAGTTTCGAGAATTCTCCTGCTATATTTAAGGTAGGAGGATTCTCGTATTCCTCTCTCTTTCAAAGACTTATAAATCACGCCTTTTCGTCCCAATCCGGACAGGTTTGAGTCTCCACTCAAATATTTGCCGGTTTCCGGAGGCTACCTGTCGACGGCGGTGGCGGCGATTTCACCTGCCCAAGTCCAGCCTTCACCGACTCCGGTTATGTTGTGCTTGGAGTTGTCAGCTCCACCGTACCAGGCTTCGGCCTCGGTCTGGTACCACTTGATCTGGTCATCCGTAGCACGTGTGAATATCAGAGTCATATCATCGATGGTTTCGGTCAGGGAATTGCCGTCAAAGAATAGTTCGTCGCTTTCTTCGTCGACATTGCCATCTTCATCCAGGTACGCGATGTCCACCTTGCCGTCAGATGAAACGGTGTATTTGAATAGCGTGTGATAGCGGTCATAGGGGACATAAACCAGACGGGAGTCTTCCAGGATGTCCATTTCTTTCCATCCCTGCCCTGTGTCCTGGAAATGGTAAATGATGGCAATACCGTTCGCCTCTTGGGGAAAGTAAAGGCCTTCATCGGCCTCTATGGAATCGAACTCGACGTCCTCGAGTTCCAGCAGCCATGCTCCCTTCCCGTTGGATTATTCTGAACAATTATCTACCTTTGTTTGAATTGTAACTCTCAACCGATTAGATTCTACCCAGGGATGAAAATGAAAAAGATGATTACCTTGTCACTGATCGTTTTGCTTGGCCTGCCGTGCACCGGAGCCAATGTCACAAAACGCAGCATTCTGATCCAGAAAAATTTCGAGCTTTGTTTCCAGATGGCCCAGGATGGAAATTCAGCCGCCGTGCTCGCCTCGGATCCGGTTTTGACGGAGTTCGCCCGACAGAAACGGGAAGCGTTCGGGAAAGCCTCTACGGAAGAGGATGCCCTCAAGACGGTGATGTTCTCCAAAGAGGAGATCGGGCTGATCGGCGACAGGCTGGCGGAGATCTCTTCCACCCCCGCGCTCAAGCAACTGTGCTCAAATCTCAAAAAGAGAGGGAGGTATTTCATATTCAACGAGTTACCGGACGGTGAATTCCTACGGTCGGCCTGGACCCAGGATGCCGGCGGAATCAACAAGATCATCGATGTGTACGCATTGGACGGAAAACCTCATTCTTCGATCGATATCCCGGATCCCAGATTTAAGAACCTGCCGTACTATATCGATGCGTTGGCGAAGGTCGTCCGCCCGGGTATCCGGGAAAACGCATTGGCGCTCAGCAGCAAGGGCCTGTTCTACGCCCTCACGCTCGAGGTTGCGCTGGCTTATCTGGATGCCAACGACCGCTATGAGGCGACTGATTTCGAGCCGATGGCCACGGGGATCAATGCCAAGGCATATGCGAAAGTCCGCAGCACGAAATGGGAAAAGTATCCCTATTCGGCGGTCCTGGTGCTGGGCGCCGGCCCCAATGACGAAGGCCAGGCCCTCAATCCGAAAGGCCGCGTCCGTTGTGCTTATGCCGCCGGGCTGTACCTGCAGGGGCAGGCTCCGTTCCTCATTCTCAGCGGCGGTCGTGCGCATCCGGCCATGACCCCCTATTCCGAAGCGGAGGAGATGAAGCGTTACCTGATGGAGGTTTTCGGGATCCCGGAGGAAGCGATCATCGCCGAGCCGCATGCCCGGCATACGACCACGAACGTGCGGAATGCCGCGAGGATTATGCTCACGACCGGATTCCCGATGGATAAGCCGGCGCTCATGTCCTCGACCCAGGAGCAGTTGAACAGTGTCGAGAAGCCCCGTTTCCAGGATCGGTGCCGCATGGAGATGCTGGTGGTGCCTTTCCGGCTCGGGGAGCGGCTCAATACCCGCGAGCTGGTTTTCTGGCCCCTTTCCAACGCCACGCAGATCAACCCCATCGATCCCCTGGATCCGTAACAGAGGCTGACCGGAGGATCTCCACCGGACCCGGTGTCCGGAGGACTAGGGTGTGATAACCGTAAAAGAACAATCAGGATGAATGGTTTATTGAAAAAAATTCTTTTAGCGGCCGCCGTGCTCGTTGCGATGCCGTCTTTTGCAGGCAACCGGAATATCGACATCACCAAGACCGGGGCCAGGGCGGTGCCCGGGAAAGACAATGCCGCCGCCATCCAGAAGGCGATCGACAAGGTGAACGCAGCCGGAGGCGGGACGGTCACGGTTCCTGCCGGGGATTTCCTGACAGGTCCCGTTGAACTGAAATCCGGCGTGGAACTCCATCTGGAGATGGGAGCGAGACTGGTCGGGATCGCCGACAAGGCCGCCTATGAGAAGGCCCATCTGGTCGTGGACGGCGAAGTGTCCCCCTTCTCTTCCCTGATCTATGCCTACAGGCAGAGCAACATCGCCGTGACGGGGCTCGGCACCCTCGACGGGCAGGGCGGAGATCCGGCGTTCAAGGCGAAAGGAGATCCGGACGGGAGGCCGATGCTGATCCTCTTCCGCGACTGCAAGGATGTCGTGGTGAAGGACCTCCATCTCGAGAATTCGGCCCATTGGGTGCAGTACTATACAGGGTGCGAGGGCGTCCGGATCAGCGGACTCAAGGTCCATTCCCTCTGTAACCGCAACAACGACGGGATCGACATCGAGTCCAGAAACGTCATCGTAAGCGACTGCATGTTCGACTGCGAGGACGACGCCATCTGCCTCAAGGGGATGTCCGAGAACCTCTGCGAGAATATCACCATCACGAACTGCGTCGCCGCATCGAACTGCAACGGGGTCAAGCTCGGCACCGGCTCGGTTTACGGCTACCGCAACGTTACGGTCAGCAACATCGCCATCCACCGCGCCAGCGAAGACAATCTGAAGAAATGGTCCACCAAACTCAAGGGCATCACGGCGCCGGTAACGGTCATTTCCGGCATCGCCGTGGAAGTCGTGGACGGAGGGATCGCGGAGAATATCAATTTCAGCAATATCTCGATGAGGGATGTCCAGACGCCCATCTTCATCCGTTTCGCCCGGCGAAATAGCGAATCTGTGTTCCCCGACGGGCCCAGGATGAAGGGAATCACCATCAGCGGGGTGACCGCCGTCTGCGAAAGCATGATGACGAGTTCCATCACGGGGGTCCCGGGATTGTATCCCGAGAATATCTATCTCTCAGACATCGATATCACAGCTCCGGGCGGAGGAACGGCCGAGATGGGGAAAATCGAAGTTCCCGAAGCCGAGAAATCCTATCCCGAGAACAGGTCGCTCGGCCACATCTACCCGGCCTCCGGACTCTATATCAGGCATGCCAAGAATGTCAGCCTCTCCCGTGTCCGCTTCCATTTCCGCGAACCGGACGCCCGCCCTCTTATCATAACCGACGACTGTACGGACATTGTAAACGGAAAGATGTAAATATGGAAACAAACCTTAAACCCGAAGGCTTCGTGCTGGAGCATCCCGCCATCGACGTGGCGGACCCGGTCGCCGTCGCCGCCTGGTGGTGCGAGAATCTGGGCTTTACCATGACCCGCCAGAAAGACGATGAAACCCATACGACTTTTATCGTGGACGCCAGCGGGCGGGTGGCATTCGAAATGTACCGCGCCAAGACCACACCCGCCGCTCCCGACTACGCTTCGATGGACCCCCTCACCCTTCATTTCGGATTCACTTCCAAAGATGTCGACGCCGACATCGAGCGCCTCACCAAAGCCGGCGCCACCCTGGTCTCGCACGAAAAATCCCCGGGCTTCGACGGCGCCATGATGCGGGATCCCTTCGGCATTCCGATCCAGTTCGTCAAACGGGAGAAAAGCGTTCTTCTGAAATAAAATCTGCCATGAGCCATCATCTCAGAGCCCTGCTGCTGTCCTTGTGCCTAGTAGCTGGGATCGCAGCATCCTCAGGCGCGAGGGAAAGGCCGGTTATCACCGGTACCGTAACGGATACCCGGGGCAGGCCCCTTTCCGGGGTCGTCGTAACCGACGGTTTCACGCACACGGAAACCAACAAGGCCGGCCGTTTCCTGATCGTGTCCCCGCATCCGGAACGCGTCCGCTTCGTCTCAGCCCGGATTCCCTCCGGGTACAGGCCGGTCCTGAAGGAAGGCCGCGCGGAGTTCTTCGCCCCTGTCGGGGATTACACGGGAAGAAAGCGCGAGGCGGCCATCGTACTGGAGAAAGACCCGGCTCCGTCGGATGACTATACCGTCCTGATGATGGCGGATCCACAGGCAAAACCCTATCAAGCCAGCGCCCGGAACGACAATATCGCCTATGCCACTACGGACGTATGGGAGGATTTGTTCGCCGACCTGAAGGCTCGGATTGCGAAGACCACCGGTCCCTGTTTCGGCATCTGTCTCGGGGACATCGGCGCAACGGGCAGCGGTGCCCGGAAGGATGCCGCTGTCTATACCCCGTATCGCCGGGGGATGGAGAGTCTCCGCATCCCGTTTTTCCAGGTCATCGGGAACCATGACCACTTTTACGAGGGCGCGGAGGATGACGATGCGGCCGCCAGGCTTTTCGAGGACGCTTTCGGCCCGAGGAACTATTCTTTCGATCTCGGAAAAGTGCATTTCGTCGTCATCGACGACTGTATCTACATCAAGAACCTGCGGCGTTACCCCTTCCTGTACGGAATTGAAGACGGATTCCTGGAGTGGCTCAAGAGCGACCTCGCCAGGGTCCCGAAGGACATGCCCGTGATGGTATGCTCGCACGCCGACCTTTTCAACTCGGACGGCATCCAGGACTGGGTTTATGATGACATGAAGTGCGCCTACAAGCTTTCCGATGCCCTCGCAGCCCTGCAGGGGTTCGACAAGCTCTATTTCTGGGCCGGGCACACGCATACCTGCTCGTTCCTCGGAAAGGTCCGCTCGCCGGACAATCCATCCGGCATCGAGACCTTCGTCATCGGGCGCTCGAGCGGTTGCACTCCGACCAATGAATATGTGAGCCATGACGGAACGCCCCGCGGATTCGTCGTCCTGGAGGTCCATGGGAAGGAGTTCAGCTGGAAGTTCCATCCGCTGGAGTCCAATAACGCGACATTCCGGGGCAAGACGGTGCCGGAATTCAAGTGGAAGCCGGAAGTGATGGACGAGAGTTTCCAGCTGCACGCCTATCCGAGGGGAGCCTATGACGATGATTACGTCTATGCCAATATCTTCCTCTGGGACCCTTCCTGGTCCGTCCCGGTTCTCCGGATCGGAGACAAGACGTATCCGATGCGGAAAGACTACCTCTACGACCTCTCGTTCAAGGAGATCGTGCAGTTCTACAACAAAAACGCCGGCACCCGCTCTTCCTACTCCATAAAAGGTCTGCACCATTTCCTTGTCCGCGTGCCGGACGAGGCCCGAGGAAGGGGGACCGTCGAAGTGACGGACCGTTTCGGAAATACCTGGAAAGCAGATGTTTCAGTCGATCCGAAGGCCTATCGGGACGACCGGCTGCATCTTTCTTTCGACCTCCGCGGGAAGGATGCCCTGACCGCATCCGCGGAAAGCGGGCACCCGCTGGTCCTTTCCGGTGGACGCTATTCCGCCGCAACGGAAACCGAGGAGGGATACTGGGAGCTGTCCGGGGAAGGGAGTTCCATGACGCTGCCCGCGTTGCCGGGATACAGGCTCTCTGGCGTTACGGTCCATCCTTCCGGCAACACGATGCGGGAGCAGTCCGCCCGGATCGTATCCGAGGATGGGGAGTCCATCCCGGGAGGCGGCCCGCTCCTGTTCCTGGGCAATGCATCCGATACCTGGGAACTCGAGGGAACCCGGCCCGGGGCATCCTACAGGATCCAGGCGGAGAAGAAGCCATTCCGGATTTCCGAAATCCGCCTCGCGTACGAGAAGGAATAGAATTCCACAGGATAATTTCGCAGGTGGGCGCTTGATTTTTCTTTAACTTTTCATTACTTTTGAAAAAATTTAAAGACCTGCATAATCATCAACTAAAATCTATAACATTATGGCAAAGAAAAACAGTAACTTCATTGCAGTATTGGCGATGATCTTCCTGTTCGGCATGATTTCCTTCGTGACGAACCTCGCCGCCCCTATCGGCAACATCTGGAAGATGCAGCCCCAGATCGCGGGCTCGAACGCCCTCGGTATGATGGGTAACATGATGAACTTCCTCGCGTATGCCATCATGGGCATCCCCGCCGGCAACATGCTGACCAAATTCGGTTACAAGAAGACGGCCCTCATCGCTATCGCGGTCGGATTCCTCGGCGTCTTCGTCCAGTTCCTCTCCGGTGTTGTCGCCGCTTTCCCCGGCAACTTCATCGTCTATCTCCTCGGTGCGTTCATCTCCGGCTTCTCCGTCTGCATGCTCAACACCGTGGTCAATCCGATGCTCAAGCTCATCGGCGGCACCCGCAGCAACCAGTTCATCCAGATCGGCGGTTCCTTCAACTCCCTGATGGCGACCCTCACCCCGATGCTCGTCGGCGCCCTCATCGGCGTCCTGACCCCGCAGTCGATCATCTCGGATGTCAACCCCGTCCTCTTCCTCGCCATGGGCGTCTTCGCACTTGCCTTCATCATCCTCCTCTTCGTCCCGATCCAGGACCCCGAGCAGGTCGCCAACCAGGAGAATGCCGTCAGCCCGCTGAAGTTCAAGCACTTCATCTATGGCGTTATCGCGATCTTCCTCTATGTCGGCGTTGAGGTCGGTATCCCGGGCACCCTCAATTTCTACCTCTCCGATTCCGTGAAGGGAGCCGGTCTCGATCCTTCCATCGCCGTCCGTACCGCCGGATTCGTCGCCGGTACCTACTGGTTCCTGATGCTGATCGGCCGTCTCGTTTCCAGCTTCATCAGCGGCAAGGTCTCTTCCCGCACCCAGCTGACCTGCGTTTCGGCCGTCGCCATCATCCTAGTCCTCATCGCCATCTTCGCCCCGAAGACCGCCCAGACCTCGATGCCCGCTTTCACCGGTTCCGGTTTCGAAATGGTCAAGGTCCCCGTAGCGGCCCTCCTGCTGGTCCTCTGCGGACTCTGCACCTCTGTCATGTGGGGAACGATCTTCGACCTTGCGGTTGAAGGACTCGGCGCAGCGACCAACAAGGCTTCCGGTATCTTCATGGCCATGGTCGTCGGCGGCGGTATCCTCCCGCTCGTCCAGAATTTCATCGCCGACAAGGCCGGGTACATGCCCAGCTACTGGATCATCATCGCCGGTCTCGCCTTCATCCTCTTCTTCGCCGTCGCCGGCTCCAGGATCAAGAGCAACAACTAATTATCATTCAACAATATGGATTCTATCAACAAAGAATTTGTAATCGGCATCGACGTCGGCGGACAGACGACCAAATGCGGCGTCGTGGACGCCCGCGGACAGGTCCTTTCCCAGACGGTGATCCGTTCCGACGATACGGATGACGAAAACGTCTATATCTCGACGCTCGCGGATTCGCTCCATACGCTGATCGCCGCGGCCGATGTCGTCGACAACGTACGCGGCATCGGAGTGGGCGCCCCGAACGGCAACTACTACACCGGAACGATCGAATTCGCCCCGAACCTCAAATGGGGCGGCAACAAGGTGATTCCGTTCTCCAAGCTGCTCTCTGAAAAGATGGACGGGATTCCCGTATCCCTGACCAATGACGCGAACGCCGCCGCGGTCGGTGAAATGACCTACGGCGCCGCCAGGGGTATGAAGAATTTCATCATGATCACCCTCGGCACCGGTGTCGGATCCGGCATCGTCATCAACGGCGAGGTGGTCTATGGCCATGACGGATTCGCCGGCGAGCTCGGCCATACCTGCGCGGTCCGCTATAACGGACGCCAGTGCGGCTGCGGCAAGTACGGCTGCCTCGAGGCGTATGCCTCCGCGACCGGCGTCGCCCGTACCGCCCGCGAGTGGCTGGAAATGACCGATGAACCGTCATCGCTCAGGAGCCTCGACCGGATTTCTTCCAAGCTGGTCTACGATGCCGCCAAAGAGGGGGATGCCCTCGCCCTCCGGGTATTCGAGTATACCGGAAAGATCCTCGGCCAGAAATTCGCCGACTTCATCGAGTTCTCCGCTCCGGAGGCCATCGTGCTCTTCGGCGGTCTCGCCCGGGCGAAGGAATTCCTCGATGAACCGATCAAGAAAGCGATGAACGAGAATGTCCTGCCTCTCTGGCGCGACAAGGTCATGCTCGTCTACTCCCAGCTCAAGGAATCCGACGCCGCTATCCTCGGCGCTTCCGCCCTCGCCTGGGAGCTCTAGGCCGTAACCTATTATAAAGTAGAGGAGTATCCTCTGAAACCGTCGCTTCGCGACCCCTCCCTAAAGGGCCCCTCCCTCTTACAATGCCGAGGGTGGCATGGGTTTCAGAGGATACTCCTCTACTTTATACGTTTACAGTCGGACTAATCCAGCGAATGGATGGCGAGGCCGGAACGGAGCTTCGGCTCGAACCAGGTCGTCTTCGGCGGCATGATATTGCCGGTATCGGCGATATTGATCAGCTGCTGCATCGAGACCGGGTAAAGCGCGAAAGCCACCTTCATCTCGCCGCTGTCGACCCTCCGGGCCAACTCTCCGAGTCCCCGGATTCCGCCGACGAAATCGATCCGCTTGTCCGTACGCAGATCCTTGATCCCGAGAAGTTTGTCCAGCACCAGGTTGGACAGGATCGTCACGTCCAGGACCCCGATCGGGTCGTTGTCGTTGAACCGGCCGGGACGGGCCTGGAGGCTGTACCACTTGTCCCCGAGGTACATCGAGAAATTGTGCAGGCCGGTCGGAGCATAAGGCTTCGCCGGGCGGCCGCAGCGGGGTTTCGTCTCCATCTTCACCTCGAAATCCTCTTCCAGCGCCTGCAGGAACTGTTCAGGAGTCATTCCATTCAGGTCCTTGACGACGCGGTTGTAGTCGATAATCGCCAAATGGCTCTGCGGGAAACAGACGGCCATGAAATAATTGTACTCCTCCTTGCCGGTATGGTGCGGATTCTGGGCGCGTTTCTCGGCCCCGACCCGGGCGGCGGCCGCCGTACGGTGATGGCCGTCTGCGACATAGAAGGCATCGACATCGTTGGTGAAGATCTCGGTAATCCGCTCGATCGTCGCGTCATCGTCGATCACCCAGAAGGTATGCCCGAACTTGTTTTCATCCGTAAACTTGTATTCCGGCGTTCCGGCGACGGTTTTCGTGACGATCGCATTGATCTCCTCATTGTCCTTGTAGGCGAAGAAAACCGGCTCGATGTTCGCGTTCTGGATGCGGACATGGACCATCCGGTCGTCTTCCTTGTCCTTGCGGGTCAGCTCATGCTTCTTGATGATCCCTTCGGCATAGTCGTCGGTATGGGCGCAGAGCACCAGGCCGTACTGCGTGCGCTTCCCCATCGTCTGGGCATAGACATAATACCGAGGCTTGGGATCCCGGACGAGTCAGCCCCTTTCTTTCCAGAGCCTGAAATTTTCGACCGCCTTGTCATAGACGGGCTGCGAATGCTCGTCGGCGATCGGGGTGAAATCGATTTCGGGCTTGGTGATATGCAGAAGGGACTTCTCCCCCGCCATCGCAAGGGCCTCTTCGGAATTCAGGACATCATAGGGAGGTGCCGCGACCTCAGTGACAAGATTTTTAGGCGGACGGATCGCCGCAAAGGGTTTGACTCTTACCATAGGTATACAATCTATAAATATGTGGTTCAGTCTGCCTCGAAGGCAGTTTTCAAAGTTAGCAAATTTGGTCAAGAGCATCAAGTCCCGAACGCCGAAACCGCCGTTTTTTCAAAAAATCCAGCACTCTCCGTCAAGAAAAAAGGCCTCCCAAGGCCCCGGAAGGCCCTTTTTCAAATTTATCCGTTTTCATTTTGTGAACACGGATAAGGATGGGTAACTTGCGGCGTTTTTGATTTGTGAACTTAAAAAACTTGAACGATGAAAAATGCCAGACCCTTCGCCGCGGCGGCGGCGACCCTCCTCCTCATCAGCGCCTGCAACGAAAATGACCGGCCTCCCCTGCCTGAAGACGGAGGGCGTATCCGAGTGGAAGTCGGAATCGAAGGAACCGGCACGACCCGTGCCGTCGGAATCGTCTCCGGTTCAGACGCTTCCGAGGCAAAGGTCAACGACCTGCAGGTCTTCGTCTTCAACGGGGACCGGATGGACGGATATGCCCATGGAACCAATACCAAATCCCTCTCCGTCTCCTGCACGGCGGGCCCCCGGGATATCTACGCCGTCGTCAACGCCCCCTCCCTCGCCGGAATCACAACCCTGGACCAGCTGCTCGGGACCGTTTCCAGCCTGGTGGAAGATATCAGGAATTTCCGGATGGTGGGGAAAAAGACGGAAAACCTGCCCGTCAGCCAGACAATCACGGTCCAGGTAGACCGGCTGGCCGCCCGCGTCGTCCTCAAGGGAATCCGGAACGGGCTGAAAAACAATCCGGAAACCCTCCTCATCCGCTCGGTCTACCTGACCAATGTCGCCGGGGACGTCAACTTCGGCTGCAGTCCCGACTATGTTCCCCAGACCTGGTACAACAGGCGGGGATACCAGCACGCCAACTGCCTCGGTACATTCAACCGGGACGCCGTAGACGCACCCGTCTCCCAAGGGCAGACCTACTCCACCGCCCACTATTTCTATTCCATGCCGAACGCTTTCGACCCGGCCACGGGAGGGCCATGGACACCGCGCCGGGCCAAACTGGTCGTCCAGGCCAGCATCGGCGGGACCGTGTACGATTATCCGGTCCTTCTTCCCCCCCTC
>JAEEGL015819479.1_pt1 | contig 12249 bp, 10 predicted proteins | sample 9134231 | NCBI WGS metagenome assembly JAEEGL01 (sample SAMN16246548, study PRJNA631951) | gut metagenome | biome: gut microbiome; feature: rumen; material: fiber-attached | host: Bos | place: Iran: Karaj | collected 2018-10
AGCGGCGAAATTCACACCGCAACCACCGAGAATCGCCCTGACATCGTGCTCAACATTAAGAAACCCGATGGCTTTATGTTGACCTACTTGTTCGATGCCAAATACAGAGTGTTTGACGATGACAGGTTCAATGCCGAGGGCGTGGCCGAGGAGCAACGCTTGCTTGGCGCAGCTGATTATCCGCCTAGCGATGCCATCAACCAGATGCACCGCTACCGCGATGCCATTTACTACGGCTTGAAGAAAGAGCAGCAACAGCAGCACACCGCCAAAGAAATCATCGGTGGCTATATCCTGTTTCCTGGACGTGGCGATGACAAGGCCATCAGGAAACGCTACTTCTTCAAGAGCATCGAAACCGTCAACATCGGGGCATTCCCCTTGTTGCCCGATAGCCTGCATCCGGAGAATGAGGCGGTACTGCTCAAAGAGTTCCTTCGCAAGGTCATTTTGGATGAAACAACCTACGAGCAGCTTAAAGGCAGCATACCTCAACGAGGATTGCGCTATGATAGTGCTGAGGACATGGTTCTTGTTGGCTACGCCAATAACCCGCATCGCGAGATGTACCTTGCCAATCGCATGTATTACACCCATGCCGACATGGAAAAAGGCTCGTTGCGCCTGAAAGCCGGATTTGAAACCACCAAATTCCTGCTGATGCACAACGGCAACGATCGAATGGAACTTTATCGCCTTTCCTCGGCAGGGCCCCGGATTGTTTCAAGACAAACAATCGTGTACTTGTTCAACTACGAGCCGTCTGACGGCGAGCTATTCCTGTTGTTTGACCTCGAGAGTTCAACGCCAATTCAAACCGAGGGCCTTATCGTTCCCAAGCATGGAAACGACAAGTATGTTCCCGAGTTCTTGAGAATGAGCGAAATAATATCACAAGAATCGGAGTAAACTGTTACACAAACTTACAAGGTAAGCCTATGTTATTGTCTAGAGATGGCAACGTACTTAACGTAAGAATCGAGGAAAGACAGGATTATCACAAGATTCTCGAAAACGGTTTCAGTAGTATGTTCACATTTGTGGTGGACAAAGAAAACTTGGGTATCTTTTTCCCTGATTGGGAATCCTATATCGATAGGGAACGCCCTTATGACACGCTGAGGATTGAAGATGGCGGCCAAATCGAAGCTCTCAACATTAGGGTGATGCCAGACGTGTCAGATACCAGTAAAATCGAGGGACATTATGATGTTGTGGGTTATAAGTGCGAACTTGCTCCAGAGTTTGAGGATGATGAAAAACGGCTCAACTATGAAGCATTCCTTGATTTTGCAGGTGTTGTGTACTACAAAGTAGCACCAGAATTACGCTTTCCATTCCTAGATTATAATGACTGAGGCACCAAGTAGAGAACATATCAAAGCTCTTATCGCCTCGATATGCGAGGAACAAGAAAAGATACTGAAAGTCATCGGCCCTCCGAAGTCATCCTTAGAATCTCAAGCCGCCATGCTTGAGGCCTTGAAAACGCCCATCTATTTCGTCTGGGAAATGCTAGGTTATGGCGACTTTCCGCAGAGTAGGGTACAGCGTTACTGGCTCTCCTCATTTAGGACTTCACCGCCCGATTACCTCTCAGAGTGCATCATGCAACTCAAGAGCGGTGAAGTCCAAGTCGATGACCGCGACCTTAGCCGCACCCTCATCGACTTCTATTCCGAACTCACCAAAGCTTGCGACTATTGATTTATAGTCCTTGTGCAGAATTGAAATAATAGATATAAAAGTATTAACAGATACACCTTTTTTGGGTAGTAAAATCATTATTCTTTCAAAATAAAAGTGTATCTTTGCGACAGAGATATAAAAACAATTGTTTTTGTAGATTCATCATTTTTATTGAGTATAGCTGTGTCAAACAGAATGAAAACGAGTATTTGTGAAGTTTAACATTTCATTGTTATAAAAGATATTGATCCTCGTTTATCATTCAATGATACAAGTATCAAATAGTAAACTAAGCCTTGATAATCCAAAGGCATAATTTAGAAGTGTCAAAGAAAATATGGCTCAAGCCTATGACATAAATAGAATGAGTGACAAAGAAATTGTGGATACTCTTCTCAGTACCGATCCAGCGTTACGTGCCAAAAAAGAATTTATAGCCAAAGAATTCTTTTATAAGAAGTGCTATACTACATTCTATTCATTCTATGATAACTACGAAACTAATTGTAAGTGTTGTAAGGAATTCATAGATGAAATTTTTGTACTCATTCTTACGCCAAGCAAAATTACGCACAAGTGTCAATTAGAGAATTTCAGGGGAGAAAGTTCCTTAAAAACCTGGCTAAAGACGGTGTGTTTGTATTATTGTTATAGTCAATTCGGATTAGCAGAGCGTGATCCTCTTCATCATGCGATTTCATCAGATACTAATGAATTTGATTATGAAGATGACTCTGGTGATAGAAATGAAAGAATTCTTGGCACTTCAGAAATAGACCTAAGTGGTATTGACCGTGCAGATATTGAAGTGTTGTTGAGTCTTATGCCTAATAAAAGATATAGTAAACTCATTCGTTTGCTTTACCTTGAGCAAAAGACTCATAAAGAAACCGCATATGCATTAGGTATGACAATGAAGAATTATTATAATAAAAGAATCCTAGCTGAAAAACAGTTTATGGATGTACGTAGAAAGGAGGAGGAAAATGGATAAACAGTCGTTACCAAGTATCGAAAAGTTTGCCGCTTACCTTGATGGCAACTTGTCACCAGACGAGATGCAGCAGTTCTCCCATCTTGTAGAACACGATGATGCGTTACGTCAATTGTTAGATGCAAATGCAGTCATTGATGATGCGATAGATCGCTTTAGTGACAATGAGTTGTTGCCTTATGAAATCCTTAGTTCAAACTTCGAATTGCCAAAACTGGAAGAAAATGAATTTTTTTCATGTGGCAATGATAGTTTTTCAAATAATGAGAATCTATATATGAAAGAAGGCATTGATGCCGATGAGAATTTACAACAAGAATTAGAAACAATAAAAAACAGTAAAGTTATGGCAGACAATTATCGTAGTTTTGGTGAGAGTGGAGAAAATCTCTATGATCCTAATAATATCAAGCAACCAGATGATCATTCCTGTGCACTTCGCAGTCAACAGATTGTTTTGCGAGACTATGGTATAGACATACCATTTGCGGATTTGGAAAAATTCGCCCTTGAAGCTGGAGTATATACAGATCAAGGGACATATCGGGACGACATTGGAAAGGTACTTGAGATGGCAGGTGTTGGTACGCATCAAGTACCAGGAAGCACAATTTATGACTTAACAAATGAGCTATCACAAGGTCATCGGATTATCGTCAGTGTTGACGCTGATGAACTTTGGTATGAAGATAACATTATGGGCAAGATGACGAATTGGTTCAATGATGTCTTCGGTTCTCAGGGAGGCAATCATGCTCTTATTGTAGCAGGCGTTGAAGTAAATCCTGACAACCCCTCTGATGTCAAAGTTGTACTAACGGATCCTGGAGCTGGCCATTTGCGAATAGAATATCCGTTGGATCAGTTTATGGACGCTTGGCAGGACTCCAACTGTTTCATGGTTGCCACAAATGATCCTGCCCCATATCAATATGATGCGCAGACGGGAATGGAAGTCCCCTCAAACTTTTATACACAATTTGCCTACAACCAATTCGTGGCCAACAATAGTTATCAATTGAACCCTGACATGATAAATGTTCCAGCAGACTATCAGCCGGCATATGATGGCCATCTCGAAACATTGGGTGATGTAGACTATGATGAGTTCCACGAGAACTATGACAAGCTTGTATCAGCTCGCAACGATGCTTTTTCACAAAGCAGTTTTGGATCGGCAGTTAACACGCTTATGGGAGATTTAAAGAATATGTTTGGACATCATAACACTCCTTTCGATGACACCGACCCCGATCCCGATCCTGACCCCGATCCCGACCCCGATCCCGACCCCGACCCAATTCCCGACCCCGACCCAATTCCCGACCCCGATCCAGAACCGGACCCTATTGATGATTATAACGATTTCGATGACTCATACATGCATCACGAATAATATTAATATCATGTCTATGAATCATAATACATATGAAGACCTAAACACTGCCATGAGCAGTGTAATGGGAAGAATGCAGTCGTTTGTGGAAGTGAACGAAAAGTTGGCATTGCCCAAGCCTTCGGTTGAGTTTACTACGATGAAGCAAATCTTAGATAAAGGCGAAATGACCATTGTTGTCTGTGGTAAAGTAAAGAATGGGAAAAGTTCACTCATCAATGCTATAATTGGGCGTGAATTGTTACCAGTATGCACAGATGTTGCAACATCACAGGTGTTTAAGTTAATACATTCAGAAAAGGATAGTTTCTTCGTAGTATATGTTAACGGAGATCGTAAACCGATTACTCAAGAGCAATTGTCAGCATATGGTTCGCAGGCATCCATCAACAAAGACGGGTTGATGGATGCCGACAAATCCATCGCCTATATTGAAATTGGCACCCAAATGGATTTTCTTCCGAAAGGTATTTCAATTCTCGATACGCCTGGCATCGGAGCTACATATCCTCGTCACACAGCTATCACTAAACAATGCATAAAGATGGCTGATGCAGCATTGTTCGTTCTTAATCCAACTCCATTGGGGAAAATTGAAATTGATTTTCTTCAGGAAGTTGCAAATATCACTCCGAACATTATGTTTGTTATGACCAAAGTCGATGATGAGAATATCGAAACGGCTGTTCCTGAGAATCTAAAACGTAATGCTGACATTATTAACAAAGCTATTGGCGATAAACTCTATAGAGGTGTTAATATTCTCACCATGTCAAGCACAACTCTTATGGAGGCAGCCCAAAGTGAAGACCAAGAATTTGTTGATTTTAACATGAGGATGTCTGGCTATCAAGCGGTGGAAGAGGAGATGAGCAATCTTGTCTCACTTACCAAAGGATTCTACCGCGTGAGTGAGGCGTTTAATTTCAGTTTAAAGTATTATAATCAAGTCTTACATAACCTCGAAAAACGTCTGCAAACAGCAAAGGCAGATGGTAAGAAAGCTTTGGAGATAAGCCAACAGATTAATGAAGCTAGACAAAGGTTGAGCAATTTTGGAAAGTCAAAACAGCAAGAAATTATGAGTGAAGTTGACATTCGTCTTCGTGCTTTTGACTTAACCTTTCGTCAGAAAATGCAGTCACGAGGACCTATTATTGAGAAATACTATTCTGAAATAGAGAATTTGGACAACAACAGCCTTCAAGGTTATGCCGACAAATTGGGTGGCACTTTGTCAGATGAGCTTCGAAATGAATGGGAACAGTTGCAATATACACTTAAGCAAGGCATCATGTCCTTACTAATATCGTATTCTGAGACACTTCAACAAAACCCTGATGGAACAGATGGCATAGTTCCATTCAGTCCTGATGACATAACCGATTTAGAGTCTGTAACATTCAGAAAACGCGCTCTTAATGCAAGGAATGAAGCCATGATTGGAATAGGTGGACTTACTATTGCGAGCTATTTAGGGGCAACGGTTATTCCAGTTATTGGACCCCTAATAATTATAGGTGGGTTAGGATATACAATTTATGGCCTATTCGCGGGTAATACCCGAGCTAAGGCTGAAACTCTTGCTGCAAACAAAAGAAAATTAAAGCAATTCGTTAGTGACACAGTACAAGATTTCTTTAAGCTTTACACGGAGGTGTCATTAGAGAATGGTCAGTACAATTCTCTCCTAGATGGATGTAAGGAATCTATTCGTACCTATGCAAAAGAGACGCTAAGTAGCATACACGATAAGTATGCCCAGCAAGTAAAAGCCTTGGAGGATATAAGAAATGGAAATAAGACAGAGTCAGCAACACTCTTGTCTGGAATAATTGAGAAATGGAATGCTAACAAGGCGCCTTTGCTTGAAATTCGCAAACAGCTAGAAGAAATAAATTTGGTCATAAAGTAAAAGTCTATGGCAACACTAGGTGTTGATTTTGGTTCGTCGTTCTGTACGGTTTCGTGGCTTAATCCTCAAAGCGGTAAGCCCGAAGCCGTAAAGTTCGGAGGGGACGGGCAGGTGAAATTTCCATCCGTAATGTTGTATGCTGATGATGGCTTTATGATGGGATTTCAAGCAGCTAGTTATTTTGATGCTCTCTCTGTACAATCAGCAGAAAGGAGAATGGCAATGTTGGCAAACTTCATACCTAGTTTGAAACGAATCATGGAGCCTGGAATGACAGAAGAGTTCACCGATAAGTCATTTGCTCATGAAGATTTGCTTCGTGTTTTTCTCGGAAATCTCATAGATAAGGCAAGAGTACATTGTGGACATGCTTTTGTTGTCGATAGAATAGTGTTCTCATATCCAGTGAATTACTCCCAAGCGAAAGTGCAAATGATGAATTCTGCTTTTAACCAGTTGGGCTTTACCGATGTTCAATCTGTTTATGAGCCAGTAGCAGCAGTGAAAGGATATGGTTTGAGTCATAAAATTGAAGAAGATGAAGGCATCTTAGTGTTCGATTTTGGGGGTGGTACAATAGATGTTGCTTATGTTAAAAAGTTCCTTGATAAATTGCATGTAGTAACTGAACCAAAAGGAAACAACTTGTGCGGAGGGCAAGACATCGACTTTTTGTTGTATGAAAATCTGCGGACGAGAATTCTAAAAGAATTGCATCACGACATTTCTGAACAAGGAATTATTGATCAAGTCATTTTGAAAAATTGCCGATGGCTGAAAGAGCAATTTAGTGAAGATGGCAATGTCTATGGAACTGACATTGGCCTTGTCTGTAATGGTAGATTCCAGACCTACAGATATCGTCTAAGTCGTGAATCTTTCGATACAATTATTTCTCCGAAAGTTGATGAGGCTATAGGAGTAGCTAGACAGGTTGTGCAAACAGTAAAAAGTAATGGCTATTCTATAGACAAGGTTCTATTGATTGGAGGCAGCTCTCGAATTACTCTTGTCCGACAGCAGTTAGGTGCATTGTTGAAGGAGGTTCCTATTGACACTTGTGGAGAAAGTGATATCGCAGTCGCATGAGGTAATTTAATAGAGAGTGGAATCGTTGCAAACGCTGTCACCAATGTCGCGCCTAAAAACGATAAGAATACAATCTGTAAGATATTAGAATCACCAAAAGAGAAGCCAAGCACCGTTGTATATAAACATAACGATGATGGAAAAATGCATATTGATTGGTGAATCATAAAAAGAATTTTTTAGATATGAATATAGTAATGCTGGGGCACTCAAGCGCAGGAAAGACAACCTATATGGCCGCATTGTACCATATTATGTCGAATGGGTTGTATGACTACACGTTGCGTTATGATAGATGGACCAATTATTGGTATAAACATTTTATTAAAAACAATATGTTTTATACTGTTGATGAATCAGAACAAGAGGGTAAAGACCTTGAAATGATTAGTCAAAATGTTAGCAAAGGTATTTATCCTCCTGCTACTGCAATTAGACAAGAGTATATATTTAAAATGCGTTATAAGTACTATAATGAAATCGAATTTAATTGGTTTGATTATAGAGGCGGTGCTTTGATGGAGCGTTCAAGTCAAAGTTCTGATGCTGCAGAACTCATATCAAAGATTAAAGAAAGTGATGCTTTGATAGTTTTTCTTGACGGAACAAAACTTGAACAGAGTATGTCTCAGAATGAAAGAGAATATAGACGATTGGTCTATTTGGTTAAGAGTGCAATTTCTAGTATTTCAGTTGAAAATGATGCATACTATCCTATTTCTTTTGTTATTACAAAAGAAGACCTATGTTCTGATGTTCTCGATTCAAAAGGATTTGAATATTTCGCTAATAACATATTGTCTGATATTGGACAAAGTGACAAAGTAGCAGGCCTTATTACATGTATAACGGTGAATCAAGAACACATCTTTAATGTTCACTTTCCATTGTTCTTCAGTATTTATCATTGTTTACATAAATTTGCTGAAGAAGTTGTTGCTTCATATAAAAATAGAGATGAAAATCGGGGTTTTATTGATACTGTTAAAGAGTTCTTTACAGATAAAGATAAAAATGCAACAATTGAGGCAATTAAACAACTAGAGAAAAGTCATGAAAATTTACATGAGATTTTAAATGAAAGGAATAATAAAAGTTTATTTTTAATCTAGAGAAAAATGGAGAAGATAACAATGCTTGGGGTTTCAAACTCCGGAAAAACGTGTTTTATCTATGCAATGTATGATTTCATGCAAAAAGTCCAGAATGGCTTTACATTTATAACAAATGATCCAGATGTTGACATGGATTTAAATGAGGGTTGGGAAGGTATTGCCTTTGATGGAATATGGCCAAATGGTACGCAACAGACGAGTTTTTATGACTTTACTGTACTCTTTAAATCTCGTCCTATAATGGAATTCTCATGGTGTGATTATAGAGGAGGAGCTATTACTGAACGTTCAACGCAAAAAGACGTGGAAGAACTTCATAAAAGGATATTTGACTCAGAATGTCTTATTGTATGTATTGGAGCGGAGACAATAAAAGGACTCCTTTCTAACGACACTCGTAGAGGAAGAGATTTAGTTAGGTTGAACAATCTAATATCACGCTTCGCTGCGACTGAACAAAGAAGAATTCCCATAATATTCACTCTGACAAAAGCAGATCTATATTCAAAACAGGAGCAAAAACAATTGCTTGGTGTTTTAAGAGAGTATTTCAGTGCATTATATGAACACGGAGCCGGTTGGCTATTTGCAATTGTTCCGGTTACCTTAGGTCAATTTGAAGAGTCAAGCGAAGGAGATAATAATATACGAGGTGTTGTGGCTCCCAAAAACATACACATACCTGTCATGTTTTTTTTACATTCAATATTAAAAGAAAGAATCCGAGATATACAGAATAAACTGAAAGGTATATCATCGGATAAGGAAAAATATCGTCAAGAAATTAGATTGAACCAAGGACGTACATGGTGGGATAAATTATGGAATGGCGATAACACTAGCATTTTGAATTCTCAAATTGAGAATTTGAATAGCGAGGAAAAGAACATTTCAGGACAATTGAAAGAACTTGAGCAAGCTTTTGGGAACATGAAGGACATGTTTAATGTGTGTAAAATTTTCTATGAAGGACAACTGATGAAATTTTAATTAGTATGAGATGTAGCACTTATATTTACGGGCGCACCCTTAAAATTGATTTTAGAGAGATATGCTCTCCGACTGGTGGCATATCTGCTGAATCACAAATGTTAATTGAACAATTAATCAATACGGATGTGATTTCTAATGGCGATATAAACAGGTTAAGATATCTGTTTGTTAGGGAACGAAATCAAGTCATTTTTGGCATAGGATTCAACCATCGCCAATATTTGGATAAAAGTCTCTGGACTGATTTGACTGGAAGGAGAGGTTTAAGGTCATTTGTGGGAATTGTTATTGACAATGAAGAATTTAATAATCTTGAGTCAATCCCAGTTAATGATGAGTTCTTTATTGATTTGTACCTAAAGAATATTTCTAGTGTATGGGATTTAGAAGATAGGCCCAAAAATAGGACGGTAATAGTAAGTGATCCTGAAATCTTCGAACCATTGGATTTTTGGTACAAATTAGACGGCAAAGAAGAATTTAATTCTGATGAAAGATACTGTAGGTTTTTTTCACCTACAGAGGAATCATCTGTTATTCACTCACTAAAAAACTGCCTATCTTCTATGGCAATAGGTTTAAATGTTGAAAGCCATGTGATAAGCGCTTTTAGAAAGTTTGGGGTAAGAATTCCCAATGCTATCTGTCTAGACACTCAAATAAAACATGATTTTGAATTGTATGATAAGAAACAAGAAGAAAGAGAACCCATAAAAAGCCAAAATATAAAAGCCAAAAATACATCGCAAAGGATTCTCCGGCATGATGATAGAAAGTCTAATCAGATTACTGAAACGGGTGTAAATGGCCCTGTATCCAAACCAGCTATACTTTCAAACTTAAAAAAATATGATTCAGATGAAAACGATAATGAAGAAAAGAAACAATTACAAGAGAATGACTTGATGAGTATAGATTGGGGAGATGAGAACAAACAAATATCTGATGAAGTCTCTTCTGATACTTCTGAAAGTGGCAAATCAGATGAATTATTCGTAGAGGATAAAGGTGGCATTGTGGAGGATTCACAAGAAATGACCCATGTAGAAATGGATTTCAAAAGGAGTGGTTCTAATGATAACCCAAAAAAAGTTTACCGCCCGATGATGATAATAGTGATAGTAGCAGCTTTCATAATCCTACTGGCAATAGCTCTATGTTCGAGGGAGAACAAGAACTCAAACCCATCACCATCGGGCGGAAAAGAGTCGAAGAAAGAAATGAAAATGAAGAGAAATCAGAATTTGTATTCCTTCATGACATTAGAGCATTTTTTGAAGGGAATCAAGATTCAATAGAACTTTTCAATCTGCTTTTGAAACTAACGGATAAATATGGTATTTCAGAAATAAAAAATTACTTAATACACTATGATGAAGGATGGCGATATAATTATGATGACTCGAGCGTTACTTGATGACCTATGTGTAACGTTTGACACATCTAAGTGGAGAGACAAGTACCTTTTTCAGATACGATCTCTTCAAGAAGATCTTGATAGTTCATGTGTCTTAGCCGTTGCTGGCAGAGTAAAGGCAGGCAAAAGTTTCCTTATTAATTCTCTACTTGGAGTTGACCTTGCAATGACAGGTTGCACAGAGACAACTGCTACTATCAATGTTTTCAAGAAAGGGCGCCCTGCATCAGCGGAATTGCCAATCCTTTGTGAGTGGATTGACGGAAAGAAAGAATGGAAACCAAAATCATTTCTTGATTCTTTGCAAGGAACTGACGAGAATACGTTAAGGACTACTTCGAGAATAGGCAAACTTGTCTATTACATAGAAGGTAACCCTTTGTTGGAGGATGTAACGCTTGTAGATACTCCGGGGATTGGGGCTTATGTGGGCAAAGATGGTGACGACCATCAAATACAAACGGAGACGTATTTTAAATTACGAGAACGCCATGAGTCGGAGACCAAAAGCCTATCAAATAGAGCTGATGCCGTTCTTTATTTGTTCGAGAAAGTGCCAGATGCAGATGACAAAGAATTCCTTGATTCCTTATACGATGGAGGAAAAGGACTTACTGCACTCAATGGCATTGGTGTATTATCAAAAGTCGATAAGAATATAGATCAGATAAATAATATTCCAAAGTATTCTAAGGATTTTGAGAAGGAATTATTTACAATCATGCCAACATCGGCTGCAATTTCAAGATACTTACCTAACTTATCTAAAGCTACAGAGTTAAGAAATGAATTACTTAGAGGTTTTGATAATAACAGTTGGTTACAGACTGCCTTGGGGTCTCAAGCAAAATTTTTGTGTGAAAACCTTCCTCACTGTAACATACCATTAGCACGCCGTAAAGAAATCCTTTCAGAGTTCGCTTCAAATGATTTACCTTGGAGTGTATTTAAACTAATTGCATTGGAATTATGTCAAAGTGAAAACGTTAAAGACACACTTAATCATCTTCAGGATATTGCGGGAATACAGCCATTAAAAAAACTGATTGACGAACACTTCTTTCAGAGAAGTCGCCTAATCAGAGCAAACAGGGTGCTTAATGACTTGATGCACTTGTTAGCTGAGATACAATTCGGCGACTATTTTCTTAACGCTGAAAACAATGCTTCATTGAAGGATAGGTGTTTGAAAGAATGTGAATCTCTCAGTACTCCTTGTCGAAATATGGTATTCAATCTTATTAACCAACATGTAGCAGACCTCATGGAAGTAAAAAAAACGAAAGAAGAGGTTTTATCATTTAGACGGCGTGTTGAACAATTGCAAGCAAGTTTATGCGATATAAATGACCGTTACATTACACTTCAAATGGTTTTAGCTGCCCAAAGTCAGTTCTCAAATGATGAGTTTTCTGAACTTAACAATCTTTTTTCTGGAAAAACGACAGATATGGATCTATTCTCTCGTCAGCGTTACTGGGCTGGTGTATGCAATATGGCAGCACCTAATAGCATTCGCCAACGTGTCGCTATTGTTGCAAAAAAGTGTTACAACAAGAAAAGCAGAAACTGTGATTAATATATAGCGCTGATTAAAAGGTAATTCGGTATGAATCAAGAGCCTAATCATAAACAAGAATC
>JAEEGL016328213.1_pt1 | contig 12249 bp, 9 predicted proteins | sample 9134231 | NCBI WGS metagenome assembly JAEEGL01 (sample SAMN16246548, study PRJNA631951) | gut metagenome | biome: gut microbiome; feature: rumen; material: fiber-attached | host: Bos | place: Iran: Karaj | collected 2018-10
TGATTTTTAGCATCTTCGGGTGCTATGCTATCTACGTCGAAGAAGAGATTTTCGAAAAGAACTTCTGGCGTGGTGAATCGTGCCAAACCCCAGCCGTAGCGTGTGCCGTCGTGTTTGTATTTATACTCAAAATCGGCAATAACTATGTAAGCACCCATCTGTAAGCGCGTCATAATCTTGTCGAAACTCTCGGCTTTGGGCGCGGTCTTGGGCTGCTTGGGTTCGCTGATAGTCTCCTTTGTAAGTATGTCGAATGCAGAAGGCTTTTTCTTGCCGTAGTTACGCTTATAGCCACACGCCTTACGTATCTCACTCGTAAGCATCGACTCGTGCTCTATGATGGTGTTCAAGATGCGCGTTTCGTCGGCATTGAGTTGGTATTTATTGCGACGATAGGCAGCGAAGAGTTTGAAAATATCGAGGGAGACGAATCCGGCTTTGTCGCTGAAGAACTTTCCATAGGCGCATTGCTGATTGCGGCATATTGGACCTTTCCACTCCCACGGGCCATCTTCTTCGTCGGAGAACTGGAGCTCTTTGGGCGTATGCTCCCAAATGGAGAAACCACGTATTGGGCTGTCGAAGAATGGCAGCACGCCATATTGCTGTATTAGCTTTTCGAGTTGAGGTTGGCTCTCTATAGTTGGCAGCATAAGTATGTATGTTATAAATATTAACTACGGAACTTGCTGAGTTGTTTGGCTCTTAATCCTCAGTGAGTTCCGTAGTTGTGTGGTGATTATTTGCCGCTATATTTTATTGCCGATTCTACGCGGTAGTTGCCAATTTTAGCGCGACCATTGAGACCTTCGAGTTCGATAAGAACCACGATGCCAGCCACCACGCCACCAAGTTTTTCAATCAACTCGATGGAAGCTGCTATAGTGCCACCTGTAGCGAGCAAATCGTCGACAATAAGTACGCGCTGACCATCCTTTATGGCATCTTTATGCATTTCGATGGTAGCAGTGCCATATTCGAGCGCATATTCTGTCGAAACGGTTTCGCAGGGCAGTTTGCCTTTTTTGCGAGCGAGTGCAACAGGCTTGTGCAGATTATAGGCTATGGGCGTGCCGAAAATAAATCCGCGCGACTCTTCAACCACAACGATGTCGAAATCGATGTCGGAAACGAGTTTTTGCATGGTGTCGACTGCCAAATGGAGTCCGTCGGCGTCTTGCACAACCGAAGTAATATCGCGAAAGATGATGCCCTTCTGCGGAAAATCAGGAATTGAGCGTACGTAGCTTTCTAATGAGCGCATTGTCGTTTTGTATTTGTAATTATTTGGTTACAAATTTATAAACATACCAATGGAATACGAACCACCAATTTTGTCGCCATAAACAAATTCTTGTTTGTTGGTGTTGAATAGGTTCTTGCCACGTAGGTATATTTCTACACTATTGGTAGGATGATAGCCAATTTTCAGATCGGCGGTGAAGCGAGCGTCGAGCATCTGAGAGCCGTACATAGTCTCATATTCGCGTTCGCTCATGAAGTTGCATACGAGCGAAGTTTCTACACTATTTATAGGCTTATAGATTAAGTTTACCGAACCGTAGAACGAAGGCGTAGCTTTGTGTTTATGCTTGTTTTCGGTCTGCGACTGTTTATAAGACTGAGTAGCGAAATAGTAGTTTTTGCCATCGTTGCGTATGTCGTATTTTATGGCATAGTATGCAGCCAAATATTCGTTGTGAGTGATGGTAGACGGATCGAACCAGGCGAAACCAGACTCGTTTTGGAATTTAGGCACGTTTGGCTGACCGTAAAGGATGTTGAAGCCTTCAAGTTCGGCGCGTTCGTAGGCCATTTTGTAGAGTTGGGCAGCATCTTTATCGTCCACAAGTTGCATCGATTCGAGTTTCTCGATGAGCATGATAGCATCTTGGGAGTATTGCTTGTAGTTGAAACCTGCATTACGATAGCTGGTGAGGTCGTTGGTAAACTCGTTCACGAATGATGAGCTATTGTCAATCGACGTTCCATTGTAACCGATGAGACTTTCGAGAGTTTTTGCGCGCGATTGGTCGAGTTGCGATGCTATGGCTTCTGCCTGATTGTATTTATAGTAGTTATCTATATACGTATACTGACCGTTGATATTGAACTTAGCAATGAGCTTGCGCGAGATAATCCAGTCGGCACTAACAGTCAAGCCCATCTGATGTATCTCGTATGGTAGGTTTTGATATTGAATGATAGCCTTGGAACCAAATTTCTCGTTCAATGCGCCTAAATTGTTGCTAATAAAATTGCCAACAGTGCCATTAGCCCAAGCAGAAGTGAGGTCGTCAACAAAGTTGTCCATCTGTGCACTTGTTAAGTAGAGCATAGATGACTGCGACTGCAAAGCACCGAAATCTTTAGAGATAGAGTAGAAGGCTTCCAAGTCGATGAGCAGCGCATCCGAAGGGCGCACGCGGTAGCCCAATTCGAAGTTGTCTATTTTCATAATGCGAGCATCCTCGTTGCCAATGTAGTTTATGACCTTCGGAAGCGGCAAATTCTCACGATTCCAAGTGTAGTTGGCCGACGTGTTTGTCAAGTTTGCCGATCGCATTGCACGCGCATACGAAGCTCGAAGGAAATGGTTGTTCAACTGTTTACTAACAACAAGTTGATACGAATTGTTCCATTTGTCGGGGATGTTCGTCTTGTCCGAGCGGAAGCCACTGATGAAGCGCCATGTATCCAGCTTGTAGTCGAGGCTAAGGCTTGGGGCAATGTCGGTAATTGTGGCCGAACCATCGAAGTAGCCATTCTCTACATAGTCCTCGTAGCGAACATAGTGGTAATCTACTTCGGGGCGAATGCTAAGTGCTTGACCAATAAGTATTTCGTAGTCTATCACGCCGCCGAAAACTTGACTCTTCTCCTTGAAGCCAGGCACGCCAAGAGCATAGTCTTGCGGACCTTGCGAATAGTTGGCGTTGATATGTAGCAACTTAATACGCGCATCAATATTGCCATAGGCTGTTTTTGAAGTGCGCTGATTTATAGAGAAATAGTCGTCGGAAATTGGCGAACAAGTAGAGAATGAATTCTGGTAACCACCTGTAATATTGATATTTATATCGTCGCTAATATTGAAAGCGAGGAAACCATTCACCATTTTAGTGTCGAGCGCTTTTTGAGGCTTGCTAAACATGTTTTTCGATGGTGTTGCGGGCTCAATAATAGAATACGTTTCGTCGATATACTCATTCGTGATAGCGTTGAGCGAGGTGGTGCGATATTCCAAATCTTCAAGGTTATTCGCCGATACATAACCGCCATTAGCGAAGTTGTTGTTGCCCAAGAAGATATTGGCATTTGGAATTATATATACATCGCTGGTGTTGCGCTCGCGGTTCTGCATACTTACGGAAAATCCAGCTGAAAAAGTGTCGCTGAATTTCTTGCGAAGAGCTGCACTTCCGTAGCTCGATACTTTGTTGCCAATATTAGCTGCAACGTCGATAGAGAAAGACTTGTCGTCGGTAGATTTCTTGGTGATGATATTTATAACGCCTTGCACGGCATTCGTACCATATAGTACCGACGTTGCGCCGCGCACAACCTCAATGTGGTCGATGTCGCTAAACGAGATTGGAAGCATATCGAAAGCAATGCCACCAAAGGCATAATTATGGCAAATTCGGCCATCAATCATAAGCAGCGTGTTGGAGTTCTCTGTGTAGAGAAGCATCTGATTGTCAGGGATATTGTTCAGTCCGCGGATGTGAATATCGAAATTGCCGTTGGTCTTTTCTTGTACAATTATGCCTGGAATCAGTCGCAGAGCCTCCTCAATGGTAGTTACGCCGTAGGTTTGCATCTCGGCGCGCGAGAGATTGGTGGTGGAAAGTGGCGCTGTGAAAGCACTTTCGTCTTTTTTCGATGCCGCCGAAACACTCTTGTTCATAATTATGCTGAACAACTCGTCGACCGATGAAACACCCAGTAAACTAACAGCTTGCATAAGTTCTTCGAGAGGCAAATCTGAAAGCTGTTCCACCGTCATCGAGAGAACTTTTTCGCGGGTGAGCTCCGTTTGTGCGTATATATTATTTACAATGAATATCGATAGTAGAAATGTTATTATAATATTTCTCATAACAGGCTATAAATAAGAGGGTTATTTATCTAATGCTAAGCGAAATCCGTAGGTTCTGATGTTCGATCCATAAGCAATGCAGTCGATGCCGCGATACGAGTTGTAGCAATAGGCATCGAGGCTCTCCCAACCGCCACCTTTGATGCAGCGGAAAAGACTTTTAGTGGTACAAATAGGGTCGATGGTATTTTCGCTTGCGTGCTCTTCTGAGTAGAAATTGGAGCTATAGTAGTCGTCGGTCCATTCCCAAACGTTGCCGCTCATATCGTAGAGACCAAGTTCGTTGGGGGCTTTAGATTTTACCTCCATGAGGTGTTCGCCACCCCAGACGAAATTTGGGTTGCCAAACACGCAAACCTCTTCAGACGTGTCTGAACCAGACCAGAGATGATAGCGCGAACCGCCTTTTTCGGTTATTACAGTGGCTTTATTTCCACCATTTGCCGCGTATTCCCATTCGGCTTCGGTAGGGAGGCGGAACGAAGAGCCAGTAAGTTTGTTAAGTTCAGTGATGAACTCCACTATCAAATCATAATTTATCCAATAGGCGGGGTATTTATCGCCCTTGCCATCGCCTTCGCAGTAGTCGTCAGCAACGTTGTAAGCTTCGTTCTCGCCAAAACGATTCATAACGCCATCGCCATTCGTGTCGGTCAAGGGAAGCCATTTGGCAGCCGTAGGGTCGTTGGTACCCATCACGGCAATCCATAGATCTTGCGTAACTTCCGTTTGTCCAATAAGATAATCGTGCGTTAGCGTCACCTTGTGCACTGGGCCTTCGGCACTCTGTGCATCTACGCGGTAGTTGATGCCAGCCGTGTCGATAGACTGGCAGCCCATGTAGAATGTGCCATTCTCTACGTTGACCATTTCGTAGATAAGATTTCCATCTACATAGATGTTACCTGCGGCATCTGTAGTAACGTTTTTTTGATTTTCGCGAACAACTTCTTTGATAGTTTCGTTCGAGGGGTCATCGTCGTCACATGCGCTGATAATCAGTGTTGTTGCAACGCTAAAAGAAAGTAAGAAGAACTTACTTTGTAGGTAGTTTTTCATAACAGTTTTATAAAATTCTAAGGATAGTGTGCCCTTTGAAAAGCGGCGCAAAAGTACATTTTTTTATACAAGAAAATATGGGGGTCAAAAGTGTTTTGTCATATATATAAACAAAAAATATATAAACAAAAAAAAGACGGGCGCAAAGCTACCCGTCTCTACAAATATCTACAATAGTATTTTTTACCAGTGGAATGCCAAACCGAAGCCGAAGAGCTCTTTGAACTGAACGCGTGCACCACGTTCGCGAATGCCGGTCTTCTCTACACCATCTTCTTCGTATGTATATGACTCTTTATACTTAATATCGTCATCGAAGAGAATGTTGAATTTCAATATTGCTGTCAACCAGTCGTTTACGTGCATGTTGAAGCCAGTTTCTGCATCAATATCTATATGCTCAGGATGGTCGGCAAGGTTCGAGAATGCTGTTGCCGTGAGGAAGTAGTCTACATTCTTCACTATATTTTTCTTATCGACAATAAGTTTCATTGTAGCACCATACTCGAAGCGTGAATGCTTATTGCGATCTACGCCGTAGTTGGGCGCAAAAATGGTGTCCGAAACGATTGTCGTACGGCCCGTGATAGGCGAAATGAATAGCGAGAATACGTCCGATGGCTTGTATAGCATACCGACCGAGAGGTTGATGTAGCCAGGGTTCATAAATTTAGAAACCGTGTCGATAATTTGGTTGCCGTCGAACTTGTAACCATTCGCGAACTGAGTCTTGAAGTCGAAGAGCACCGAATAGTACCACTTGTGTTTGTAGGCGTTGTAGCCGTAGTTCGACGTGAATTGAATCTTATCTTCGGATTTCTGTACGTCTTCGCTTTTGTACTTTGTCAAACCGTAGCCGAGGTCGAGGGTGTTGTCCCACGTTGCATTCTCCGATTTGTAATTAGCAAACGTTTTGAAGAGGAACGTACCAGTGACAGAGTTTTTACCACCGGCAGCCCAGTTTTTGAACGAAATTTGGTTGAAAGTGAACGAACCGTTGCCGCCAGTTTTCCAAGGAGATGCTGGTGCGGCATTTTCGGCTTTTTCTGTTGCAGCTGCCTCATCTTGTGCAAATACGCCCATGCTTAGCGATGCTGCAATGAGGGTGAATAGAACTTTTTTCATTGTTTTGTTATTATGTATATAAATCCTTGTTATTCAACTTATAATTCGAAACTCGTAATTACTTATCATTCTTTGATAATATGTACATCGCGCTGAGGAAACGGAATAGATATGCCTTGAGCGTCGAATTCCTTCTTCACAAACTCGTTCATATAGAAGAAAACGTCCCAATAGTTGGCGCTCTCGACCCATACACGCACGGTAATGTCGACGCTATTGTCGCCGAGGTTGCCCACGCGCATAAACGGCTCTCGACCAGGTTGGTCTTTGATAATCTTCTCGTTGCGGTCAATCACGGCTTTGATGGCGGCGTAGGCCTTGTCAATATCATCGCCGTAGCCAATGCCGAACGACAAATCTACGCGGCGCTCTGGCATGTGAGAATAGTTGATGAGCGAACCAGTTGAGAGGCCACCGTTAGGAATAATTATGGTCTTATTGTCGCCGGTAGTTACTATAGTATTGAATATCTGAATCTCTCTAACTACACCCATATAGCCTTGAGCCTCAATAAAATCGCCAACTTTGAATGGACGGAAGACAAGAATCATCACGCCACCAGCAAAATTTTGCAGTGTGCCCGAAAATGCCATACCTATAGCCAACGACGCTGCACCCAAGATGGCTACAAACGAGGTCATTGGTATGCCCACATAAGTAATAGCACTAATGACGAGTAACGCTTTGAGCGCAATAGTTACAAGGCTAATGATGAATGGCGTGAGCGTGGAGTCGATATTGCGAGCAAGTAATACTCTGCGCAATGCCAAAACTACTTTTTTTATCAGCCACAAGCCGATAAAAAGCATTGCTATGGCTACAACGAACATCTTGCAGTAGCTCAGTGCGGTAGGAAGGAACTCTTTTATCAGTTCTGATATTGTTCCTAAATCAGATGCGTTTCCCATTTTTTAGAGGTTTTCGTTGATATTTATCGTTTTGTTATATGTCTGTATTTTGGGTTTGTAAATTTACATCAATTAAGTATTTGTGGTTATCTATTTCGTATTTAGTGTAGTCTTTTCGTATAACTCCAAAACTTACAACTTATACAACTACATTTGCCGGAAATTATAAAAACGAAACAATGAACATAAACATACCCAAACTCAAGCATACCGATTCGGGCCGATTCTTCGTGATGGCTGGCCCATGCGTAATAGAAGGTGAAGATATGGCACTTCGCATTGCCGAGCGCCTTGTGAAAGAGTGCGACGAACTTCAGTTGCCACTCATATTCAAAGGCTCGTATCGCAAAGCCAACCGCTCGCGCATCGACTCGTTTAGCGGCATTGGCGACGAGAAGGCTCTCAAGATTCTTGCTCGCGTAGGTAGCGAATTCGATATTCCTGTAGTTACCGATTTTCATTCAGCTGCCGAAGCTCCTATGGCTGCCGAATATGTAGACGTGCTGCAAGTGCCGGCGTTCCTTTGCCGCCAAACGGACATTCTGCAAGCTGCCGCCGCTACGGGCAAGGTGGTAAACATAAAGAAAGGTCAGTTCCTTGCTCCCGAAGCTATGCAACATGCTGTGCGCAAGGTCTACGACAGTGGTAATAACAACGTACTTATCACCGACCGCGGCACAATGATGGGTTATCAAGATTTGGTGGTCGATTTTCGCGGATTGCCTGTGATGCGTAAGTTTGCTCCGGTTGTGCTCGACATCACGCACTCGCTCCAGCAGCCTAACCAATCGTCGGGTGTGACGGGCGGAAAACCAGAACTTATAGAGACCGTAGCGCGTGCTGGCGTTGCCGTTGGCCTCGATGGTATCTTCCTCGAAACCCACCCCGATCCAAAGAATGCCAAATCCGACGGTGCTAACATGCTACAAATTGACCTCTTCCGCGGCTTGATGGAGCATCTGATAGCGATACATGAAACGGTGTCCAAATTCTAATACAATAAAAATCTATGAAAAAACCGTTCGTATCAGCATTGCTAATGATGTTGTTAGCAAGCGGTTCGTGTTGCCTTGCGCAAGTAAAAGTGATATTATCGTACTTAGAGATAGATTCAGTTCCTACGTTGCAAGTGCGGTATTATAACGACACACCTAACGATGTGTATTTCGAGCATACCAATACAATCAGTAGATTACCGATGTTTCCTGCATTTATATCTGAGGATTCCATTAGTGGTCACATAGAGCGCAATATGTTTATCAAGGATACAATGGATGTTGACGTTACTCTTAGCGGAAAGTGGTATGTCTATGAACACTTATCATACGAAGTTGAGAACAACACTGATGAGGAGGTAAAAGAGGTAGAAGAGCCTATGTCGCTTAATTATCCATTCAAGTTATACAATATCAAGGTTATGGGACAAAAATCATTTATTGATTTGAATAAGAGAATGAATGATGGACACATATTTGAATTCGCCTTTTTGAAAGCGCAAGAATCGCATATCGAATACTTTGATTTGTCAGCATTTAGATATTATGGAGGGTATTATATAATGAAATCTCCTGTATATGCATTCTATGACCGCAATATGTTGTTTCGTACTTTCATAGAAACAAAAGTGCTGTCAAATAATGCGTTAGTTGAGAATTATACTACGTGGGGGTCTGGCAAGATTGATGAAATATTTTTGCCAGATTCTATTGGTGGATACAAATTGTATACAGAGCCCTACGAGTGCAATGAACTAATAGTTGATTTTACGAAAATGCTACATAACAATCCCAAATGATAGACACAATAAACGATATTCTTGGTTATCTGCTGATGGTGGCATTGGCAGCTTGCGGCATTTGGTTTACCATACGTACAAAAGGATTCCAATTTCGCATGATGAAAGAGATGATGCGGCTGCTCACCGATAAACCGCCCGTTGATGATGCTGGCGGCGAATCGGAGAAAAAAGGCAAACGCCGGCAGATCTCATCATTTCAGGCCTTTGCTGTGTCGGTGGCTACGCGTGTCGGAACGGGCAACCTTGCGGGTGTTGCTACGGCTATTGCCCTTGGCGGTCCGGGTGCTGTGTTCTGGATGTGGGTTATGGCGCTTCTCGGCGCTGCAACGGCATTTGTGGAAGCCACGCTCGGACAGCTCTATAAACGACGCAACGGCGACACCTTCATCGGCGGACCGGCATACTACATCACTCATGGTTTGCACCGCAAATGGATGGCTTACCTCTTCGCTGTGCTCATCAGCTTGACGTTTGGTCTATCGTACAACTCTATTCAAAGCAACACCATCTGTAGTGCTATGCACGAGGCTTTTGGCTGGAATACGCTAACTGTAGGTATCGTTTTGGCTTCGGTTTCGCTGTTTATAGTCTTTGGCGGCATCCATCGTATTGCGCGCCTAAGCACTATGTTAGTGCCTGTTATGGCCGTTGGATATTTCATTTTGGTCATTGTAATTATGGCTATGAATATTACGCTCATTCCCAGTGTGTTCAAAGTTATCATTAGCAATGCTTTCGGCTTCGGACCGGCGATAGGCGGTGCAGTAGGTGCGGCTATTATCTACGGCGTAAAACGCGGATTGTTCAGCAACGAAGCTGGTGCTGGTAGTGCGCCCAACGTAGCCGCCACAGCCGACGTGTCGCATCCGGTAAAACAGGGACTTATTCAGTCGCTCGGTGTGTTTACCGACACTCTGCTCGTTTGCTCGTGCACTGCGTTTATCATTCTCATCAGTGGTATTTATGAGCATACCGACATCAACGGCATTGCTTTGGTGCAGACTTCACTCAGCAGCGAGATAGGCGCTGTAGGACCAATATTTATAGCTATAGCTATACTGCTCTTTGCCTTCTCGAGCATCGTAGGTAATTACTATTATGGCGAAGTAAACATCCGCTTCATGACGCGCAGTAAGACGGCAATGACCATCTACCGACTCTTTTCGGCGGGCATTATGGTTATTTTCGGTGCTGTGGCAAGCCTCGACAGTGTTTGGACTTTAGGCGACATCTGCACTGCGTTGCTTACATTCTGCAACCTCATAGCCATAATAGCTCTTGGTAAATATGCATTCCGACTATTGGAAGATTATCTCGACCAAAAGCGAAATGGCGTGAAGAATCCAACCTTCTGTCGCTCACAATTGCCAGATATTCAGCACGAACTGGAGTGCTGGGATTGAGGCATAACTCTACACATCAATATTTACCACAATATCGTTTTGCGGTATTTTTTGCCAGTCGAAGGCTTGCACAAACTCTTGTGCGGTCATTCGTTGGTTCGATGGCTGAAGGTCGACGAGCCAAGCAATCATACCTATGACATCCTCTGGCGAATAATGTGTGCGCAGCACGTCGAGGGCAAGCGAATGGTCGCGTTTGCTGAGGCGTGAACCATTGGTGGATAGCAAAAGCGGAAAATGGCAATAGTGCGGCGCTTCGTAGCCAATATTCTTGTATATATATCGCTGCTCGTGCGACACAGTAAGCAAGTCGCAGCCGCGTACAACTTCCGTGACGCCCATCAACGCATCGTCGACTACAACTGCCAAATTGTACGAGAAATTTCCATCGGCGCGGCGAACTATGAAGTCACCTCTGTCGGTGGCAAGATTCTCGCGTTGAAGACCATATTTACCATCGGTAAACTCGTCCACTTCGTCGGGCATACGTATGCGCCAACATGGCTTGCGTTCGTTGCGGAGTTCGTTGCGCTGCGCTTCTGTGAGAATGCGGCACGTTCCGCCATATACCACATGACCATCTGATGCATGAGGTGCCGATGCGACATTTATCTCGTTGCGTCGGCAGAAACATTCGTATAGCAATCCGCGTTTGCACAGCTGTTCGAAATACTCATTGTAGACCTCGTCGCGGTTGCTTTGGTAATATGCACTATCGTCGGTTGATGCACTTGCACCCAAATCTGGCACAAGACCGAGCCAACGTAGGTCGTCGATAATCTGCTCGGCATATTCGCGTTTGCAGCGGCTTTTGTCGAGGTCTTCTATGCGTAGAAGCCAACGTCCGCCGCGGCTTTTCACCGATGCATAGCTCATAAGCGCCGCATAAATATTGCCCAAATGCATTCTTCCACTTGGCGACGGCGCAAAACGACCAACGAGATTCGTATTCATTTCTTATTCAATATTCATATCAATTGGGCGCCAAATATACTTACAATGCCATCTAAAACGGTCGTCATTGAACTATCGCGTGCGTTGGTTGAAAAATGCGTTTTGGTAAGTGTTAATATATGTAAACTCGCGAGCGATAGAAATTTCAGTCTCTGTCAAAAGCACATCTAATTTTTTACATAATACATATTCATATACTTATGAAGAATTTCCTACTTCTCTTTGGCCTAAGTATGGTCGCCAACGCGGCTTTTTCTCAAAAAACTATCACTGGCAAAGTCTCTCAACCCAATGGGCTGCCTATCGACTATTTTTCGGTGAAGTTTTTATCAGATAGCACGGCTGTTGCTTCGGGAAGTTTTGTTGGCGGACAGTTTTCGGCAAACGTTTCGAGTAATGTAAACGCCATTGAAGTCTCGGCTTGGAATTATCATACGCAGCACCGAAATATCACCGCTACCACCGACACCATAAGGCTTACACTTGTACCCATTGAGCACGAGTTGAATGAAGTCAGCGTTGTGGCGAGCAAGCAAAACCTTTCTGTCGATGGTGATACATATACGCTATCTGTGGCTGGCACAAACCTATCGGCTGCTGCCAATGTCAACGATATTCTGAGCAAAGTGCCGCTTGTGATGATTGACGAGAACAATACGGTGAAGATGTTTGGTAAAGATAATTTGGTGGTCTATGTGAATAATAAGCGCATAAAAAGCACCAAGGAACTCGAAACTCTCAATCCGCAACGCATAAAGAACGTCCAATTGATAGTTTCTCCTTCGGCTAAATATGACGCCGACGCCGATGCTGTAATCAGAATAACAACAACCGACAACAACGGAACAGCCTTCAACTTGCGCGACGTTGCAACTCAAGGTCGAAAGTTTTCCAATACCA
>JAEEGL016526539.1_pt1 | contig 12249 bp, 11 predicted proteins | sample 9134231 | NCBI WGS metagenome assembly JAEEGL01 (sample SAMN16246548, study PRJNA631951) | gut metagenome | biome: gut microbiome; feature: rumen; material: fiber-attached | host: Bos | place: Iran: Karaj | collected 2018-10
ACCCCAACCGCCGAATATCGCAAAATGGGCGATAAAGAACTCCTTCTGTTTAAGGACAATAAGGGCAACATCCTCAAATTCTACGTGAAGGACGACTTCTACGAGCCTGAAACCGTAAGGGGCGTCTCCATGATTCTCAATGGCGACTACGTGGACGAACAAGGCACCAAATACAATTTCAACGATGAGAATGTAACCATTGGCGGCAAAAAGGTGATGATGACCACCGATCCCTCCGACCCATTCTTGGTTGAGATTGATTACGTTACGTATTGGTGGGTGGTATCCACTACGGGCATCAACCTCTACTACGTCACCGATGGCGACGAAGGCACGATTCCGGGCGACCTTTGGCACCAACTCAAAAACGTGTCGCCCAACGGCCGTTGGACTTGTCTGAGCGACGAAGTAGTGAACGAGGCGATGTTGTGGTTCTTTGATTCTGAATTGCTGAGGATTATGCGCAACGAGATTTACGCTCGTCATGGCTACGTATTCAGTTCTGCCGACCTCAAAGCATACTTCTCCAAACAGCCGTGGTACAAGCCCCTCAACAACAACGGCGCAGTGAAACTCACTCCCATCGAGAACCTCAACGTAGAACTCATCAAAGGCAACATCGAAGCCCGCGTTGGCACCGACGACGTTGAAATTGAAGAAGGATTGAAATAACCACAAAAACTGATTACCAAAATGAAAAAAATACTATTATCAATAGCCTGTTTGCTGACCTTCGTACTCTCGGCAATCGCGCAGAACGACGCGCCAAAACCTCCTGATTTGGAGTACGTTATGGAATTGAAGGTAATATGCGACGCGCCTTTTTCGTGTGGCAACACGTCGCACGGCGAGCGCGTGGTGATACCAATCACTGGCGGCACATTCGAGGGTCCAAAACTCAAAGGAACTGTGTTGAGCGGCGGTGCTGACTATCAGTATGTTGACCACCAACACTCCCGCAATGAGTTAGAGGCAATCTACTGCATCAAGACCGACGACGGTGTCAACATCCACATCCGTAACACTGGACTCATTGTTTCGGGCAAGGATGCCAATGGCAACCCGCAGTTTTACTTCCGTGCCGCGCCAAAATTCGACGCGCCAAACGACAGCAAATACGCCTGGCTCAACAACGCTCTCTTTGTCTGCGTCCCCGGATTTGGACAAGGATACATTTCGCTAAAAGTATGGATGGTAAAGTAAGCGACAATTAGAGAAATGTTGACAGAGTTTTGGAACAAATTTTGATGCAAATTCCAAAAACTACTAAAAAAATTTTGCAACCATGAAAACTCTAAAAATACTCTTGATAGCCGCCCTACTAATGTGTGCGGCAGCAATCAACGCCAATGCACAAAACAAGGACGACGCAGAGCCGCCCAAGGATCCTATTATTGGTTCGTGGAAATACGCCGCCACAACGCTCCACCCCGAATCGGCAGAGAATGTGAAAAAACAACTCAATTCGCCGGAGAAGTTGGAGAAGAAGATGGGGTCGTCGCTCCTGAAAGTAGGTTTCAGGGCGGGCAGTACGCTTGTGTTCAAGGACGACGGCACGTTTTATCAGAGGATTTCGGGCAAAAATTTCGAGGGTACATACACTTGTTCCGACGACCATAAGAATCTGACACTCACCTTCAACCAAACGGGCGAAACTATTTCGATGGAAATGAAATTTAGCGACAACGAGTTTCTCATTACCGTCCCCGCCGACAAGTTTATGAACTTCGTCAACGTCGCCGAAACCAAGGCAAATTCCGAGACATTGCTCTTCGTCCTCTGCCTTGTAACAATGTTTGAGGATACCAAATTGCTGATGAAATACGTGAAATAATTTTTCAATGCATAATTCATAATGCATTTTATTCATCTTCCGGATGTTCGCTTGGCACTTCCACTACCTCGAAGGGCATTTCAAAAAGGTTTGAAAAATCAATGCCATTTTCGTGGATTTCGTCGTTGTCGGCGGAGTAGTACCAACGGACGAGGACTTCGTATTTGTTGTTGAAAATCTCTTCGAGCATCCTGAACAACTCAAATATCAACTGCGTGGATGCCGTACTGAAATACATAAATTTAAACTCGAAAACGGTGCGTGGCAAAGGATGCTCCGTGTATTTCTTGAACCAATCTATCACGGGAACATATACCGTCCAAGGATCTTCGGGATACGAATTGCCCGAAATTCTAAAAATACCATTGTCCGCGTCCATCACGATGGCGGGCGTGGCAAATGTAGGTTCTATTCTGAGAGCCTCCAAAGCGTTGTTTCCCAATGTGTTAGAATTAGTCTCCATATTTCTAATCATTTATACTTATTCGTGTCAAAGTTATTAATTAATTTCCATTATCCAAAAATTTTGCCACATTTTTTTCTCCGATAACGAAATTATTGTCTTTTACCGCCTTACTGCGGTGTTTTGTTACCATAAATTTAATAGACGGCGATTCACGCAAACTCCAGCCATTGCCAAAAACGACGATGCTTTAAGTAATCCAAATCTTTTTCTTTTTCGTAACTTTCGCGCTCGAAAGGGATGTTGCGGTATGCCGTCCAATGCGGCTGCCCTCTCAACCTGTTGCGTATATAATAAAAAGCGTACATCACATAGAAAAACACCACCAACATTTCCGCCTGTTGCCTTAGATGTATGCGCTCGTGGTTGATAAGCACATTATAGCGTCCCTGCCCTGCTTCGCACTCCGTGTCCCTCAACACTATAAAAGGCCACAGCGTGATTCCAGTGTAGGTTTTCAGAACTTTGGTGAACAATATCTTGGACGTAAAAATCATTGCTCTTGTCGCATCATTTGGCACAATTTATGTACTAAACATTTTGGTTTATAACTAAGGTAAATAAATATTTTTCATTTTCATTTTTCATTTTTTTGGGCGGGAGACGATGTGATATCGTTTCCCGCTTTTTTGTGCGAAGCCTTCATAATGTCCATGTATCGCATGAAGGGCAACTTAACTATTATGGTGGTGCCAAGACCTTCCTCCGCCTCCACTTCTATCGTGCCGCCGTGTTTCTCCACAAATTCGTGGCAAACTATCAAGCCAAGCCCGTTGCTCGACTCCTTGTTGGTGCCGACGCGGGTAGGGATCTTGTCTATTTGGAAAAGGTTGCTGAGTACCTCACGGCTCATGCCGATGCCGTTGTCTGTTACCTTGATGACGCTGTAAACGCCTTCCGCGCTAAAATCTACCATCACGCAACTATCACTGTACGAAAATTTTATGGCGTTTGTCAATAGGTTGCGCAGGATGGTATGCAGCATGTTTGAGTCGCCGTAGAGTTTGTCGCGGTCGTTGACGGTAACTTTGATGCCGATTCCTTTGGCAGTGTAGAGTGGTTTGAGGAGACGCTTGGTATCCTCTACAAGGTCGTCTATTTGGATGTACGAGGGCATGTACTGCATTGCGCCAAGTTGCGAGCGCGACCACGAAAGCAGGTCTTCGAGGAGGTCGCAAAGGCTGTCGATGCTGTCGCGCAGGGCGAGGGCAAGGTCGATGGCGCGTGGGTTTCGGCTCGTTGTAGCCTCTTCTACATATATGTCGGAGAGCGTCTTGATGCTGCCGATTGGACTTTTGAGGTCGTGGGCTATTATGGAAAAGAATTTGTTCTTGGAGTCGTTGGCATATTCGAGTTCCTCCATGCGCTTTGTGAGGTCGGAGGAGAAGTTGACGGGATTTGTATTGGTGGTGGCGTGCAAATACGACTGGAAACGCCTGAATATCAACACAAAACTGAGCATAACAGGGAACACGCAGCCTATCATAAATATTTTCCAGAGGTCTGGACTCTGTATGAAAGCCAAATAGGCAACATAAACGATAAAGGCAACGAAAACAGCAAAGAACGACAAAATTAATGCTGAACCTTTTATGCGATTGTCCTTCACCCTTATTAATTGTATCAACACGTATGCGTAATACGAGAACAGCACACCAGTATTGACGGCGAGGAGGATGTTACGAAAAGTCTCGCTTGTAATGCTCAGCAGTATGCCTACCGTCAACGCCGTTGCTGATAGTCCTATAAGTATGGTGTTGTTTACCTTCCTGAACCTCGGCATCTGCGCGAATAAGAAAGTGGTGCCTACAATATACATATTGGGTGCTACATACAGCACAAACATGTGCCATACACTGTTGTAATCATAACTGGGGGTACTTGCCGCTATCAGTCCATATTCGTCGTTGTAACCGAGAACCAATGTCATCGACACAAAAACGAGCACATATGTAATGTGCAACAGTTTGCGCTCCACCATGAATATGAGTATCGCATGGAAAATTGCTTCTCCGAGCATCATTCCCATCATTATCAGGGACGTTATTTGTAATATTGTTGATTGCATAATTCGTCTAATTAATATACGGTGCAAAATTGGTAATAATCTACGACAATCCAAAAAAAATCCAACATATTTTTACGAAAATTTGCATAGGAAACTGTTATGTATGAAAAAACGTTAATTTACGCTAAATATGATTTACAGCCGTTTGTCATAAAAACAAAATATAATACTTTTGCAACCGTCATTCTAACACTTAATAAAATGGACCAAAAAGTTGACATTAGAGAACTTAATGAAAGGATAAGCCGCGAAAGCGAGTTTGTCGATATGGTAAACATGGAGATGGGCAAGGTAATCATCGGTCAGAAGCAATTGACCGAAGGCCTCCTGATTGGTCTCCTGAGCGACGGACACATCCTCTTGGAAGGTGTGCCTGGTCTCGCCAAAACCCTCGCTATCAAGACTTTGTCGCAGATTATCAAGTCAAAATTCAATCGAATACAGTTTACGCCCGACCTCTTGCCGGCAGACTTAATCGGCACGATGATATACTCGCAGAAAAACGAGGAGTTCATCGTAAAGAAGGGCCCCATCTTCGCCAACTTCATCCTGGCGGACGAAATCAACCGTAGCCCCGCAAAAGTACAGTCGGCATTGCTCGAAGCCATGCAGGAGCATCAGGTTACAATCGGCGAGGAGACTTTCAAACTCGACGACCCGTTCCTCGTTCTCGCCACGCAAAACCCTGTGGAACAAGAAGGTACATATCCGTTGCCCGAGGCGCAGGTTGACCGTTTTATGTTGAAGATAATCGTTTCCTACCCCAAGAAGGACGAGGAAAAACTCATCATCCGCCAAAACATCACCGGCGAATTTCCCAAGCCGACGCAGATACTCACCGCCGACGACATCATCCGCGCCCGTCAGTTGGTGAAGGAAGTCTATATCGACGAAAAGATAGAGCAATATATCGTTGACATCGTGTCGGCGACGAGGAATCCCGAAGAATACGGCCTCGAAAAATTCAAGGAGTTGATAAGTTTTGGCGGTTCGCCCCGTGCCGGCATTTCGCTCGCCAAGGCTGCCAAGGCTTGCGCGTTCTTAAAACGCCGTGGCTTTGTGCGCCCCGAAGACGTCCGCGCCGTGTGCCATCCCGTATTGCGCCACCGTATCGGCCTCACCTACGAAGCCGAGGCGCAAAACATCACCACCGAGGAAATCATCAGCGAAATCCTCAACGCCGTACAGGTTCCGTAGCAATTGACAATGGACAATGCCGGATGGCAATTATGCATTATGCATTATGAATTATGCATTAAAAAATGGAAACATCAGACATCATAAAGAAAGTACGCAAAATCGAGATAAAGACTCGCGGACTCAGCAACCATCTCTTTGCGGGCGAGTACCACAGCGCGTTCAAAGGGCGTGGTATGTCGTTTAGCGAGGTGCGCGAATACCAGTATGGCGACGACATCAGGAACATCGATTGGAACGTTACGGCGCGATTCGACAAGCCTTATATTAAGGTGTTTGAGGAGGAGCGCGAACTTACAGTCATCATCCTCGTGGACGTGTCTGGCTCGCTGGACTTTGGCTCGGAGGAGACCACCAAAAGGGATTTCGTAACGGAGATTGCCGCCTGTCTGTCGTTTTCAGCCATCAGCAACAACGACAAGATTGGGGTCATCTTCTTCTCCGACATCATCGAGAAGTTTATCCCGCCCAAAAAGGGACGGCAGCATATCCTGAGGATTATCAGGGAGTTGCTCACCTTCCAGCCGCAAGGCAAGGGGACAGACGCGGCGATGGCGTTGCAATATCTGACGAGCGTCATCAAAAAGCGCAGCACGGTCTTTATGATAAGCGACTTTGTATGCCCCGATTTTAGCGACGCGCTCCGCATTGCGGGACACAAGCACGACCTCCTCGCGCTCAACGTCTATGACCGCCGCGAAACCGAAGAGTTCCCCAACGTGGGTCTTGTGTATATGCAGGACGCGGAGACCGGGCGCAAGATGCTCGTGGACACGTCGAGCCGCGCAGTACGCGAAAACTTGGAGAGGGCGGCGCAAGAACGTCGCCAGAAACTCGAAAATACATTTATGCGGGCGGGTGTGCAGGATGTCGCCATTGCCAACGGCGACGACTACGTAAAGCCCCTCATAAAACTTTTCAAATCCCGTTGACAGCATACGGGACAATGTTTTTATTAAACTAAAACCATGAAATTGGCTTTGAGCAAGATAACAAGATTTTTCCCGATATTGGCGGTGGCGGCGGCGATGATGTTGCCGTCGTCGGCAGCCGCGCAGAAGGTAAAGGCGGAACTCGACTCCAACGTCATCGAACTTGCGAGCCAAGCCAAACTTACTATCACTGCAAGCACTTCCATCGGCAAGAAGGTAACGCCGCCAACGTTCAAAAACAACCTGATTGTCCCGACGCTTGAAGTGGTCTCCGCGCCCAAGCCCGATACGCTTGTCGGCACACAGCAAGACGTTACATACTCCTTTTATTATATGATAACGTCTTTCGAGGACTCCACATACACCATCCCGCCCATCGGGTTCCTGATTGACAAGGATTCTGTGTTCACAGAGCCGTTGCAGATAAGGTTTACGCTGTTGCAAGGCATCGACTCCACCTTCACCGCCGAGATAGACACCACGCAGATTGTCAAGGTGTTTGACGTAAAAGGCATCAAAGACACGCCGTTGACATTCGCGGAGTTTTGGGCGCGGTTTGGCAACATAATACTTGTAGTGTTGCTCGTTGCGCTCATTGCGTCCGCCATTACATACGTACTCGTGCGTCGCCACCGCAACAAGCCCATCATCCCGTTCAGCAAGCCCAAAGAACCCGCCGACAAGGTGGCGTTGCGCCGTCTCAACGAGTTGAAGGACAAGAAGTTGTGTGAACACGATAAACATAAGGAATATTATTCGGACCTCACCGAGATTGTTAAGACCTACATCTCGGATCGCTACGGCGAATCGGTGATGGAATCCACGTCGGCGGAGACGCTCGTTACCCTCCGCAAATACACCGGCAAAAATTCTGACGCTTACAAGGCTCTTGCATCGATCTTTGACGTGGCAGACTACGTGAAGTTTGCCAAGATGCAGCCGCTGCCCGACGAAAACACGCAGTGCATGAATTTTGCCTTCGACATCGTGGAATCCACCAAACCAATCCCGCAGCCCGAAGAAACCGCCGCACCTGACGCGGCACAACCAAACAAAACCAACTAAAATGTTCGACTACATACATTTTGCACATCCCGGACGGCTTTGGCTGATACCAGCGGTACTCGTACCGTTGGCAGTGTGGTATTACTTCAAACTCCGAAGTTTCAACGCCACCATGAAGTTTGGCACGTTGAAGGATTTTGGGGACAACAAGATTACACTGCGCAAGATTTTGGCGTACATGCCGCCGTTGCTCAACTTTTTTATCATATCGCTGATAATCATTGCGATAGCGCGTCCGCAGAGCACTTCTAAAGACGAAACGATAGAGAAGGAAGGCATCGACATCATTATCTCGATGGATATTTCCGGCTCTATGGAGGCCTGCGACTTCAAGCCCAACCGCCTCGAAGCCGCCAAAAACGTTGCCTGCGAGTTTATCCAGGCGCGAGAGGACGACCGCATGGGCATCGTGCTGTTTGCGGGCGAGAGTTTTACGCAATGTCCGTTAACCACCGACCGCTCCACCCTCGTCAACCTTATGAGGCAGGTCAAAAACGGCATCATCGACGATGGCACGGCAATCGGCATGGGTCTCGCAAACGCCGTTGCCCGCATCAAAGACAGCGACGCCAAGAGCAAAGTGATCATCCTCCTCACCGACGGCATGAACAACTGCGGCGAGATAGAGCCTGTGAGCGCGGCAGAGATTGCGGCGACCTACGGCATCCGTGTCTATACCATCGGCGTAGGCACCAACGGTTACGCGCCCTACCCCACTACCGACATCTGGGGACGCAAGGTGTATGAACAGGTGAAGGTTGACATCGACGAGTCAACCCTCCAAAAAATCGCCAAAATCACCGACGGACGCTACTTCCGCGCCACCAACAACCAAGCCCTCAAAAGCGTCTATGAGCAGATAGACCAACTCGAAAAGACCAAAATGCTCTCCATGACAATAAGCCACGCCACCGACCATTTTCACCCGTTCCTGCTCTGGGCATTGATACTCATGGCATTGAACATACTGATAAGGATGACGGTGGGCGCAGTGCTACCGTGACAAGTGATTGAAGTGATTGAAGTAATTGAAACAGAGTGTCCTACGGACAGAAATCACACAAATCTAAACAAATTATACAAATAATAATGTATTTGTTAGATTTTAAAAAGATTTGTAAGATTTCTCGCAAAGCGACTCAAAATATAATAAAATAACTAACAAATGTTTGACGTACAGTTTGCTAACATAGAATACCTTTACTTGCTGTTGCTGCTGCCGGTGATGGCATTGGGATTTTTGCTGTATATGCGCCGCCGTCGCAAGGCATTGAAACGCATAGGCAACATCAAGACACTCAAAGGATTATGCCCCGAAAGCAGCACCTCGCGCCCAATAATCAGGGTTGTGCTTGCGGCGATGGCAATGGCTTTGCTGATAATAGCCGTTGCTCGTCCCCGTGTAGGCGCAAAATTGGCGGAAACCACTTCCGAGGGCAACGAGATAATGATTCTCCTCGACATCAGCAACTCGATGCGCGCTACCGACATGTACCCAAACCGTCTCGAAAGCACCAAAAACGCCATCTCAAACCTTGTGCGCAAACTTTCCTCCGACCGCGTGGGGCTGATAATCTTTGCGGGTTCGGCGTATGTGCAAGTGCCGATGACGACGGATTTGAAGGCGACCGACATCTTCATACAGTCTGTGAGTTGCGACATGATTTCTGAACAGGGCACGGCACTCGGCGCGGCTATGGATTTGGCTGTCAAGTCGTTTAACTTCAACGACAACCTCAGCAAGGCGATTATCCTCGTTAGCGACGGCGAAAACCACGAGCCGGATCCCGACCCGTTGCAAATAGCCAAACAATGCAAAGAAAAGGGCGTGATAGTGCATACGATAGGCGTTGGCGACGTGCGGGGAACGCCGATTCCCGTCAAGGAAGGCAGCAAAGACTTCATCAAGGATCGCTCCGGCAACATCGTGATGTCCAAACTCGACGAACTCTCGCTCCAAAAAATTGCTGAGGCTGGCGGCGGCATTTACGTCAAGGCTTCCAACAGCAATTCGGGATTCTCGACTGTTTATAATGAAATTGCAAAGATGCAAAAAGGCGAAATAGTGCAGTACGCCGAGTACGACGAGAAATTTGTGGTGCCGGCATTGTTTGCGCTAATTCTCTTTGTTACAGCGTGTTTCATTCTCAAACGCAAAAACCGTTGGATACAGCGGTCGGGCATTTTTGAGCAAAAAGAGACCAATTTGTAATATTTGCATTTTTTTCACATTAATTAAAAACAATAACCGCTACATTTGCGCATGATTAAGATAATTCTGACATCGGCAATATGCGCCGCTACATTGGTGGCGACAGCGCAGACAGAAAAACCCTACATCCGTGAGGGCAATGGCTACTACCGCGACGGGCAGTACGAACAAGCGGAAAACGCCTATCAAAAAGCCTTCAACGAGAATCAGTCGTCATACGAGGCGGCATTCAACCTCGGCGACGCTTTTTACAGGCAGGGTAAGTTCAAGGAGGCGAAAGACAAGTTTGCTGCACTTGCCAAGTCGCAGACCGACAGCAGAAAACTCGGCGAATGTTATTACAACCTTGCTAACTCCCAAGTTGGGCTGTGCGAAAACGCAATCAAGGCTAATAAACTCGACGAGGCCATCAAGGAGGGCAAGGAGGCGCTTGAATATTACAAAAATTCGCTGCGCAACAATCCCGACGACAAGCGTTGCAAATACAATTATCTGTATATCAAGACGTTGCTTGAACAGTTGCAGGACATGAAAAACCAACAGCAACAGAATCAAGACCAAAATCAAGACAATCAGAACCAGCAACAGCAGCAGAATCAGGACGAGAATCAGCCGCAAAACCCTGACAATCAGGACAGCGACGGAGACGGCATCCCCGACAAGGTAGAAAAGGGCGACGACGAATCGAATCCACGCGACACCGATGGCGACGGTGTGCCAGACTACAAGGACAACGACTCCGACAACGACGGCATCCCCGACAGCAAGGAGGCGGGCAAAAATCCCGCGCAGCCACAGGACACCGACGGCGACGGACTGCCAGACTACCGCGACACCGACTCCGACAACGATGGCACGCCCGACAGCGAGGAGGCGGCGGCACTCATGGGAATATCCAAGGAGGATGCCGACAGGCTTCTCGAAGCCATCAACAAGGCGGATTCAAAAACCCAAAAGAAGGTCAAGGACAATCAGGACTCGTACCGTCCCAAGTCCCACGACAAGAATTGGTAGCCGCGCCTATTGTTAAACTAAAACTAAAACACACAGAATAGGTATCATGTACAGACTATTTCTAAGTTTCACGCTAATAATAATCGTTGCCACGGCGGGTGTTGCCCAGGACGTTAAGATAACGCTCTCGGCCCCCCAAAAGGTGAGTGTAGGCCGTCCGTTTAGGGTGGAGTTAAGTGCTAACGAACAAAACGTCAGGCTTGGCACTCCCAATTTTGGCGAATTGCAGGTGGACTACAACAGCAAAAGCACAAGCCAGAGCATGTCGTTTATTAACGGCGTTATGTCTGTAAAAATTTCTGTCTTCTATACTGCATGGGCGGAAAAGCCCGGCAAATACACCATTGAAGGCGTCAAGGCGTCGTATGGCGGACAAACCTATACTTCCAATTCTGTAACGATAGAGGTAGTTGACGACCCCAACGTTGTTTCCGGCGGCGGTCAAGGCGGCAACCAGGGCAGCGGCAACCAAGGAGCCTCCGACCCTCAAACACCCTCTCTGGATAATGTTTTTATCGATTTAACTACCAACAAATCAGAGGCATACGTAGGCGAGCAGATAATAATGACTGCATCGTTGTACTCGCGGTACGACATTGTTGGTCTTGATAACCCCACCTTCCCTAATGGCAACGGTTTTTGGTCTAACGTAATCCAAAGTCCGTCGAGCATTAGTTTCAGCCGCAAACAAATCAACGGCAAGGTCTATCTCTACTCGCCGTTGCAGAAAAAGGTTTTGTTCCCCCAGAAGTCTGGCAACCTGACCATCGATCCCTATTCAATCGACTGCATTGTGGCGGCGGATTTTGGATTCCGTCAGGCACGAGCGGTCGCCAAGAGCAAGGCAAAGTCCATCAAGGTAAAACCTCTTCCCACAGAGGGCAAGCCTGACGGATTTGGCGGTGCTGTGGGCAATTTCACCATCGCAATCTCCACCGACAAGACCGACCTCAAATTGGACGAGCCTCTGACGATAAAAGTAACAGTCAGCGGCTCTGGTAACTTCCAACTCTTTGAAGCACCGAACCTTAACCTCCCGTCGGCTTTCGAGAAGTTTGACCCGAAAAGCACCGAAAACATCAACGCAAACGACAACGGACTTTCCGGCAGCAAGACATTCTCCACGGTTGCAATTGCAAGACAGTCGGGCGAATTTACGATACCGCCGGTGCAGTTTCACTATTTTGACCCAAAAAGCAAAACATACAAGACCGCAACGTCTAAGGAGTTGACAATCAACGTCAGCGGCGAGCGCGACCCCAACAGCGTAGCAAGCACCGTAATCTCCAAGACCGACATCGAAGACCTCGGCTCCGACATCAGGTTCATCAAGCAGAGCGGCGTCAAGTTTACTAACGGCAACAGCAAGTTCTTCAATTCCTTCAAGTTTTGGATGATTTTTGCGTTCCTGATTGTGATTTTTGGCGTAGTGTTGATAGTTCGTCAGCAGCAGATAAAGAACAA
>JAEEGL016694763.1_pt1 | contig 12249 bp, 8 predicted proteins | sample 9134231 | NCBI WGS metagenome assembly JAEEGL01 (sample SAMN16246548, study PRJNA631951) | gut metagenome | biome: gut microbiome; feature: rumen; material: fiber-attached | host: Bos | place: Iran: Karaj | collected 2018-10
CGACATCAACCTCGCCACAATCAAAAATATTTCCGACAACATCAACCTTGACGAATTTTCAGTCCTTCTCCTCAGCTCCGGAAAAAGCATAATCTATGACACCGATTCCAAGGTATATTTTCACCTCAAACAGGAAAACAACGAGATAAGAAATCTAAAAGCCCTCCTTGATACGACGGGCAACGGTTCTTTTCACTTATACAGTAAAAACGGCAAGAATTTTTACGGAACCAACAGGATTCTTCACAACTCGATGAACCTGATTATCTCCGTTCCAGACACATTGCTCAAAAAAAGCCGGAAAATCTTCATCATCAAGAACCTTTTCATAATGTCGCTTGCCCTTCTCACGGCACTGGCACTTGTCACTTACTGTTTCAAGAAAATCCTGAATCCAGTGTCCGACCTCACAAAGTCAGCCTACCGTCTTTCACGCGGGGAACTTGGAATCCCGATTCTTTACAAATCAGACAACGAAATCGGCTTCCTCGCAGAATCAATCCGAAAGATGGCCGTTCAGCTCAAAGAATACATCGAGTTCATCCGTGAGCAGACAAAAAGCGAGCGCGAGGCAAAGGAAAGCGCGATAAACGCCTCAAACGCCAAGTCGAACTTCCTCGCGAACATGAGCCACGAAATCCGCACCCCGATTAACGCAATCCTGGGCATGAACGAAATGATTCTGCGCGAGAGAACTGGCAGCGATATTCACCAGTATGCGCTGAACATCAGGAATGCGGGCGCCTCGCTTCTATCCATCGTAAACGACATCCTCGATTTCTCAAAAATCGAATCCGGCAAGATGGAACTTCTCAACGAAAAATACGACCTCTCGCAGATTCTCACCGACATAGTCGTAATGATTTCAGACCGAATCAAACAAAAGGAACTTGACTTCATCCTCAAAATCAATCCGAAAATTCCGCGCTACCTGATTGGCGATTCCCTCAAAATCAAGCAGTGTATTCTCAACCTGCTTTCAAACGCGGTCAAATACACGGACACCGGTCATATTCAGCTTTTCATCGGCTTCTCAAAGGTATACAACGAAGGCAAAGAGCCGTCCGTCGTTCTTTCCGTAAATGTCGAGGACACTGGCATCGGCATCAAGGACGAGGACTTGGACAAGCTTTTCACGGCATTTGAGCGAATCGAAGAAAACCGAAACCGCACAATCGAAGGCACCGGCTTGGGAATGAACATCGTCCAGAAGCTGCTCGCCCTCATGGACAGCCGACTCGATGTAAAGAGCGAGTACGGAAAAGGCTCAATCTTCTCATTCGCAATCAAACAGAAAATCTACAAGGACGAACCGCTCGGCGATATTAACGAAAGCTGCAAGCAAGTCCAGTCATCGGCTGAAAACTACAAGGAAAAACTGATTGCACCGGACGCACGGCTTCTTTTCGTCGATGACACCGAAATGAATCTTGCCGTCATAAAAGGTCTCCTCAAATACACAAAGATTCAGATAGATACGGCATCTTCTGGCAAGGAAGCCATCGAAAAAGTCCGAACGAACGATTACAACATTCTTTTCATCGATCACAGGATGCCGGAAATGGACGGAATCGAAACGCTTGATGCGATGAAGAAAATGCCGGACAACATCTGCGTAAACCGCCCGTGCATCGCCCTAACCGCGAACGCAATCTCAGGGGCAAAGGAAATGTACATTAAGGCCGGTTTTGACGACTATCTTTCAAAACCAGTGTCCCCTCTCGAGCTTGAAGACATGATTCTCAAATACCTCAACAAAGACCTGATTGTCAATTCCGAAGACCTGGAACTTCCGGAAGAAGAAGAAAAAGAAACCAGTGACGACAACATCATGGAAATCGAGGGAATAGACACCAGCACAGGCCTCAAATACTGCGGAACCATCGAAATCTACAAGGACATGCTCGTGCGCTATGGAAAAGCAATCCCGGAAACAGCAGATGCCCTTGAATCCATGGCAGAAAGCGGCGACATCGAGAATTTCAGGATAAAAGTCCACTCGCTCAAAAGCACTTCCCGCATAATTGGTGCCGGAGAAGTCTCAGTAATGGCCGAAGAACTCGAAAAAGATGCGGATGCCAAAAACCTTGAAGCAATCCAAAAAAAATTGCCCGCTTTATTGAATTTATATAAAAAATTTGTGGAAAAATTTGCAAAAATCGTGGATAATGAAAAAAGTTCAGATAAAATAAATAAACCGACTTTAACTGAACAGGAGTTTATCGAGAAAATAAAAGAGTTGTCTTCAGCCGTCGAAGATTTCAACAGCCTGCAAACCGACGATTGGCTTGAAAGCATGTCTAATTATTCCGTACCGGAGAAGCATTCTTCTCTCTTCGCAAAAATCGAGCAGGGAATTCAAAACATCGATTTTTACGGACTAAAGGAGCTTCTCAAAGAAATCTTGCCACCATCGGAGGTATGATATGAATGTAAAAAACGAGAAAGCAAAAGAAGATAAAATCGAACTTTATGTCATAGCAGAACACAAACGAATGATAGTGCAAAATTTCGTGCGGGAACTGGAAAAAAACGAAGTTGATGTAAAATGCATTGGAACGGACTTTGCGGAGGTTAATTTTCTGCCAAACGCCCCGATTCATATCTTAGTCTGCCTTTCCAATGAACTTGATGTAAATATCTACCGTGTATTAAAAAACAAAGCCCTCAAATGCGGAGCACACATCTATTTTCTGGGCAATCCGAATGTCCTTTCCATCGAAGAAGAAGAAATACAAAAAGAAACACCTGCATTCAAATTCACCACATGGCCAGTCATTGATGTCGGTCTTTTGCTTCAGGCCGTAATCTGGAACAGCCGGGTCAAAAAAACTATCCTCGTAGTTGATGACGATCCTATGCTTCTCCGCAACATCAAGAACTGGCTCGCAAATGATTATGAAGTCTACATGGTAAACTCCGGCTTCATGGCCCTCGACTTCCTCATCAAGCATCCGATTGATTTGGTTCTTCTGGACTACGAAATGCCAGAAATGAACGGTCCGGAAGTGCTGAGACGGCTCCGACTTCAAAAGCAATTCGCGACTCTGCCGGTAATTTTCCTTACGGCAAAGGACGACAGGCAATCCGTTCTAAAGGCAATGGAATACAAAGCCGACGGATACATTCTGAAAAGCCGTCCTCCACATGAAATCACCAAGGCAATAAGCGACTTTTTCAGAACATACATCATCGACATAGAGAAACTGCAATAAATTATGGAACAGAATTCAAAAAACGACAAATTTTACAAAGACGGACTTTATTTCGGGTGCCAGCGATGCTCATTCTGCTGCGGACACTCGCCGGGGTTCGTCTACCTTTCGCTGCGCGATTTGACCACGCTGCGAAACCACTTGAAAATGAGCGTCACCGACTTCGTAAAAAAATATTGCCGCTGGGCTGACTATTACGAGGGCGAGCAGGTTCTTGCCCTTCTCGAAAAAAAGAACTACGACTGCATTCTCTGGGAAAACGGCTGCTCATGCTATGAGGCTCGTCCTGTTCAGTGCTCCACCTACCCGTTCTGGTCATGGATGGTCAAGGACAAGGAAATGTGGGAAGAGTGCGCCAGAGACTGCCCGGGCATGAACAACAAGAACGGCAAGCTCTGGACTTACGAGGAAATCGAAGCCAACAAAAACGCTTATGATGCAAATAAACCTCTCTACAGGAGAGAAGTTGAAAAATTGATGGCCGAAGAAGGTTGCTGAAATTAGCGACTTGCTAATATCTTGCTAGCGCCGTGCCAACATTCTGTTTGTGAGCCTTGTGCCCGCAAATTGAATCACGGCAACCATAACGATAATCACGATTACAGAAGCAATCATTACATCAGTTCGGAAGCGCTGGTATCCGTAACGGATCGCGAGGTCTCCCAAACCGCCGCCACCCAAGGTTCCAGCCATTGCAGAATAGCTCACCAAGTTGATTACAGTGAGGGTGATTCCAGAAACTACAGAAGGCATTGCCTCTGGAATCAGTACCTTGTAAATGATTTGCCAGTTGGTTGAACCCATCGCACGGGCTGCCTGCACCACTCCCGGATCGACTTCGTTCAAAGCCGTCTCTGTGATTCGGGCAACAAAAGGAGCCGCCGCAATCGAAAGCGGGATAATCGTAGCCGCAGTACCGATGGCCGTTCCCAAAATAAGGCGGGTAAGCGGCAAAAGGACAATCATCAAGATAACGAACGGAAACGAGCGCAAGACATCGATTATTCGGCTCAAAACGAGGTTAAATCCTGCCTTTGGCGTGATTCCGTATTTATTCGTGATGTTCAGAAGAACACCGAGCGGAAATCCAATAAGAATTGCGAAAATCGTAGAAAAGAAGACCATCAGAAGGGTCTCCAAAGTAGAAGTTCCGACAAGCACCAAAATCTGTTCCATAATTTACCTCTTCTGCACCCTGACATTATTCTCTTTGAGCCATTCGACAGCCTTTTCCACGGCTTCCTCGTCACCAAGGATGTCCGCCTCCATGTAGCCGACGTCTTCATCGGGCAAATGACTGATTCCCGCTGCGAGGATATTGAAGCTCACGCCGAGTTCCTTGGTGATTTTGCTAAGGATCGGCTCTTCCGTTGACTCACCAACAAAGTGAAGAAGATAGCTTCCGCTTTTTTCGCTCCATTTTACGATGTTATCATTATTTGAATCAGAGCGAGATGATTCTGCGGCGATATTCTTGATGAAATCCCTTGTTGTCTGGGTCTTAGGGTTTGTGAAAATCTCCTTTACAAGGCCGCTCTCAACTACCCGACCGTTGTCGATTACGGCAACTCGCTCACAGGCATCACGCACGACTTCCATCTGGTGCGTAATCATGACGACGGTAAGGTTCATCTTCTTTTGGATTTCCTTGATGAGGTTAAGAATTTGCCTTGTTGTGTTCGGGTCAAGGGCACTCGTTGCCTCGTCGCAGAAAAGAATTCCAGGCTCGGTGGCAAGGGCACGAGCAATGGCGACACGCTGTTTCTGGCCGCCGCTCAAAGTGCTGATCGGGGCATTCTCACGGTCAGCAAGTCCTACCAGTTCGAGCATTTCCTTTACCTTTGCACGGATTTTGTCTTTCGGGACTTTTGCAATCTCAAGCGGATAAGCGACATTCTTGCCCGCCGTTCGAGAAGAAAAAAGATTGAAATTCTGGAAAATCATGCCGGTTTTTCGCCGCCATGCAATAAGGTCTGTTTTTGAAAGATTATCGACCCGCTTGTCTCCATACCAGACTTCGCCGGAATCAGGCTTTTCAAGCAGGCTTACAAGCCGCACGAGTGAAGATTTTCCCGCACCGCTTTTTCCGATTATGCCAAAAATCGTGTTTTCAGGGATGTCAAGCGAAACGCCGTCAACGGCATGAATTTCGCTTTTGTCATCGTGCCGTGAAATGTATGTTTTTTTAAGGCTTTCAAGTTTTATGCGCATGAAACTATTCTAGCATAAAAAAAGAAAACCGCCAACTTCTGGCGGTTTATAGTTTGCCGGGTCTTCATACTCAATGAAGGGCAATTAATGGTATCCTGCTTTACCGCAGGTGGAGTGTTATTAAGACCAAGACCCTCTAGGAGTCAGACCTCTTTGTCGGAAATTGCATAACGCCTCCTTGTCGTGCAGCCGGTGTGCGTCCTCATCTCGCTCCTCACTACAATTTAATAGTAACACACATTTCCAATAATGCAAGCAAAATTTGCAAAAATTTTCGTTTTTTATGAATTTTTTGAGAATTTACGAAAATTTTCTCACTCTTCATCCCGGAGCCGGTACTCCCTCGGCGAAAATCCCGTGTTCTTCTTGAAGATATAGCTGAAATAATGAGGGTCGGAAAATCCGCACTCGTAGGCAATGTCGTAGCCTTTCATGTCCGTTTCCCGCATCAGGCGCTTGGCGTTCTCAAGCCGCACGGTTGTGAGATATTCAATGAATGTCGTCTTGCATTCCTGGGAAAAAATAGTGCTGAAATGATTCGGACTCAGGGCAACGGCTTCAGCCACAGTGGTGAGGGTCGTGTTCTGGTCGGCATAATGCTCCTCAATGTAATGTTTGGCCTTCAAGATTACATCACCGTACTTTCCGGTCATTTTTGAGTCACGATATTCCAACGCAAACGAAAGAACCTGCTCGATTTTCTGCCGGAGCCCCTTTTCATCCTGAACCGCATCGTCGATGAATTTCCGCTGCAGGATTTCCGGTTTGAGGGCTTTAATGTCACCGCCGAATTTCTCGACGAGCTTTGAGACCGCAAAAATCAAGTCCACGAGAAGATAAGAAGCAAAAACGCTGAACTGGCCCGGATTGTTCCTGATTAAAGCCATCGATTCTTCGATAATCGCCGAGATGTCGTTTTTGCCCGCGTATTTGAGCCGGTCAACGAGAGGATCATTTTCCTTCAAATCAAGGATTCCCGATTCCGAATCAGAATCAATCCGGGAATCCAAGTCATCCGAGCTGATGATGCGGTTCTTTTCGTTCTTCCCGCCCATCGAAAGGATCTGCTTTGCGTCATCATAGGAAAGGTTCAGCTCGGAAAGATGCTCGACCGTCTTTCCGATTGCAGTGAGGACCATGCAGTCCTCGTTCTTTGTCGCGATGTGGGCTATCGTCTCGGCCGCATGGAAAACGCTCTCGTCAAGTTCTTCCCTGTCGCTTCCCTTGAAAATGCAGACCAGAATGTTCGAATGGTGGAAGAAACATTCAGCCTGCTCCCAGTCCGCAGAATAAGAATTGAGAAGCGAACATGCTTCTTCCTGATTCTGAATGTTGTCGGTGCGGCTCTTGATCCGGCTTACCAAAACCTTGTAAAAGCGTGAAATCAAATCCAGCCCGAGCTCCTGCGATTTTTGCATCACATCGCTCATGTTTTCCACACCGTGAACGAGATTGTTCAGAAATTCCTTTTTCTTGAGGGTCTCGGTCGATTTCAGTTCCTCTTTGAGCCGTGAAATGTCCGAAAGCTGCTTTCGTTCCCTGTCAATCTGAACCGCAGTCTTCTGAAGGCTTTTTAAAAGCTCTTCGGGCGTGAAAGGTTTTAAAAGATAATCTTCAATTCCGATTGAAATCGCCCTTTTCGCGTAGTCGAATTCATCATGCCCGGAAAGAATTATGATTTTTATCCACGGCTGAATCTTTTTTATCGCCGCCGAAAGCTGAAGCCCGTCCATGAAAGGCATCTTTATGTCCGTAATCAAAATGTCCGGTTTGACCTCATGAAGCATCGAAAGCGCAATCTCACCGTCCGTGGCCTCGCCCGCGAATGTGAAGCCGGAACTTTCCCAGTCAATTTTGGAACGGATTCCTTCGAGAACAATAGGCTCATCATCAACAACAAATACGCTATACATTTTCGCCTTTCTTCTTTCTTGACAATTCAAATTTAGTGATTTTAAAATAATTCTATGAGAAATTTAAACATTTTAACAGTAGCATTTTTCTTTTTTTTTGCCGTTTCATGTTCAAACGAAAGTGACAGCGAAAATGCTCCGACAATTCCACAGGACACGACTCCAAAAGCTGGCGCCACTTACTCATACAGCGCAGACTTCCCTACTTTTGATGTCACCGACGCAATCAAGACGGTGACTGTAAATGGCGTAAAGGGAAAAAATCTATATCTTGCAAAATACAATATGAGCAATGTCTATGTCCTTCCAGATGACATAAGGGTTGTTTCAGAGGCAACAGGCTTTCAGAACGTCGCCCAAAATTCTTCCGTGCGTTCAGTGCTCGACGAAACAAGCACCAGCTCAAACTTGACTCCAAAAACATTGACCGATGATGTTGAGCAGATAAATCCAGTCGCTGGAACTACGACAAAAGACCTGTACATTCCTCTATTTGGAATGGACGGCTCCCCCTACAAATACTTCAAGATGACCTTCATTGCTCGCGCCGTGGGAGAACACTGCATTGTCTGGGCACCTGCGGAAACTCAGAGCACGGAGGCACAAACCGACCAATCAAATATCCCCTCAGCATGGAGTGGCAAATTTCCAGACAAGACAGCCGGAACTGCCCTTTTTACCGATGCAATTGCAAACGAACTTAGGGATAAATTCGAGCTTGCATATCCTTACGAGACAGCAATGTTCGGAGAAAAATCGACAAAAATGTTTGCCAACAACAAAAAAGGTGACAAAACTATGGTTGACATAAAAAAAGTCAGCGACACTGCCGCATACACGAACATCGTAGTGTACGATTTCAAGGACATTTCAAAATCCTCAATATATGGATATTTTCTCGATTCGGACTATCACCCGAGCTACAAGACTCTGTACGGAACTGAGTGGGACAGAGAGAAGCTTGCCGCGGAAGATGACGATAGCTGGAATTATTATTCCAACGAGGGAAACTACATTTACATAACGCTCGGAGAAGTAATTTTCGACGAAACAAGGCTGGCAAAAAAGGCCTGGGTTGAGGAAAACGAGAAGACGGGACCTCTTGCCTGCTATCCCAACGGCTACCTTTCCCTTTGTCACGAATATGCGCATACCCTGCATTTTGCCCGCAAGAATATTGAGCAGGCTCTCTCCCCCCCGATGATTTTGCAGGAAACGATTGCCGTACTAACCGAAGATGCGCTGCAAAATGTCCTCGGCGTTCCGAAAAACTATACGGTTGAAAATTATCGCATCAAACAGTTCTGCGACGAGCATTATTACAACTCTGTGTTGAATGGCTCATACGATTTCAACTACTCCAGCTTGCTTGCATTTGGAATCTTCCTCACACGAAATTACGGCGGGGCAAAACTTTTGAGCGACATAGTTACAAACGATGATAAGGGCAGTTGGTCCTGCGTTTTAAAGGCGATAAAAAATGTTACTGGCATTGAAAAAAACGAAGAGCAGCTGATGAAAGAATTTCTGGAGCAGCTTTTGGTTGCAGACTCAAAATACACGAGCAACAAGGCTTCAGCGCCGTTCTCGAAAAACGGCGTCACTTTGACAATGCCCGCCATAAATGTGAGGGATTTTTCCGAGTGGTACGGATATGAGCTTGCGACAATCAAGCCCGGCGACGAAGAATATGAGTATTATCAGCAGGTGAAAAAAGGCGTCAAAACATACGATGCCAAGGACATAATCAGAAAGCCAACGACGCACGGAAAGAAAAGCTATTACATAGACTCAAGAGGCGGCTTCAACCTGAATTTCATAGGCATGGCCGAGGAAGACAGCGTAACAATTTCATTCACCGACCCCGCCGGAATCCTCAGCATACCCAAAATGATGATTGTCGTTGGAGAGTGATTTAAGTTAAATAATTGGAATCACGAACGAAATCGAGCTGCCTTTACCGGCTTCTGATTCTATCACAAGTCCGCTTGTTTTTTCGCCGTAGTAAAGGCGCAGTTTTTTGTTCACATTGTAAAGGCCGTAAACGGAATTCAGTTTTTCAGGAATCGTAAGCGCAAGCTCAAGCCGAACTTCCGCAAGCCTTTCCGGTGTAAAGCCCGCCCCGTTATCGCTGACCGAGAACCTGATTTTCGTGTGCTCATCGTCAGCATATTTTACGCTCACCACAAGCTCACCCCGCCCGCGCTTGTTCTTGATTCCGTGATAGATTGCGTTCTCCACGAGCGGTTGAAGGACAAGTTTTATCATTTTTTGTGGCAGAAGATTCTCGTCGGCTTCAATTTTGTAATTCAAGATGTCGGCGTAACGGATTTTTTGAATCGTCAGGTAATTCTTGATGTGGTCAAGCTCCTGTCCGATTGTAATCCATTCATGCCCACGGCTCAAAGAAATCCGCAAAAAGTCCGAGAACGCCTTTGTGATTCGCACGACTTCATCAGTCTTTTCCTCTTCGGCGAGCCAGACAATCGTATCAAAAGTGTTGTAAAGAAAGTGCGGCGTAATCTGCGCCTGCAAAGCCTTCATCTCCGCTTTCTGGAAATTCTTCTGCTCCTCGAGGATTGCCCCCGAAACCGTAAGGAAGCTCTTTGCGGAAATCAAAAGCGCAATGACCGTAAACAAAAACTGAAACACGGTAAAAACAATGGAAGCATTTTTGATTGAGCGGTTCGTCTCATAGGCAGATTCGCTCTCCACGACGATGAAATCCTGCATGATGTCGGAAAAAAGCTCGGCTATGGTGCGGATTTCGTCCAAGGCGGCCTCGTTTTCGCTTACGGAGCTTCCGAATCCCATCTGCGCCATGAGGTTGTGGATGTTCCTCAAGAGAGTCGCGCTTGCACGGGTGGCGAGTTCAAGCTTGTCGCGGCTTTCAACGCTTTTCGTGTTTTTGAGCATTTCCTCAAGCCCGAAAGTGATTTTGTTCATCATTTCGTATTGAAGTCCGTCAGTGATTTCTTTTTTTCCGCAGATTATGTTCCAAAGCTCTTCGGGAATGTCATTTTTGGCGATGCTGTTGATTCTGTTCGCGCTGCTGACATTCGAGATGATTTTATTGTAGCGCTGGGTCTGGATTTGCGAGAGGACGATTGCAATTACAGAAGGAATCAGCGTAATCGAAAGCAAAACGATGTATGTTTTCTTGATGGCTTTTTTGAGGCTGGTGTTTTTCACTTAGTAACCCCGCATCTCATATTTTGAAAAATCATCGTCTTCCGTAAAAACAGTCTCTTCATTGTAGGTGATTCGCGGAATGTGCTTTCCCTTTGCGACCTGTTTTACAAGATTCATGAGCATTTCGCCCAAGTTCGGATTGCACTCGACCACGCAGTTCAGTTTTCCCGCTACGAGGGCATCTATTGATTTTTGCTCGGCATCAATACTGATGAGGATTGTGCCGGCCGGGTTGATGCCGTAGTTTGCAAAAGAATCCAGAAGCCCAAGTGTCATCGAATCATTGTGGGAATAGATTGCATCTATCTTCTTTCCGTCAAAATAAAGGGCGTCATTTATGAAATTGCCCGAATCCCTGGATTCCTGGATAAGATTTTCAGCGATTTCCTTGCCCCGGGAGCGCAAAAAGTCACCATTCTCAGAATGAATGATGTTGAATTTCTTGTTCGCCTTAAGAATTTCCCGAAATCCGTTCGCACGCCCCTTCACCACAGAGGAATTTTCCGTTCCCGAAATCTCAAGGATGTTTACCTCTCCCTCTTCATCGGCACATTTTTCAAGAAGGAATTTCGCAGCCTTCTCCCCCTCTTCAAAAGCATTTTCTCCCAAAAATCCCGCATAAAGAGACTTGTCGGCATTTATCTGCCTGTCAACGATGATTACAGGAATTCCGGCAGTTTTCGCCTCACGAAGAACATTATCCCACCCGCTTTCAACAATCGGCACGAACGCAATCACATCGACCTGATAAATAATGAAAGACCGGATTGCCTTGAGCTGATTTTCCTGTTTCTGCTGGGCATCATCGAAAAGAATCTGAATTCCGTTTGCCTCTGCCGCCTCAAAAATCGACTGTGTGTTCCGCGTACGCCACGCACTTTCCGAGCCAATCTGAGAAAATCCAAGAATAAGGCGCTTTTGCGGTTTTTCAGCAGTTTTTCCGTTGAGGCTCATAAAAAGGAACGAGAAGAAAAGCGACAGAATTATGACGATAAGCGAGCAAAAAGAAATTGCAAGGGTAAGTTTTATTTTTGACTTCATTTTTTTATATGAATTCAATTTTATGTGCGAAATTTCGGAAAGTCAAGTTTTTTCCTATAGTACATTTATCCCGACATAGGCCGAATCAGCCCTGTATGAGGCCGGAGTTTTTCCCGTAAGCTGACGGAATACATCGAAAAACTGCCGCCGGCTCCCGAAACCACATTCTCGGGCGACTTCCTCAATATTATTGTTGTTTTCACGCAGGCGAGAACATGCAAGCTCCACCCGCCGCCTGGAAATGTACTGCCCCAAAGGAACATTCATCTCCTCTTTGAATGCGCGCCCGAGATAATCCGGGTTCAGATTAAGCCTGTCTGCGAAATATTTCACGGAAGCGTTCGGATTGCTAAGCTCGTTTTCCATAAGCTCAAGGATTTTCTTGACGAGCGGACTGGATTTCCCTTCCGAACGGGCCGCCTGAGTTTTTTCCTCAAACTGCCGTCCAAGTTCCAGAAGAATCCTCTCGACGGCATTATTGTACGCAAGCGGAGAATCCCCGGCCGAAGCGAAAAGTTCCAGCGCCTCGCCGCACAAATTCCCGACCATCTCAAAACGCTCGATTTCCATTGTCTGCGGAAGAATGATTCCGTCTTTTTGCATTTTAGATCGGAAAACCGCACTCGAAAAAAACGAATCAAGCTCCTCACCGCAAAGCCTTTTCGGCAAAAAAATGC
>JAEEGL011719005.1_pt1 | contig 12248 bp, 12 predicted proteins | sample 9134231 | NCBI WGS metagenome assembly JAEEGL01 (sample SAMN16246548, study PRJNA631951) | gut metagenome | biome: gut microbiome; feature: rumen; material: fiber-attached | host: Bos | place: Iran: Karaj | collected 2018-10
GCACGCAATCCTTAAGAAGGAAACTTTGTATAATAATATTATCACATCTTTAGAGCAATATATTCAATTAGTCATTGAATGGATTGAATTTTATAACACAAAACGCATAAAAAACAGGAACCTTAAATGATTCCTGTCTTTATGCCTTTTTTATTTGAGTGAACGATTTGGGGTTCACTTCAGATTCGGCCTTTTTATTTTTAAACTATTATAGCAAATCTAAACCTAATTCGTCGGCTATTTCTATATATTTATCTGGTATAGGTAAATAGTCTTCTTCTTTTAGTAGGCTGTCTACTAATTTGTCTATATATTCTATCTCTTCTTGAGCAAGAATTCTTTTTTGTTCAACTGATTGGTATAGAAGATTGATTGTGTTAGAAAGATCTTCGTTCTTGTTTTCTAAAATTGAATCTAGTTCCTCTAATTTTATAGTTTCATAAACATTTTTATCGTATGCCAGTAATTCATGTGTGTTGTTTTCAAACGTTTTATCTAAAAACGATTTTATAATGTCTAACGAATTGTATAAATAATCATATCCTTCATTAAACAAATCTGTCGCTTCGTTTTTAGACAAATCGCTTATTTTGAAATCTTTTGATACTATTTCATCAAGCACTAATATTACTGGAAAAAGAAGGTCGTATGTTAATGATACGTGTTCCTTTAGTTCCTCTAATAAATAATCGTTTTCTTTCAAAAAGTAGATGTAGTCCTGGTTTTTATCCATTTTTTACCTCATACACATAGATAAAAGAGAACCATACGGCTCTCTTTTTTCTCGTTTTTATTTGTCGTAGCTGTCTTCCCACTCATCCATGATGGCGTTGTATTTGTCTTCGTCATAGTCGTCGCTATCGTCATCATCTTCATCATAATCGTCATCATCGTAGTCTTCGCTTTCGTATTCGCTATCGTTGTCGTCGTCTTCGTCATCATAGTCGTCAGCGTCGTCATACTTCTTATCATAGTCATAATCCATAGTTTCGTATGATTCGTCTTCGTTATTATAGTTGTCATCAGAATCTGATTCTTCAGCGAGTTCAGAGTATGTAAGATCAACGAAGTTTGCACCGCCTTCTGTGTAAATACGTTTGTTACTCTTCTTAGATTTTCTCTTAGGTTTTTCTTTCTCTTCGTCTTCTCCTTCAACTGCGGCGTGTTCTGAATAGAACTCTGAATCAAGAGCTTCTAATGTTTGGTTTTCTTTTAAATCCCAACAATCATCTCCACAATATACAAAGTTTCCAGAAGCGGTAATGTCTGTATAAAATCTAGCGATGTTTTCGTTTCTTTCTTCTTCTGTAAAGTTCTTTAGTTCGGCTACTTTATTAAATAATTCTAGATAAGTTGCTTTTTCTTTTGTTTCTCTTAACACTTCAACAGCAATTTCTTCTAGAGATTTTAATTCGATATTGTCCATTTGTCCTCCATAAACAATGATATTTTACATTAAATGCATAATATTTATGCATAAATTTTTAAAATTCGCAATTATTTGGTGTTCTAGGATACGCTTCAACGTCTCTAATGTTATCAACGCCTGTTAAGAACATTATTAGTCTTTCAAATCCTAGACCAAATCCAGAGTGAACTACGCCACCAAATCTTCTTGTATCAACGTACCAATCAAGAGTTGATTCGTTCATATGAAGGTCGTCCATTCTCTTTAAGAGATAATCAAGTCTTTCTTCTCTTTGACTTCCGCCTACTAATTCTCCTGATTCAGGAACCAATAAGTCTGATGCAGCAACGGTTTTGCCGTCATCATTTAATCTCATATAGAAAGCTTTTATATCTTTTGGCCAGTCATATACAAATACTGGACCATTGAAATGTGCTGTTAACCATTTTTCGTGTTCTGTTGCAAGATCTTCGCCATATGTTGGTTCGTTTTCGAATGCATTTCCTGATTCTTTCATCAATTTTATAGCATCGTGATGAGTTATTCTTGCGAAGTCTTTTGTATTGACTACTGCTTTTAATCTCTCAATTAAACCTTTTTCAACAAATTTATCGAAGAAATCCATTTCGTCAGGGCATTTTTCAAGAACGTCATTAGTTATATATTTAACAAGTTCTTCTACAATATCCATTTCACCCTTTAAATCACAGAATGACATTTCGGGTTCAACCATCCAGAATTCAGATGCGTGTTTTTGTGTATTAGAGTTTTCGGCTCTAAATGCTGGACCAAATGTATATACGTTTCTAAATGCCATAGCGAATGGTTCAACATGAAGTTGTCCTGTAACTGTTAAGTATACGTTTTTACCAAAGAAATCTGTGTATGGGTTTTTAGAATCCGTAGATACAGAGAATAGTTGACCAGCGCCTTCTCCGTCGTTTGATGTAAAAATTGGAGTATGTACGTAGATAAAACCTTTTTCTTGGAAGAAACGATGAATTGCGAACGCAGCCTCGTTTCTAACTCTAAATACAGCTTGGAAAAGGTTTGTTCTTACACGTAGGTGTGGTATTTCTCTTAAAAATTCTCTAGTGTGTCTTTTTGGTTGTACAGGGAATTCAGGAGTAGAATCGCCTAAAAGATTTACTTCTTTTGCTTTGATTTCAAACGGTTGAGCTCTATCAGGAGTTAAAATAAATGTTCCTTTAACTTCTACAGATGCACCGTTTCTATATTTTTGGATGTTTTTAAAGTTTGGAAGGCTCTCTTCATAAACAACTTGAACCGTTTTAAAAGTGGTTCCATCGCTTAAATCGATAAAACCAAATTGTGATTGGCTTCTATTGTTTCTAATCCATCCAGATATCACAACATCTTTGTTGCCGTATTTATCTTTGTTTAAGAAAAACTCTTTTAGTGTGTCCATTTTATACCTCAAACCACAAAAAGCATATGTATATTGCTTTTTCCAGTATATATATTATATAACAATAATCAAAAAAGAAGAAAACATTGTTTCTTCTTTAATGATTTTTGCGTATTTTTAATGATTCGTCTCTTTTTATTGGAAGAACAGAGGAGACATTGCGAGGTCGTCTATAACCTTTTCGATAGCTGAAGAAATTAACTCAGCGATTGATATGATTTCTAGGTTATTAAATCTCTTGCTTTCAGGGAGTTCGATTGAATTAGTAACAACGATTTTCTTGAAATATTCTTCGTTTGATAGTCTGTTTACTGCTTCGCCACTAAAGATTGCATGAGAAGCAAAAACATAAATGTCTTTTGCACCTCTTTCTTTTAAAGCAGCGGCCGCATTATAAATTGTTCCTGCTGTATCGATTAGGTCGTCAATAATTAAGCAGTTTTTGCCTTCTACTTCGCCAATAACGTTCATAACTTCGCTTACGTTTGGTCTTGGACGTCTCTTATCGATGATAGCGATGTCTGTGTGGAGAGCATCAGCAAGCTTTCTTGCTCTATTTGCTCCGCCGTGGTCTGGTGATACAACAATAGAATTTGTAATGTTGTTGTCTAATACATATTTATAGAATAATGGCATAGCCATTAAATTGTCGATTGGGATGTTGAAGAAACCTTGAATTTGAGCTGCGTGTAGATCTAAACAAATTACTCTTGTCGCTCCTGCGACAGTCAATAGGTCAGCAACTAATTTAGCTGAAATAGGTTGTCTAGATTGAGCTTTTCTATCTTGTCTTGAATATCCATAGTAAGGTAGAACAATATTAATTTCTTTTGCTGACGCTCTTTTTAGTGCATCAATAAATATTAATAGTTCCATAAGGTTATCGTTTACAGGAGCTGAAGTAGATTGAATTACAAATACTTTGTGTCCTCTTACTGTTTCGCTGATGTTTACACTTGTTTCACCATCAGCAAACTTTGTTACCTCACATGGTGTTAGTGGAACGCCAAGTCTTTCAGATACTTCTTGTGCCAAAGATCTGTTAGAAGTTAATGAAAATAATTTTATCTTTTCTCCATGAAATAATGCCATAGTCCCTCCAAATACACTTTTTATTTTAGCAACAAAAAATAAAAAGCGCTTAACAAGTTGCGCTTTTTTTAATGCTTGTGTGTTGCTTCGCCCTTTTTGGCTATTTTTATTATTGTTGAACCCGATCCAGACATAAACAAACCTTCTTCTCCATATATGTTTTTTAATGAATCATATTGGTTTTTAACTTCTGGATATAATTCAAATACAGTATCTTGTAAATCGTTCTTTAAACCTTTTATAAAGGTTTCATAGTCTTTGCTTTGTAGACATTCAACGGCTTCTTCTAAGTTATATTTGTTTGTTTCTTTAAGGTTTTTAAATACGGTTCCTGTAGAAACATTAATTCCTTTGTTGAATAAAAGGATATCAAAGTCGCTTATATCAATATCTAAAGCTTCTATGTCGTCTCCGACACCTTTTACAATTGCCGGCCCTTGATAGAAACAGTATGGAGTGTCAGAGCCAAACCTCTTTGAGATTTCAAAAAGTTGTTCGTTTGTTAAATTAAGATTCCATAATTCGTTTAGAGCCGACAAAGTGCACGCTGCGTCGCTAGAGCCTCCTGCAAGACCACCACCAACCGGAATCTTCTTGTTTATTGTGATTTTAACTCCGTTTTTTACTCTGTAAACTTTCTTAAGATAGTCTGCAACTTTATATGCAAGGTTGTTTTTGCCGTTAAGATCGTTTTTAGCATATACTACAACTTTAATTTCGTCGTCAGTTAACTCAAAGTTGAGTTCGTCTGCTAAATTTATCATAATATTTACCATTTCAAGGTTATGATAGCCGTCGTTCCTGTTTTCTTTAACGTTTAAGAATAAGTTAACTTTTGCATAGGCTAATCTTTTCATAGTATTACCTCACAATCTTTATATCAAGAATATCATCGACGCTAAAAGTTTCAAGTGTATCAAGCGTGATTGTTCTATTTATGTTGTCTACCTTTTTAATTTTACCAAAAGTTTGATAAGTATATCCATCATAATAGTATTCAACGGCTATTTGTTTGTCTTCGTCGACGGCTTTTTTAAGTGTGTTGTTTAGGTCTTCGATTTCGTCTTCAGATAGAGTAGATTTTTGAATTTTATATAGTTCATATAGAAGTTTTTCGAGCACGGCATCTCTACCGCTTAAAGCGTCAAAAGGAGACCATTTAATTATGCCTCTATCGTGGTAATTACTCATGGTGTCCTCCTATGGCTTCATTGCGTTCTTTTGCGGTAGAATATTCAAGTTCGGTCGAAGCTCTTCTTACCGAATTTTTACCATATTTTTTCTTAATCTTATCTAAGGTATCAAATAGTTTTTCTTCTTTAATCTGTTTTTCTGCATCATTGAATAAATTTAATTGAACCGCCTCACTATCAACAAACCCAGATAAAGAAATCATGATTCCTCTAATCGGTTCGTCTTTATAATATTTATCAAATATTTTTAGGCATTCTTTTTGAATTTGGCTTCCAAGAGAAACGGGGTCAACTTTTGCTTGATGAGCTAATCCACCGCCATAATCTTTAGAATATCGCAACTGTAGATGAACGACTGTTGCGGCTTTGTTTGCAGACCTTAATCTAGAAGATAATTCGTCACTCATTTCAAGTATAATTTGTGGTGCGGTTTGACGGTTATAGTCCCTATATAAAACTTGTCCAATACCATAACTTTTTGACAAACTTCTTACTTTCTTTTTATCTTGAATCAAAGACATGTCGATTCCGTGTGTGTGGTACCACAATTCTTCTCCAACAACACCGAACTTTCTCTTAAGTTTTTCTACGGGCATCTTGGCTATGTCACCAACACATCTACAACCAATTGAATTTAAATATTTCTCGTATCTTCTTCCGATGCCCCACATCTTAGAAAGCGGAGAAAGTGGCCATAATTTGGTTTCTACATCCTCATAGTTCCACTCGGCAATTCTTGATCTGTTTTTCTTAGCTTCTGTATCCATTGCTATCTTTGCTAGAAGCATGTTTGGACCGATACCACACGTAGAATATATCTTGGTCTCGTTGTATACATCATCCATTATCTTTTTCGCTAGTGTTTTAAGTGGTACTGGGTACATTTTTCTATAGTCTGTCACATCTAAAAAACACTCGTCTACAGAGTATATATGAATATCTTCTTTTGACACATATCGCAAGTAAATTGAAATGATTTTTGCAGACGCCTCTAGGTATCTTTTCATCCTTGGTTTTGCGAAAATTATTTTCTCGTTTTTTGGTAGTTCAAACACTCTCAACCTACCAGGAACACCTTTGTTTCTAAGATATGGAGAAACAGCTAGGCATATAGTTCCATCGCCTCTAGATTTATCAGCAACTACTAAAGGGGTCTTGAAAGGATCAAGACCCATATCAGCGCATTCGACCGATGCAAAAAAGCTTTTTAAATCTATTACAAGGATGTTTCTATATATCCTATACTGTTCTAATTCGTCCATTATTCTTTGTGTTGAATGTTATAACATTTAATGGTGTTTCTCATTAGTTCTGCTATGGTCATCGGACCACACCCACCTGGAACTTTCGAGATATATGCAACTTTGTCTACAAGGTTATCAAAATCACAATCACCAACTACTTTTCCATCGTCTAGTCTGTTGATTCCAACGTCAATTATTGTGGCGTTTTCGTTTACCATGTTTTGTGTCAAAAATCTTGCTTTTCCAATAGCCACAACTACTATATCCGATTGCTTAGTTATTTCTTCTAGATTGCGTGTTTTTGAGTGACACAAAGTAACTGTCGCGTTTAGATTTGTCATTAGCAAAGCGAGAGGTTTACCAACAAGAATGCTTCTGCCGATAACAGCGACTCTTTTGCCTTCTATTTGGATGTTGTAGTATTTTAACAGATCTATTACACCAAGCGGTGTGCACGGGAAAATACCTTCGTCGTTTTGAAAATTTCTAACAACATTGTGCTCTGTTAATCCATCAACGTCCTTATACCAAGGTATGTGTGAAATAATCTTCTTTTCATCTAATCCTTTTGGAAGAGGGAGTTGAACCAATATTCCAGTTACGCTATCGTCGTTTGCTAAGTCGTCAATACATTTGATTAAATCAGATTCTTTTGTGTCTTCTGGCATTCTTACTAAATCAGATTCGATTCCAAGTTTAGCACATGTTTTTTGTTTGTTAGAAACGTATATAGCCGAAGCTTTATCGTCACCAACATAAATAACTACCAATTTAGGAGCAACCCCTGTTTTAGATTTAATCTCTTCAACCTCTTTTGTGATTTGATCTTTAATTTCGCTTGATACTATTTTTCCATCAATAATTATAGACATAAAAAGTTCCTCTCAATATATATTAATATAAGTATATCATTAATAAATTAATAAATAATAATTATTTTTATACAATTATTTTTTTGACATATTTTAACACAAGTAGTTTCTTGGTTGTCTGCTTATTTGTATTTGCCGAAAGATAGCAACAAAAAGTAGATGGTTTCAAAGCTGGTTTTGTTCTGTTTTTGTTACTGTTTATGTTATGTATGTGTTATTTGGTTATTACTAACCAAATTATTGTTTTATTCGTTTTCTTGGCTAAATTTAGGCAAAAAGTTGTTGAGTATTTTTTTGTGCATGTTTTTTGTGGCAAAATAAAACTCTCTTTGTAGAGAGTCTTAATTATGCATTATGATTTCATTGGTAAAATCAATTGTACTAGTCCTGGATCATCTTCAGCTTCGATAATAAAAGGTCTAACTTCTCCAGAGAATTTGACACTAACTTCTTCGCTATTATACGCTCTTAAAGCTTCTAGGAAGAACGAGGCTGAGAACGATATTTTAAGTTCGTTAATAGACACTGCTTCGACTGGTGTGATTACATCTGTGATTGTACCAAGTTCAGGTGAATTTGAACTTAAAGTTATTGTTCCGTTTGGTGCGATTTGTAATTTTACAACTGGTGTTGCGTTTGTGTTTGTAGACATAGTAGATACTCTGTCTATAGCTTCTATTAATTCTATCTTGTTGAATTTGATGATAATTGGAAATTCGGTAGGTATTAATTTGGTAGTATCTGGATAATTACCTTCTAATAATCTTGTTTGGAAAATTATATTAGAGAAACTAAATAAAATTTTACCTTTCTCGAGATAAATCAAAACTTCGTCATCATCTTCTTCAATAGTTTTAGATAATTCGTTTAAACTCTTCGCAGGGACAATTATATTTGTATCTAGATAATCGTCGTCTAATTGAGCATTGCGCCTACTAAGTCTAAAAGAGTCTGTAGAAACAGCTAATAACTTGTTAGCATATATTCTTAGGTTAACGCCTGTTAAAATTGGCTTGTTATCAACTGTAGAAGTGGCGAAAGTAGTTTGTTTAATTATTTCTTTTAACTGATTAGAGTTAATAATTATTGGTCTGCTAGTTAGTTCGAAACTTTGTTCAGGATAATCAGCTACGTCTAATAGATTCATTGTAATATCTGTTGTAGTGGTTTCAATTCTCAAGATATTATCTTGAACTAATTCTATAGCAACTTCGTCTCCGTTCAATTTTCTTACTACATCCACGAATAATTTACCTGGAATTAAGCATTCGCCTTCTCTTTCGATTTTAAAATCTTTGTTTTCTAAAATTAATTGGATTGCTAAATCCATATTAGAAGTAACAAATTTTATAGTATTATCTTTAACTTTTACTAAAATACCTGTTAAAGCTGGCATATTAGATCTAGCTGCCATTGCTTTTTGAGCGATAGATAAACTTTGTTGAAGAAGATTTTTATTAATTACAAATTTCATGTTGTCCTCTCTTATATCATTGTTATTTTAATTATATTTATTATTATTGTAATGTGGAAATGTGTATAACTTTTACTCACAAACTATATTATACTATAAAATCCCTTGTTTTTCTATGAAAAACATAGATATTAACTAATAGCATTGGAATCTTTGTCCATTCTTCTAAGAATGTTGTCCACATTAAGCTTTGTCTTGTTGTCGATTTTTAAAGATTCTTCTATAGCATTACAGCCGTGCATAATTGTTGAGTGATCTTTTCCACCAAACAAACTACCAATCTTTTTGAAAGTTAATTCGTATTTTGTTTTTAACAAATACCAACAAATTTGTCTTGCATATACCAGTTCTTGTTTTCTTGAGTTTGATAACAAATCTGTTTCATTTAATTTGAAATAACTACAAGTTGTACTGATTAATCTCTTGATTTCTTCGTTAGAAGCAGGAGAAGAAGCGGTGATATCCGCAAAATCAATTATATTCTTCAAAGCCTCTTTGGCGTTTTCCACAGAATACTCAACTTCAAACGCTGCACAGTGGTATAAAACTCTTTTTAAACATCCTTCAAGTTGTCTAACGTTGTTATCGCATACCGTAGCTATATAATCTATAACCTCAGCAGGGAATTCTTCTGGATGAGGAAGATCTTGTTTAAGTTTAGAGTTTAGAATTTGGATTCTGTGTTCTTTGTCTGGTTTATTAATATCAAGAGACAAGCCTTTCTCAAATCTTGAAGTCAATCTACCCATGATATTAGTTAAGTCTGATGCTTTTTTATCTGAAGTTAATAAAATTAACTTATTGTTGTTTGACAAACGCTCGAATATCTTAAAAAACTCCATTTGGCTTTGATTTCTTGTTTCTAAGAATTGAATATCATCAACAAGCAAAACGTCGACATCACTAAACTTTTCAGAGAATCTTTCATACGCTTCTTTAGAGTTGTTTTTAACATATTCTTCAATAAAATCTTGGGTTCCTATATATAAAACTTTTGCGCTTGCATCAGACTCGATTATTGCGTTACCAATCGCTTGCATTAAGTGTGTTTTACCCAAACCAACACTACCAAATATATAGATTGGATTCGCGATATTCGTTCTTTGATCTGCTACTAATACAGCATATCTATGAGCGAATCTATTCGAATTACCGACAACGAAGTTAGAAAACGTATAATCAGGGTTTAATCCAGAATTATTTTTTCTGCTAAACACTTCAGTGTTTAAAGCGGCTTTTTTATTTTCTTCTTCCTGGATCATTTCATCTTTTGTAATAAGATAGAATCTTTTAGTTGTTGGGTAATAATCCTGAAGCATGTTGTTCATTCTATCGAGATATTCATTTTGGATTCTTTTCTTATAAAAAGGGTTCTCGACCACTAAATAAATGTTGTTATTTTGTTCTTTATATATTTCATTAACGTTTGCGAAATAATCTTCATAAATATATTCATCAAGCGTATTCTTAAGTCTTTCTTTAATTTTTGACCATACTTCAGTTGCATCCATAGCAATACCTCTCATAATTTCAATAAATTATATCATCATAAATATATCAATATATTAAATAGTTTTCCACAAAAATTGTGGATAACTTTTGAGAAAATTAATAAAAATTAGTAAAATGTTGAAAACTTTTCTCTAAATTTGGGCAAAATATGGTGTTTTGCACTAAAACACGATTAGAATTATCCACATTCATAAAGAAAACGTTTTCATACAAAAAATAGATAAAAAGTTAAAGTTGACATAAGAGATTATATTATATATAATAAATGAGCGTGGTTTTCAAAGAAGGAGGACCAAAATGAGTCAAACATATCAACCAAGTAAGAAAAAGAGAGTTGCACGTCATGGATTCCGTGCAAGAATGGCTACTAAAGGCGGTAGAAAAGTTCTAAACGCTAGAAGAGCTAAAGGACGTAAGTCTTTAACAGTTTAATTTTAATTGAATATTCACTAGAAACGATATTGTACCTGTAAAACACCTGAAAATATATAGTTTTTTGGTGTTTTTATTTATTTAAAATGAAAAAAGAACTAAAAATTAAGAAATCTGAAGAAATCGAAGCTGTTATAAAAAACAAACAATCGGTATCGGGGGAGAATTTTATTGTATACAAAAAAGAAAACCACCTTCCTGTCGGTCCAAGGTTTGCGTTAAGCGTACCTAAAAAGTTTGGAATAGCAGTAAAAAGAAATTTGATGAAAAGAAGAATCAGATCTATATTTGATTCTCTAAACATCAAAAAAGAATATGATGTGTTTGTTGTTGCAAAGCAACAATCATCAACAATTTCTTTCAAACAAGCCGAAGAAGAATTAACATCTTTGTTTGAAAGAGCAAATTTAGTGGAGGTCAGTAATGATTAAACAAAAACAAAATTTGCCTCTCCTACTATTAATGCTTGTAGCTGTTTTATTATTAGTTACAGGATGTAGAACTAACAAAGTATCTGTATATACCCTCCCTCTTGGAGATTCGGGATATATTTCAGAAATCGACTTTAAAACAAAAGAGAGTTATGAATATTCATATACTAGTTCTGGTATTGTTAAAGAGTGGGTTAGTTATAATTATTTAGAAGTAGGAAAAACTTATAAATTACACGTTGAATTAGGTAAGAGCGAAAACGCTGGTAAAGCAATTAAAATTGCAGCAGGATACTATGAAAATAAAGCGTTTGTTAAATACGCAGAATCTGGATATGTAGTAACTGAGGCAGAAGAATTTGCAACAGGCGAACTAGATTTTACTGTTACACACGAAAATTCAATTGTTAAAGTTGTTTTTGGTACAAATTTAGACGAAGCAAAAGCTAAAGAAGAAAACCCAGAAGCAAAAAGATCAGCAATCAACAAAATTACTAAGAAATATAGAGGCTCAGAATTAGTAATTAGAAAACTATATGTTGTTGAAAACGGTCAAACAGACGAAATTAACATCCTATCTAAACCAGTATTAGATGGAAATGGCAACGAAACAGGAACAAGAGTAGGAAGCGTATCGACCGATTTAACTTACTACAACACAGCAACCGTTCAATATAACTCAGAACCAGGCCAAGACACATTGTTATTAACTCTTAACTTTAAGGGTGGCGTATGGCAATGGTTAGTAAAACAAATTGCCGTTGCTCTAAACTGGATTACACAACTGGTTGGCGGATACTACTGGTTAGGATTGTTAATCCTAACAATTCTTATTAGAAGCGCAGCTTGGCCAATTTATGCTAAGAGCAATTCTATGACAACAAGAATGGCAGAAGTTCAACCAGAATTAGATAAGATCAATAAAAAATATGAAGGAAAGAACGACCAAAACTCTCAAATGAAGAAGCAAATGGAAACAAGAGAGGTTATGAAGAAGAATCATGTAAGCATGTTCGGATGCCTCTTACCATTCCTTCAAATGCCTATCTTCTTGTGGGTATATCAAGTTGTTCAAAGATTCCCAATTACACCAGCTTATCAAGCTAATACAAACTTCAATTTCTTATGGACTACATTTGGTACAGAATATGGTCAAGCAAC
>JAEEGL014479884.1_pt1 | contig 12248 bp, 9 predicted proteins | sample 9134231 | NCBI WGS metagenome assembly JAEEGL01 (sample SAMN16246548, study PRJNA631951) | gut metagenome | biome: gut microbiome; feature: rumen; material: fiber-attached | host: Bos | place: Iran: Karaj | collected 2018-10
CATCCACGATGTTGATGATGCCGTCGGGGTGTTCGTCCAAGATAAACTGGCGGCTCACCCGTTCCTCGCTGGTGTAGGGCGAGAGACTGTATATGCCGGGCAAGTCGGTCACCACCGCATCGGCATATCCGCGTATTTGCCCGTCCTTGCGATCGACGGTGACGCCGGGGAAGTTGCCTACATGCTGATTGCTGCCAGTCAGCTGGTTGAAGAGCGTCGTCTTGCCGCTGTTCTGATTGCCGGCCAAAGCAAAGGTGAGCCGTTTCTTGCCGGGATGTGCGGGCCCTGAGTGGTAGCGCGGTCCGTCCTCGCCCAATCCGGGGTGCTCGGTCACATGACACACCTCGACATGTTCCAGTTTGTATGCCTTGGGCTTATCGTGAGAGAGGTGGAGGGAGATGTCAATCTGTGCAGCATCCGCCTTGCGGAGCGTCAGTTGATATCCTTGTATGCTCAGTTCCATCGGGTCGCCCATCGGAGCATACTTCTCCAAGGTGACGATGGCGCCGGGTAGGACGCCCATGTCGAGGAAGTGTTGTCTCAACGCGCCCTCGCCGCCCACTCGTGTGACGACACCGCTTTGGCCTAAAGAAAGTTCGTTTAGAGTCATTCTCGTTTAGTTATAGCTGTGCATGCCTCCCAGCAGGTAATTGACACCAAGATACGTCATGAGCAGGCAGGCAAAGGCCAGCAGGGAATACATTCGGTAATGTCCGTCCGAGCGGAACCACGGCAGACTTTCGGTGTGGAGCGGGATGCTGTAAACCAGAAGTGTGATGAGTGCCCAGCTTTCCTTCGGGTCCCAGCTCCAGTAAGTGCCCCACGAGACATTGGCCCAGATGGCGCCCAAGAAGATGCCGGCCGCCAACAGAAAGACAGCAAGGCGCAGGAGTCGGCGTTCGACAATGCTCAGTACCAGCAGGGCATAGCTCATCATGATAATGCTGACGTGGAGGCTGAGCCACGGACTGTGGAGTACAGGCATCAATGGAGTGATACGCGGATTGATTTCTCCCAGATGGGCCACCAGCAGAACGAAGGCTGTGGCCAGCACGGCGATCGGCATAAGTCGGCGAATGAGGATGGCTACCGTAAGCAGACAGATGGCCACGAAGAACATGGTTTCGAAACCGTTGCTCAGCGGCAGATGGTCAGCTACATACCAGCGCAGGAGCCATCCGGCAAGCAGGAAACACCAGAGTGCAATGCATGCTGCACCACACAGCTGTCCGATACCATCCGCCCAACGCTTTTGCCCGCGCCGTCCCCAAAGGCCCACACCAGCCAATAAGGACAGACTAAAGGCCACCATCATGCCCCAAAGGAGCCAGTCGATGCGGTTGTACAGTAGCTCTGCCTTCACTCGTCGCTCCGAGAGCAGTGGCACACCGTCGGGTACTGGCTCTACGAGTGAGCCGTGCATCAGCATGAGCAGGAGGCACACCTTCTCGTCGGCCTTGGCATCCTCGCCCAAGTGTTGCATGGTAGGCACAGCGCCGGAGCGATCGACATAGTACGACAGCTCGCGATACTTGCCTCGTCCGACCTTGATGATGGGCTGTTGTCCCCATGCTTCGGGTTCCAGCGCAATACTGCCCATCACCTGAGTGGGCGTCAGTCCGTGATACGTCCGCCGTCCGTATATCTTCAGCAGGAATTCCTGAGCCATAGTACCGAAGGGCGCTACGCGGTTGTTCCAAATCACTTGTTCCCGCTCCAGCTCAGCCGCTTTGTCCGACGAAATGACTGGTAAGGCTTTTGCACTCAGCGTACCGCCAGCCATGAGCAGGAGTACGAAAAGTCGCTTACGGGACGAGAGTAGCACCCACATCATGCTCAGTCCCAGCAGAGCATAGCCCAGATAGGTGATTCCTGTGCCCCACGGATCATGGTTCACCGAGAGCAGGCTGCCTTGCATGTCTTCGTCGTAGGACGACTGATAGAAGCGGTAGCCCTGGCGCTTTAGGATATTGTTCATCGAGATGAGCTGGCTCTCGCCCTCCACACTGACGTGGCTCAGATAGTCGCGCGGAGCCTGAGTTCCTGCGTAATACGCTATTTCAAAACTATCGAGCCGAAGGAAAAAAGGCAGCGGTTCGGAGTGGTGTGTCTCCTCACAGTAGTACTCTTTGGCTGGCACACCCTGCCTGAGATGCAATGTGCCTCGCCGTCCCCACAGCGAGGTGACGAGCGCACCCAGCAGGATGAGCACCAGACTGACATGCAACATAAAGACGGCCATGCGACGCCACAACCGACGCTTCCAGATAAGCCATCCGCCACTGGCAGTCACTGCCGCCCAAAGGAGTTTAAACCAAAATGAGCCGTAGAAATAATGATGGACAAAGCCAGTGCCCTGAACGTTCTCGACAAATGTGGCAACGGCAATCACAAAGGCACACAGACCGAGAAGCAGGAAGGGAAGCCTCCGTCCTTTATCCTCCCCAAATGGGGAGGGAGTAGTATGCATTGACTCGCTCATATTTCTGTTTCTTAAGCTGAGTTCTGAAAAATAGCCCGTTCGTCAGTCTCAGGGCGAGTCGCGCGTTTTACAACGCTCGATACTCGGGATGCTTGGCCGGGCGTATGGCCATGCACTCCATCTCGATGAGCCAAGTGGGGCGGCACACCGGCGCCAAGGTAATGACCGTAGGTTTCTGCGGGAATCGCTGGGCAAACATCTCGCGTACAGTGCCGTAGTCGGCAATGTCGCGCAGATAGACGATGAGGTGCATCACATCGTCGAACGTGGCGCCGGCCTCTGCGAGCAGTGCCTCGACGTTCTCCCACATTCGATGTGTCTGGCCGACGATATCGCCCACATTCACCACACGGCCTTGGTTGTCAATGCTGGCCGTGCCGCTGATGAAGACATGATTGCGGTCACCATATTGGACGACGGAGCCTCGCTCGAAGGTCACTCCGTACTCGTAGGTGGGGTTCAGATGTGTGCGGGCATAGAGATAGCGTAGCTGGGAGGGCACGAAACCAGTGAGGGCATAGGCTCCCATCTGTACCAGTGCCTCCGTGCGTGCTGGCAGTCCGCCGATGCCTGTGCTGGCGATGTAGTGGGTCTGTTCCGTGAGTCCTTGCTGGATGAAGTTTTCCCTCCGGGCACGCACCATACCGGCATATTGGGTGTCCACGTCGCGGACGAAGAACCAAGTGCGGATGCAGTTGTCGGCCAGTGTGGCACCTCTCTCTGCCAGCGCCGTCTCGTATTGGTGCAGGATAGTCTCCGTCTGCATGGCACTGTCGCCCGCCGTCTCCGTCATCCCCATCTTCCAAAGGTGAGTATAGCCGTTGTGGCGGCCCACCGTCATGCCTCCCTCCTTCGCGATGTCGATGCCGCGTTGCAGGTAAAGCCACGCCGCTATCTTGCTCCCATCTAAGGGCTGCTGCTGTATGAGGCTCACGCTGGCCGTATCGAGGCACGCTTCCTGCATGAGCGGCTGTTGATTGGTGCTGTCCGAGAGGAAATAGCGCTTCATCACGCATCGGGCGCCATCCAGTTCCCCGCGTGCCAGCAACATATCTTCGGCCTGGCGGATGCGGCACCACTGCTGTGCAAAGCCCTCTCCGCGGGGCTCCACGTGCAGGATGACCTGCCACTCGGCCACGCCTCGCTCGGGACAGAAGGCTGCCACTTCTGCCGTTACGCCCAGTAATTCCAGACAAATTTTATTGCATGTCATGCTGTTTACTATTATTCGCTTGCAAAGATACGACTTTTAATTCAATATTTCACACCGTTGGGCATACATTTCTGTTCAGAGCCCGTTTATCCAATCCTGAATGAACCTCTTCACCTCTTCCAGATTCTCCTTGAACTGGCTGCTCAGCACCTCCGTGTGATTGTAATGAAGCATATTCTCGCCTCCCTCGTTCAGTATTCTCCATACGAGCGACGAGTCGGCATCGCCGCCCTTGACGCGTAGCATGTCTGACAGCGTGCTGGGGTGATTGACCAGATTGGCATAGGCCTGTCTTTCTGTAAGGTTAAGACCGCCTGCCGAGCGTCCGTTCCCGCCGTGGCACTGGATACAGGCCCTGTCGAGGATGCCGTGTTGCAGACATCCGAAGGGGCTGACATCGATGTTGCCCAGGTCCATGCGGATGGTGTCCTGTGTGTCGGGATAGTCGGAGAGCGTGATGCGCTGCAGCGTGAGGATGCGTTGGCGCAGGCGGTCGGTGACAGCAAATTCGACGGTGCTCACCTGCCCCGTCAGGTTGTTCAGCTCCAAGACGACGGACACAGCGTCGGCCGCAGAAACGGGCAGTGTGTGCTGCATCACGGCATAGTTGCTGCCGTCTCGGAATCCGGCCAGTGCGATGGCATAGTCACCCTCCTCCCATGCATCGGTACCTGTGAGGGTGGCGGTGAGTTTGACTGTCTGTCCTGTGCTGGAGGAGTAATAGGCCGTCTCGGCGATGTCGCCCGAGTCGCAGGCAGCAAAGATGAGCGGCAGGATGAGCAACCCCACTGGGATGATGTAATGACGTCTTTTCATCATGTCCTCCTCAGAAACTATATTGCAACTGTACGGTGGCCATGTGGGTGCTGATGCCCAAGTCATCGTTGTCGCGATCAAGTTGTGTCTCGTGCCCGTAGCGGCCAGTGAACTGATACATGGCACTCAGCTTCAGGTTGCACTTATTGATGTAGTAGTTCACCACGGCGGCCGGCATGTTCAGGAATCCGTCGCGGCTACTGCCGTTGCGGTCCATGAAGTCGTAGCGTGCTCCCACCTGGATGCAGGGCGTGCAGAAGTAGCCCACCTGGCCGTATGCTCCCCAGTAGTTGAAGGTACGGTCTATCTTCTGCCGATTGGTGAAGCCCACATGCATCCAGTATCCCTCGGCAGCCACGTACCAGCGGTTCATCAGCATGGCCCATTCGATACCCATGCGTCCGTCGTTGGTGCTCTCACTCTCGCTCTCCACGTTCAGTCCTCCACTCAGCCCGAAGAGCATGTGGCGGGCGTGCAGCATGTGGCTGTTGCCCTGTGTGGAGGGCATCTGTCCCCAGGGCATGAAGGTGATGCGCCCAGCGTAGAGCAGGCTGGGGATGTGCCAGTCGTCAGACAGCGTCTTCGTAGCTGTGTTCACGCCGCTGCCCGTGCCGTTCCAGAGTCCCACTTCGTAGCCCATCATCCATCCATCGGTTCTCCGCTCGCTGCCCAGCGATGTCACGCCGTGGAACTCCACGCCGAGGTCGAATCCCGTACCGATAGTCGGTGTGACGGCATTCAGGCTGTAGGGCATGATGCTCGTGGCGATGAGGGAGGTGGGGAGTGCCGGGAACAGCGTCTCGCCCAACGTAGTGAGGTAGGCATGGGTGAAGGGTGTCTTGAACTTGCCGGCGCGGAAGCGTGCGGCTGGTGTCAGCCGGTAGTCTATCCATGCTTGCTGCAGCACGTTGCCTCCCGTGGCTGCCGCATTGACCGAGAGGTTATAGTCCAAATTTCCTAACATCCGTCCTGTGAATCCGATGATGCCGTAGGGCATGGCGAATCCACTGTTGGCTACATTGTCCTGGTTGTATGCCTTGTCCAGTCCTTCGTCGTCATAGTAGTTGAACGTTCCCTTTGTCTGCAGGAAGAGGTAGGGCTTGAAGACGAAGTGTCCGTCCTTGCTCTGTAGGGTGAAGCCCCGGTCGTCAGCGATGCCCAGCACTCCGTTTTCCATATCGATGTGTCTGTTCGGCTGCTGTGCTGCCAGGCTGCATGTGGCCAGGGCAGCGAATAATAACATATATGTCTTTTTCATAAGTCTGTAATATTGTGAGGTGAGAAATATTTCCATCAAAGGCTTTCGAGGAAGCGTACGAGTGCGTCGCGGTCTTCCTTTGGCATCTGGCGGAAGAGGTTTTTCGATGCCTCGCCTTCGCCGCCGTGCCACATGATGGCTTCCGTGAAGTTGCGTGCCCGTCCGTCGTGCAGGAAGCAGGTGTGTGCGTTCACCTTCTCCTGCAGGCCCACGCCCCAGAGCGGAGTGGTGCGCCACTCATTGCCGCGTGCCAGCCCGCTCACGTAGTTGTCGTTCAGCCCCACGCCCATAATCTCGCTGCCCATGTCGTGAAGCAGGAAGTCGCTGTATGGGTGGACAGTCTGTCGTCCCAGCCAGGGCAGCTCTGTGCCATTGAGCAGCGTGGTGCCGCGAGGCCGTGTGTGGAGGGTGGATACATGGCACAGGTGGCACCGCGCCTCGTAGAAGCGCTTCTCACCCTCGGCCACGTATTGTCGGTCTGTGATTTGCCGTCCCCGATAGTTCACCTTGGTCGAGGTCGAACCCAGTCGGCGAGCAGGTACGCCCAGGCCGTGCAGATAGAAGTCCACGTCCTCCATATCTTCGGTGCTCACGTCCAGTTTGTCGTACAGCAGACCCATCATCGAGCCCTCCTCCATTTGTCGCTGTCCCTCGCATATCTCCTCGGGATAGCGGCTGTTGGTGGATCCCATATCGCTGCTGAAGCCCAGTTCGACGGTGAGGTCGGCATGCTGTGCCTTGTTGCCCGAAAGCCCCAGCTGTCGGATGCCACGCTCGACGATGTAGTTGCATCGTCCGCTGATGCCATATTCAGGGTAGTTGCTTTTCCGGCCCAGTTCTTCAATCTCATTGCGGTCCAGTGCCATCATCTGCCCCATGCCTACATGGCGGAGAGGAATGCGTACGGTGCAGAAAAGCTCCTTCGGGTCGATGGGGTCGTCTGTGTCGCCATACCGGGCATACCAGTCGGTGATGGTGTACTCGGGGTATGCCAGTTCGTAGCTCTCTCCGTCGGGGAATTGGAATTGCTGATAGTGCCAGCGGCATTCCAGCTTTCCCTCGGCGGTGACGCCATAGATGCTCTGGTCGTGCAACACGCGTCCATAGTTCTGGAAGAAGGCTCCGTTCTTTCGTGTCACATACACCAGCATGGACGAGAACCCGTAGGGCCCGCTGCCATAGACGGGAGTGCCGTCCGGGTCGGTGCCTGTCTGTGTCCACAAGGCAGGCTTGGTGCGTCCCGCGTTGCGATGGCAGGAGCCGCACGAGTAGCCTGCATACACCGGTCCCAGGCCAGTGGCCGAGTTCAGCGGATTGTCATAGAGGCGGTCGCCGCGATTGAAGCGTTTCTCGTTGGCCGGAATGTCACCCACCCAGTCGGCATCCGTGTCAAAGGCAAAACTGGAGTTCTTGAATACGGTCGATGTGCCGGCCGACAGCGCATAGCCATCTGGCACCTTGATGTTCTCCACGTCCAATGTGTCGTCATCCTCACAGCCCGTCAAGGCTGTGAGGATGATACATGCGAATGTATATATGAATAGTTTTGTTGTTTCTGTCAGTCTCATGATGGATTCTAGTATGTGCGTGCCTCGCCGTTCTTGAACAGCAGGAACTCCAGCGTGTGGAATCCACGTACGTTCTGAGCGGCTTCGATATCTTCGTCTTCTTGGCCATCGGTCCATTCCATCTTCGAGAAGTCGCCGCTGATGAGCACTTCCTTGATGGCGTCTACATCCAAGGGCCACGAGTCCATGTTGGGATCGAGCCCCAGCTCATCCACAGGACCGAAGAGGAATGCCTCACTGGACTCCCACGGCTCGCGTGCCTTCATCCATGCATTGGCAGCTGCCTTGAAGGTAGCAGTGGCAGGCTTTGCCTGCAGTGCCTTGACGGCTTGGTCCAGTTCGGTTGCACGCTGCTTCAGGTCGCTGTACGTAGGCACCACTACGTCGTCCACATACGTGTTCACGATAGCGGCCAGTGCCTTGTCGTCATCCACATTGTTGAAGTAGCCCTTCACCTCGTTGTCCAGCACCTCGCCCAATGCGGCACAGGCCTCGGTGGCTACCAGCACACTGGCGTGGCCGATGTAGCTACGGAACGGAGCCTTCATTCCCGACTTGATAGCGGTGTATGCTGCGTTGATGGCTGTCCGTGTGGAGGTGTAGAGAGCGACGTTGTTCTTCTTCAGATAGGAGGCTATCGAATTGGCGGCCTCCGTGTTGTTTCGTGTACCGTTGAAAGCATTGCGGATGGACTGGATGTTGTTGGCATAGTCGTCAATGGAGTGGAAACTGTACCACGACTCCACGGCATAGACGGCCTCGGTGTATTTACCTTTCTCCCAAAGGTCGCGCGGTTCGCCAATCTTCGACGAGCCCACCTCGCTGGCGATGTCGATACATCCGTCAATGATCTGCTCGATGCAGTCGTTGTAGCTCTTGTAGGTCTGGTTGGGGTTGGGATGCTTGAATGTCTCGGCGAAAGCTCCTGTGGAGACGCCGTCCTTGACATAGTCTTTCAGCCAGGCATCGCTTAGGTCGGCAGCATCCTTTGCCAGCAGGGTGGAAACGGCTGAGGAATAGCGTCCCCAGGCTTGCACATTGTTTGCTGTCACATCCAGGTTGTTGTCCTCGATCGTCACGTCGGCAGTTCCTTCGGGAATCTGCACGCCTGGTTTTTCGTTGGGGTTGGGCGTGGACTCATCATCGTCGCCACAGGCGGTGAAACCAATGCTGAGGCTCAGGAGTCCGGCATAAAAATAGTACTTTTTCATTTTGTTAAGTGTTTTTGTTGTTTGTAATATGTTCAAAAGATAACTATGCACTATGCATTTATGAATTACGTATTGGCAGGAACCATCCCGTAAAGGCCACTCCCAGTGCAAATTCGTTCTCGTCGTGATACTTGCCTCCGCCGATGCGGCGCTTTGTGTAGTCAGCCTTGATCACCAGATAGGGCAGTGGGCGATAGTTCACGCCAGCCACCCACATTGAAGTCTTCAGTCGCGGGTCGGCCACCATCAGTTTGCTGTTGTAGGTGAAGGACTTCACCTTCTCTTGCGAGTTGTAATATTCGTAGCGGGCAAAGGGGATGATGTCGGGCATGCGCTGTACTGGAATGAGGCTCTTCAGTCGCAGACCTGTCTCTCCGCCATAGCTAACAGCCTTGTCTGCGATGGGCACCACGCGGCTGTAGGGTGCCTTGTTGCTTAGCTTCACATTACGCTGGCTCAGCTGTACGCCATTGTCCAGCGTGCCGCTCAGGATGTTGGCACGGGCAATGAAGTAGCGATGCTGATACTGGGCATCCACCGACCAGATGGTCACCGGCACACGGAACGAATAGGTGTGGGGCTTGTCGCTGTTCGACGCTGTGTTGCGGCAATAGTAGAACGAAGCACCGAGTCGCAGGCCTGGTATGCCGCGATAGTTCAGGCGGGCCACATAGGCAGGCGATGTGAAGTTGTCAGTCTCGAAGAGTCCCTGCTTGCCTCCTGCCACCCAGGTGTTGCGGTCGAAGCCGTTGGCATTCAGTCCTGCCACCACCATTGCCTGATAGTCGAACGAAGCCCAGCGTCGTCCCACCTGTCCCAAGATGGAGAGTCCCGTTTCGTGCCAAGTACTGGGCAGGATGGTAGCCTCGCCCTCGGGGCGTACGGTGCCGAAGAAGAGGATGGGTTCATGGTGGGCATTGGTGAGGCCTACGGGAACTATCTGATGGCCCACTCGCAGCATGAAGGTGTTGTTCAGGCGGTAGGTCAGGTGAAACTGTTCCAGTGCCACCTCGCCGCCCTTCTCCACTTCGGCCTCGTATTCGCCGTTCTCCGTATTCTCCAGTTCGAGGGCCGAGCCTGTGCCACCACTCTCGAACTCGATCTCGGTTCCCAGCATCCAGTGGCGATTGAATTTATAATCGCCGGCAATGACAAAGCGTGGGATGGAGATAGTGTTGCGCTTGATGTCGCTGTTGCCTGTCGTTGTTCCGTTGAAGCGATTGATTCCGTAGTTCTTAAAGGCAGCCACCATTTCTCCATAGCCGCCCAAACGGCAGCGCCCGAACGATTCATACTCCGTCGAATCATTGTTCCATTGGGCATGCGCGCTCAATGCACCTGCCAGCATAGCAGCTATTGCAGTTCGTCGTCCGTGAATGTGTTTCATACATTTCGTTTCTCTGTTTGGCGCTGCAAAGGTACGGCGTTTTGTCTGTTCCGACAATACGCAAAAAAGATGATTTTGCACGCCAAGACGTCATCCTGCCACTACCCACAATTGATGATTTTGCCCTTTAGCGTGGTCTGTAGCCCCCACTTTGCTCCTCCCGTCGGCACGGCGAATGAAGAAAAATACCTACCTTTGCGGTGAGAAAAAAGAAACGAAATGACCGAGAAATACCACAGAAACGATCCGATGAGCGATGTCATCAGTGATGACTACCGAATGCTGCAGTTGATAAACCGCTTCGGCATCACTCTGGGCTTCGGCGATCACAGTGTGGCCGACACTTGCAGCGCTGCCGGAGTCGATACAGCCACATTCCTTGCCGTAGTTAATTATGTAAAGGACGAGACTCATTCGCGCCCCGACGCCCTGGCCGACGTAGTGTCCCTGCCAGCACTGATGCAGTATCTGAAGAACAGCCACAGCTATTTCGTGGACTACCGCCTGCCCCATATTCGCAGGCAACTCATCGAGGCCATTGACTATTCGGCCGGCGGACGCATTGCCTTTCTCATCCTGCGCTTCTACGACGAATGGGCAGCCGAGGTGGCCCGCCACATGGAATACGAGAATACGTCGGTGCATCCCTACGTGGAGCGCCTGCTTCATGGTGTACTCCCTGCCGAAACCTTCGAGAGCATTGTGTGCCGCCATGAGGATAACCACTCGAGCATCGAGAAGAGCATTGCCGAGCTGAAGAGCATCATCATCAAGTATTCCCCCACCGGAACGAATGCCCAGCACTTGAGCGATGTACTGATGGAGATCTACATGGCCGAGGAAGACCTCCTGCTTCACTGCCGGCTGGAGGACACACTCTTTGCCGAATGTGTGCGCCGGCTGGAGCGCGAAGTGCGCCAGCGCGGGACGACTGCCGACATTGGGAATAACGAGTGTCCGGCCGATTCCTCATCAAACGAGGAACTGAGCGAGCGCGAGAAGGAGATTGTCGCAGAGGTGGCTCGCGGACTGAGCAACAAGGCCATCGCCGAGGCGCTCTTCATCAGCGTGAACACTGTTATGACCCACCGCCGCAACATCAGCCGCAAACTGAGCATTCACAGCACCGCCGGACTCACCATCTATGCCATTGCCAACGGGCTGGTGAGCCTGGAAGAGGTATAGGCAGTGCTTCCTCCGAGAATGAGCAATGGGCCTGTCTCTCCGTTGCTTTGGCTACCAACCCACCTAACGCCCCCGTTTTTCTGTCTCGAAGAGGGGAGAAAGGCTATGGACTAATCAAATGTCTTCTCCCCTACTGCCAGTCCGAACTCCTTGCTGATATAGTTGTCCGTCGTGCGGCAGGCTTCACCGGCAAAGGCGCAAGCCGTCGCTACGAGGCGCGACCAGGCATCGCGCCCCAGCATCGGTAGTGCCTCCTTCGTGATTCCCTCCCAGACGAGGGCGCAGGCAAGGCCGGCATTGAAGTTGTCTCCCGCCCCCACCGTACTCACCACGCTTTCAACCGGCGGCACGCTGAAGCGGAAATGGCCCTGCGGCGAGCATACATCCACCTCGTCGGCGCCTGCCGTGCAGATGAACAGCGGGCACAGCGCCCGAATGTGCTGCGCATAGATGGCCTCGGCATCCCGTTGACCGAACATCACTTCGAAGTCGTCGGCGCTGCCCCGCACGATGGTGCTCTGGCGGAAGTTGCTGCGAATCACAGGCATCAGCGCCTCCAGTTCGTGGGCGTGGCTGCGGCGGAAATTCAGGTCGTAATAGACGATGGTGCCTCCCTCGGCAGCGCGCTCCAGCATCTGCGTCACCAAGGGGCGCATGCCGGTGCAGGCCGCATAGTAGGAACCATAGAGCAGCACATCGTCGCGCTTGAGGTCGGGCAGTGTCCAGGGGGCGCTCACATGGGGCGCTTCCTTGTAGAACACATAGCTGGCATCGCCCTTCGCATCGAGGAACGCCAGGCTCAGCGCACTCTTTTCCCCCTCGCGCACCTGAAAATAATCGGTGGCGACGCCGTTCTCGCGCATGAAATCCACCGTCTGTTGCCCGACGAGGTCGCGGCCCGTGTAACCCACGAAAGCACAGGGCACTCCAGCGCGCCCCACGCTGATGATGCTGTTGAAACTGCTGCCGCCGGGCACAGCAGCCACAGGTTGCTTCTCTTGGAACAGGATGTCCAGAATGGTCTCGCCGATGCCTATTACCTTTCTCATTTCGCTTTGTTGTCTGTCGTTTTGGTGGTCAGATGCGTTGATTTGTGTGCAAAGATAGTGTTTTTTGTGGAATATTGCA
>JAEEGL015117991.1_pt1 | contig 12248 bp, 15 predicted proteins | sample 9134231 | NCBI WGS metagenome assembly JAEEGL01 (sample SAMN16246548, study PRJNA631951) | gut metagenome | biome: gut microbiome; feature: rumen; material: fiber-attached | host: Bos | place: Iran: Karaj | collected 2018-10
AGCATATCTTCTAGACTTTTTAAAAGCAGGTCCGATATATCTTGACATAGTATTTGTTCCTCCTTCTACAAATATTTGTATTAAAGGCCACCACTTAAATCATAGGGAGTTTCTTAATTACTTTCGCTTTGGCAGAAGTTACTTATATCTTGTTTCAAAGAAACACATTATGATTTATTATGGCACTGCCAAATAAATACTTAGTAAATTATATAATAAAATATCAAAAAAAGTCAACAAATAATTGATATATCTTGAAAAACTATGCTATAATCATTTGTAGGAAGAAGGTTTATTATGGCAAAACGTAAAATGCAAATGAGATATAAGACTCCTAAAAGAGAAAGAAATAAAGATAAAAAAGAGGTTACTAGTGAGATACAATTAAAATCATTTTTAATAAATTTAATATCAGTATTAGCATTTATTTGGTTAATTTATTTAGGAATATTAGGTCTTAAAGCATTAGGACTTTTCGATGCTGGATATACTAAACCTAATAGAGATGCTACTGAAATAAGTTATGAGTATATTTTGCTTGGTACTGTATTCAATAGAAGTGAAAAAGATTATTATGTAATTTTTGATGATTATGATAAGAATGCATATACTTATACTAATGAAGTTGTTAGTAGTGGTGTTAAAAAGCCATTATATAAAGTAGATTTAAGTAAAGGAGAAAATGCTTCTTGTAAATCTGATACTAGCAATCCAAATGCAAAGAACGCATCTGAACTTAAGATTAATGACATTACTTTAATTAGAATTACTAATGGAAAAATTGCTAAATATATTTCTGGTAGTGAAAAGATAGAAGCACAATTTAAATAATGATTGAAGAACTTAAAAGAGTTTGTAAATTAGATGAAGAAGTTGATATGACATTATACAACACATATAGATTACATACAAAAGCTAAATGTGTTGTTTTTCCTTGCGATATAAATGAACTTAAAAAAGTATTAGAAATAGTTAAAAATAGCAATTCTAAATATTTAATACTTGGTAATGGATCAAATGTAATACTTCCTGATTATTATGATGGGGTAGTTATTAAACTTGATAATTTTAACAAATGTGAAATAAATGATGATTACGTATATGTTGAATGTGGATATATGATTAATAAACTTGCATTAGAACTAGTAAATAAGGGATATTCTGCTTTGGAGTGGGCAAGTGGCATTCCAGGGACTATTGGTGGATGCATTTATAATAATGCAGGTGCATATAAAAGTGAAATATCTGATGTATTAATTAGTGTTAATGTTTTTGATGGAAAAGATATCAAGGAAATAGATGCATCTAAACTTGAATTTGAATATAGAGATTCCATATTTAAAAAGAATAAAAGCTTAATAATAATATCATGTAAGATAAAAATAAATAAATCTTCTAAGGAAGAATTAATGGAATTAATAACAGAAAGAACTAATAAAAGAATTCAAACTCAAGATTTATCTCATCCTTCATGTGGTAGCGTATTTAGAAATCCTGAAAATATTCCAGCTGGTAAATTAATAGATGATTTGGGATTAAAAGGTTATAGTATAAATGGTGCCGGGGTAAGTAATATACATGCAAATTTTATTATTAATAATGGAAATGCAACTCAAAAGGATATAGTTGAATTAATAGATAAAATAAAAAAAGATGTCAAAGACACCTACAATATAGATTTAATATTAGAACAAGAAATAATAAAATAGAGAATAAAAAAATCAGTATTAACTGACTTATTTATTCTTTTTAGTTGCTCTAATTTCTTTAGTAGACATTCTTACTTTTTTTCCATCTACTACAACAGTTTGTAAATTAACTTTTTGAGTCTTTTTAGTTGCTTTTAGTGAGAATGGTCTATTTTGAGAACTCATATTTTTTCTATTTGATACATTTTTTGCCATTATACTTTGCCTCCTCTTTTTAAGCCAAATATAATTTAACATAAAATTTGGCTTAAGTAAAGTAAAAATTGACATTTTTGTGTTTTTTGGTAGAATAATAACCTTGAAGAGAGATATTATTATGAGCTTTTATGAAGAATTAAAAAATTATGTTGGTAATTATTTTGAAAATTTTAAAAGTATTGCTACTGAAGAAATAGTTAATTATTATGGAGAACAATATAGGGATCAAATAGTTTCTAGAATAAACAATACTAGTTTTGCTTTCTATATCAATTATTCAAGAAAATTAAAGACTAAAAAAGATCTACTATTCATTAGTGAATATTATAAATTAATTAAAAAATATATGGAAAAGAATAATATGAGTAAAGAGATATATAATTCAACTGGTATTATTTTTCCTATGGCAAAGATATTGATTGATGATAATACTCCAGATTTTTCATATTGTTATAACCAAGATAAAAAAAGTGTTGATAAAGTAATATATATTCCATTGTTCTTTACTAATGATGAAGGAATAATTCATGAAATGATACATTCATGTATGTCAAATCCATTATTGTTAATTGGAGATAAAAATGGTAGAGTAGTAAAATGTAAAAATGGAATAAATGTTTTAAAACATGAGGGTGAAAATTTATTAGAAGAATGTTTAACTCAAATGGACGCACATGAGATAGCAAAAAGACTTAAAGCAAAGAATGTATCATTTATCAATAAATATTATCCTCATAATGAATTAATATGTTTCTACAATCAATTTATCCCTTATGTAAGTAATTTTTATGATGAATTTAAGGAAGAAATTATTGATGCAAGACTAACTTTAAATATTAGGGGATTTATAGATAGTATAGGAAAAGATAATTATATTAGATATATAGATTTAATAAAAGACTTTTTATATAATTACAATAATACAGAAAAAGGTTACTATAAATATTTTCTTGATTCAGAACTTGATAAAATGAAAAAGAGTAAATGTAAAACTCTATCTAAAAATTGATTTTTTGTATCATAAAAGATATAATTATATTGTATAGGAGGTATGACTATGGGTAAATCTGAAAATACAAAAGGAGATAAAAAAGAAGAAAAGAAAAGATATTTTCTATGTGAATATTGTGGACTTGATCCAAGAGCGCCAAGAATATTTTATAGTAAAGAAGGATTTGAAGATTTTCTTAAGAAAATCAAGAACGCAAATGAGCAATTAAAGATAAAAACTGATTCAAATGAACATCTAAAGAATTGTGGCATAAATCAATTATTTTTTGGCAATGTTACATATGAGCTTGAAAATGGAAGATATATAGTATATTTTCACATGTATAACAGATTAACTCCTAGAATGACTATTTCTGAAATAGATGATTTAACATCTAACAAAACAGAAGATGAAATCATTGAAAAATATAGGCCTTATTTAAGAACAACAAAGCCTAACAAGCCTGATATTAATATTATGTATTTTGAAGAAAAGAATAAAGAGGAAAGAAAAGAAAAAACTCCTGTTATAAGAATAAAGTATACTCCTGTTTTATTAGAGGAAGATAATAGATATATGCGTAGAGAATACATAGAAGAAAGCGTTAAAAACATGGCTAGAATGCATGATTATACTTTCTTTCAAAAAATGGCAAATGAATTTTGCTTTTATCGTGTTGTAGGTGATGAAATAGATAATTTAAGAAAATATGTTGATTTATGCAGAAGAGGTGAAGACTATTATTTTGAATTATCATATCATGCAATGCAATTATATGATAAATTGATTAAAGAAAGAAAAAGCGACTCAAAAATATGTAGAAATGATAAGGCAGAATGTTTAAATAGTAAAAGAAGAATTAGAGACTTTGGATTCTTTGTAAGAGATTATATGCTACCGGAAGATAAGAGAATAAATCCGATGAAATATAGGTATGAACTTACTCCAAGACAACTAGAAATTCTCAAATTAAAAGAGGAAAAGAAACAAATAAAACAAAAGCAAAAAGCAGAACAAAATGCTGAACAATTAAAATTATTTTAAAAGATAAGATAATTCGACAAGTTAATCTTGTCTTTTTTTATATAATTTTTTTGGTGATTAAATGATTTATATAGATGAAATAATTTTATTAAACTTTATTATTGATTTTATATTAATAGATTTTACTAGTGATGTATTAAAAATTAATACTAAAACATATAGAAAAATACTATCTAGTTTATTTGGAGAATTATCTTCATTATATTTATTTATAGAATTTAATGACTTGTCTCTTTTGATATTTAAATTATTTATTGGAGTTTTTATGATTATTATTGCTTTTGGATATAATGATCTTAAAACATTTATGAGAAATCTAATTTATTTTTATATATTTTCATTTTTATTAGGTGGTACATTGTATTATTTAAAAATTGAGAATATCTTAAAATATAAATATATTTTGTTACTTATACCATTATTCATTAATATATTTAAATATCTTGTATATTATTTAAAAGAAATTATTAATACTCATTATAGAGTAACTATTTATTTAAATAACGGCTCGATTTACTATTTTAATGGTTTTATGGATACAGGAAACACTTTGATAGATCCAATAACCCATAAAAAAGTAATAATTATAAATAAAAAAATAAATGAAAAATATTCTTTTGTGCCATATAAAACAATTGATAGCGAATCTTTGATTAAGTGTTTTTCTCCTAAAAAAGTATATATAGATGGCATAGGGGAAAGAGATGATATTTTGGTTGGAATAATAGATAGAAAATTTAATGGATTTAATTGTTTATTAAATAATTATTTATTGGAGGAAAAATAATGATAGAAAAAATATTAAATAAGTTTTTTAGAAAAGATGATGTTTTATTTATAGGCAGTACAGATATATTACCACCACCATTAGATAAAGAAGTTGAAGAAAGTTTAGTTATTAAAAGTAATTTAGGAGATTTAGATGCGAGAAATAAATTAATAGAACATAATTTAAGATTGGTTGTTTTTCTTGCAAAGAAATATGATAATTCTATGTATGATTTAGAGGATTTAGTAAGTATTGGAACAATAGGATTAATTAAAGGTATTAAGACATATAAACTTGATAAAAATATAAAACTTGCTACATATGCATCTAGATGCATTGATAATGAAATATTAATGTTTTTAAGAAAAAATAAAAAAAGAAATGGAGAAGTTAGCTTTGAAGATTCGATTAATTTTGATAATGAGGGAAATGAACTTAGAATAGAAGATGTATATGGAACAGATGATAATATAATAGAAAAAACTATTGAAGAATCTGATAATAGAATCCTTTTAGAAAAGGAAATAAAAAAATTAACTGGAAGGGACAAAGAAATTATAGAGAATAGATATGGCTTATTTGGAAAAAAGTCAATTACACAAAAAGAATTAGCTGACAAATTATGTATTTCTCAATCTTATATTTCTAGAATTGAAAAGAAGGTTATTAGAAAATTAAAAACACTCTTAAAATCATAGAAAAACTATGATTTTTTATTTAAACATTTTTCATATTTAATATTGTATTTTGTCTATTTTTTTGCTAAAATTGATAGTGTATATGTGAGTGGAGGCATTATGACAAATAATTATGACAATTATGGATATGAAAATGATAGTAGACAAGAGAGAAGTTCCTTCATTAGAAGAATAATAATTGTACTAATGATTGTTGTTGCAATACTACTAATAATATTCTTAGTAAAGAGTTGCAATAATAGAAAGAAACCAACTCCAGAGCCAGTAACATTTGCTTATGAGGATACGTTACTTGATGGAGCCAAGAAATACTTTGATGTAAACTATGAAAAATATCCTAAAAACAGTGGTGAATGTTTTGAAATCGAATTACAGGCTTTAATTGAAAGTGGTCATATTAAAGCAGAAGATTTTTCAAAATGTAATACAACTAACACATATGTAAAAGTATGTAAGATGGAAAATGGAGCATATCATTTCTATCCATGGTTAGTATGTAGTGACAAAAATAGCGAAAGTGAATATGAAAGTGAAAGAATTGGAAGCCAAATAGATGTTATTCCAAACAAAACAGTTGTATCTTTCAAATATATGCCACAAAAATATGAGAATGGTGATGCAATTCTTGGCAAAGTTGAAGAACTATGGAAAGATGAAATAAAATATGAAGCTTATAAAACATTAAGTAGTACAACATATTATCGTTATAGAGATAAGTTATATAGATGGTCTTTACAAAAGAATAGTTATTATACTAGCAAAGGTGATACTACTTCAAGTAAAGCAAAAGAATATTATGTAACTAGTCCTAGCAGTTCATACACACAAAAAGACAAGAAATCTGATGGATATAAGTGGTATACCACTAGTGCTAAAAAAACTTATGCTGTTGATTCAAAAGGCGTAAAAATATTTAGTCATGATTTAATAAGTGGTTATCCATATTATGACAATGGAGTTTGTGCATATTATCAAACAAGAACTGTAACTGGTACAACAAATGCATATCATTATTATAAGTGCTCTAAGAGTAAAAACTCTACGACTTATATATATCAGTTAAATACAAAGTGTGGTTCTGCTGAAAATCCAACTTATTCATATCAAGTTGATAGTTTCTATACTTGTGGATATGGAGTTGCTGCTGAAATAGAAGCATGGAGAGTTGGTTCTTCTTCAGCAAAATGTAATACATATTCTGAATGGAAGAATACACCAAATGCTTGTGATACAACTCAAGCAACTTGTAGACAGATTGCTCCATATTGTGTATATAATTGGTACAAAGTTGATGAAAATTCAAACAAGAAGTATTATCCTTCAGGAAGTAGTAATGCTTCTTCTGAAAAAGTATATTATACTGAAGCTCCTGTAAATGGTGCAATTAAAGATACAAGCACAAAAACTACAGTGTATAGATGGTATAAAACAACTACAACAACATCTAGTAGTTATACTGCTATTGCTCCAAGCGGATATGATAATGCTATAAAGTTAGATGATTATAAATATTCTGATTGGACAGATTACTCTACAAAGAATCCAAAAGTTAGTGATGGTAGAGTTAGAGAGATAGAAAATAGAATAAAAATAAAATTACAAGAGATAAAAGGTTCAACTAATGAAGGATGGAATGATTTATCAAATGAATATCTAGATGAAGAAAGCTTAGTAAGATTCCTACAAGAAAAGAATTATAATGTTACTTCATTAAATGATATTGCAAATCTTGGGGAAATAAAATTAAAACTACAAATGTTAGTTAGAAATAAAAAGGAGAGTAAATAATGGAAAATGAATTTCTAAATGAATTAAATCAAATCGAAGAAAAAGTTAATGCTGAAGCTGACAAAAATTTAGGAGAAGATAGTTCTGTTTCACAATTAGAAATATCTGTTAATGCTTTAAATGAATTAACTGCACAATTACATGATCTATTCCGTAGAGAAAAACGTTCATATAGTTTTGAAGATAATGGAAAAATTCGTAGAAATGATGAAATTGAATATGATGTTAAGGCTGGTAGAGAATTTGCGGATAGGTGGGATGATTTAACTGATAGAATATATGATTTAACTACTAAGTATGATTCTACACGTAGAACTAAAACTGAAAGAATTGCTACTTTAACAAGAGATTTAGAACGTATAGATAGTATGATTGAGGAATTAAATCATGATATTAGATTATTAGAAACAAGATTAAAACTTGATGAAAGAAACAAACATATTAAGCTTTCTGATGTTGAGAGAGCATCTATTCAAAGAAGACTTGATTTTATGAAATCTGAAGTTGCTCAATTAGAAGAAGAAAAGAAGAAAATCAATGAAGAATTAGAAGCACCTGTTAGAAAAGTAATGGAAGAATTAAATAAGGATGAAGAAAATAAATTAGATAATCCAATTGGAGTTCCTTCATTAGAACCAGAGGCTGTTCCAGAATCTAAATCAGAAGCAGAACCTGCTACTGAAGAACCAACTCCAGAAGTAGAACCTGAAAAAGAAGAACCAAAACCTGAAACAACACCTGAACCAAGTGCTGAAGAGGATGAAAAGAAAATAGGTGTTCCACCAATGCCACCTTCTTTAGAAGAAATGGATAAAGCAATGGAAGAAGGAAATGAAGAGCCAAAACCTGATGAAGATAAAAAAGATGAAGATAAAGAAAAAGATGACAAGAAAGATAAAAGTAAATCAGTTCCAGTAGGGCTAAAAGAGGTTGTTAAAGTTGAGCCTCCTAAAAAGCCATTGTGGAAAGCTTTAGCTGCAATTACAGCTGCAGTTGTTGCATTTCTAGCTGGAATTGGTGTAGGTAAGTGGGCTGATAGAGCCGCTGAAAAATCTAAAAAATTAGAACCAACACCTACACCTGATGACAAAGATAAAACAGCTGATGTAGACGTTGACACTAATACAGTTACTCCTGAGCAAAATTCTGAAACTACTCCTGTGCCAGGCACTGATAGTAATCCAGAACCAGCACCTGCTCCTGTACCTGAACCTTCACCTGCTCCTGCACCTGAACCTTCACCAGCACCTGATACAAAAGATGAAAAAATAGTTCTTCCTCCTGGATGGACTAGTACTGATACAAAAACAAATCCTGATGGAAGCAGTGTAACTGTTGAACATAATGCTCAAGGTCAAAGTGTTACAACTCAAACTGATGCAAAAGGAAATACAAGCGCTCCTGTTATTGGAAATGTTGAATCTACTAAGTTTTCATTCAATGGTCAAGAAATGATAGAAACAAAAGTGCCTGATGCAAGTCAAACACAATTTAATAGAGAAGAGGGTGTACCATTTAACGAATTTAATGGAACACAAGCCGAACGTGATAATGCATATGCTGCATTATTTGGTGATCAATCTTTGCAAGAAGGCGCTAGTAAAGTTTTAACACCATAATGGTAAAGGAAGGGAAAAAGAATGGAAAATTTAACAAATCAAGTTATTTATTTAGATGATGATACAAAGTACTTTATTATTAGACAAGCTTTGTATAAAGGGGTAACGTATTATTTAGCAGCAGAAGTTGCAGACGACGAAGAAAGTTTTACTAATAATTTTAAATTCTTTGAAAGAAAAGATGAGGATGGAAAATTTTTAGTAGAAGAAGTAACTGATGAACAAGTATTAACAGTGCTTGCTAATAATATAAAAGTTGAATAAAAATAATTAAATCTTTTCAATATATTATTGAAAGGATTTTTTTATGGCGAAAAATAAAGTTGAATTAACAGGTGTAAATACAAGTACTTTAAAGACTTTAAAATCCAGTGAAATGGAAGAACTATTTATTCAAATGAAAAATGGTTCTAAGACAGCTAAAGAAAAGTTAATAAAAGGAAATTTAAAATTGGTTCTTAGTTTACTAAAAAAATATCAAAATAAATGTGATAATATGGATGATTTATTTCAAATGGGAACTATTGGACTTATTAAAGCTATTGATAATTTTGATTTATCTTTTGGAGTAAAATTTAGTACGTATGCAGTTTTTATGATAGAAGGGGAAATTAAAAGATATATTAGAGATAATAATCAAGTTAGAATATCAAGAACTATTAAAGAATTATCATATAAAATAATTAATTTTAGAGAAGAATATCTTAAAAATAATTATGAGTACCCATCTAATGAACTTGTGTGTTCTAAATTTGACATAGATCCATATGATTTGAATATAATACTTAATTCTTTAGTAGAACCAACTAGTATATTTGAACCTATTTATAATGATGGAGGAGATACAATATTATTATTAGATCAACTAGAAGAAAAAGAATCTACTAATTTAAATGACCTTTTAGCACTAAAAGAGGCACTTTTAAGGATAAAAGATAGAGAGAGGATAATTATTACTAAAAGATATTTTATGGGCTTATCTCAGGCTGAAATAGCACAAGAATTAAATATTAGTCAAGCGCAAGTATCAAGAATAGAAAATAGTGCTTTAAATAGTATTAAAAAACTAATAATGTAATATAATTTATTATGAAATTATCAGAATTACAAAGAAAAGATATTATTAATATAAAAGATGGTAAAAAAGTAGGTAAAATAATTGATGTTGAATTTGATTCTAATGGATATATGATTAAATTCATTATTGAAAAAGCTCATTTTGTTAAAAGTTTATTTACTCAATCAGAAGAAATATATATCAAATTCACTCAAATTAAAAAAATGGGTGAGGATGTTATACTTATAGATATAAATTAATAATTATGATAAAATAATTATATGAAAAAAGTTAATATTAAAACAATTTTTATTATATTATTACTTGTAATAATTGATTTTATTTCTAAACTATTAGTTATTAACTTATTAAAAGATAATACTTTAATAATAATAAAGAATTTTTTAAAGTTTACTTATGTTAAAAACTATGGAGCTGCTTTTGGAATATTAAGTGGAAGTGTTATTCTATTGGTTTTATTAACTATTATATTTATTTATTATATAATTAAAGAAATAAAAAATAATTCTAGTAATAAATTATCTATGTATTCATATATTCTTATTTTAAGTGGTGCATTAGGTAATTTAATTGATAGAATATTTAGAGGATATGTGGTTGATTTTATATCATTCCGTATTTTTGGAAGGGAAATGGCTGTATTTAATATAGCAGATTCATTTATTACAATTGGTGCAATATTATTAATTATATCTATGTTTGGTGGTGTATTATGGAAGAAATTAAAATAAGTGAAAATGATAACTTAAAAAGATTAGATGTTTATTTGACTGAATATACTCATGAAAGTAGAAACTTTATTTTAAAGAATATTAAAAGTGGAAATATTTTAGTTAATGATACTATAGTAAAAGGGGGTTATTCTTTAAAAACAGGAGATATTATTAAGATTGGTAATTTGAAAATAGACACCGAAATAAAAGCAGAAGACATTCCACTTGATATTTTATATGAAGATGATGATATTTTAGTTGTTAATAAGAAAAGTGGTATGGTAGTACATCCTGGATGTGGTAATTATTCTGGTACTCTTGTAAATGCACTAATGGGATATACTGATGATTTATCTGATGAAGGTGGAAGCGAAAGAGTTGGAATAGTACACAGAATAGATAAGGATACTTCTGGAATATTATTAATTGCTAAAACTAATGAAGCACATAGAATATTAAGCGATGACTTTAAAAATAAAAGAATTAAAAGAAAATATATAGCTTTAGTATATGGAGTAATTGATAATAATAAAGGAAAAATAGTTGCTCCAATCGGAAGAAGCAAAACTGATCGTAAAAAAATGTGTGTAACTGATGAAAATAGTAAGAGTGCTGTTACTAATTTTACGGTTCTTGAAAGATATAAAAATGCTACTTTAGTTGAACTTGTTCTTGAAACTGGAAGAACTCATCAAATAAGAGTTCATATGGAATACATTAATCATCCAGTTGTTAATGACCCTTTATATGGAAAAAGGAAAACAATAAATGATTATGGTCAAATGTTACATGCTAAGTATCTTGGATTTAATCATCCAATAACACACAAATTCTTAGAATTTGAAGTAGAGCCGGAACAAGAATTTATGAATATTTTAGAAATGTTTAAAAATTCATAAAATAAGTAGTGGCCATTAATATAAATGCATATAATCCATATATCAAATATGGTATTAAGAAATAAGATGATTTTTTATTAATCTTTCTTGTTTCAATAAATAAGAATATACTAGATAAAAAAGTAACTGTTGTAATAGCAAATCCTAAAAATGGACTCATTAAATAAAAGAAGAAATACATAAATAATTGATTAGATAAATAATTAGTGAGTAATATATATAAATAATCATTATTTTTAAGTATATTTTCTTTTTTAATTACTAAAACAATACTAATTGTAATTAATATATAAATAATAAACCATATAATACTTATTATTTTTCCATCCAAGGCAAAAAACGGAAGATTAAGAGTATCATAAAACTCTTTATTATATTTAAATAATAATCCACTTAATAACCATAAAAATAGTATTATTATAAATAAAATAATATCTTTAATATATTTTTTGATAATATTCACCTCTTTACTAATATTATGAATAAGAGTAAAATATTATTAATGAAAAGGAGAATAAAATGAACTTAAAAATAGATGATAAAGACGATATCATTTTAAAAATACTTCATTATTTTATAACTGAAGAAAACTATAAACCAGTTATAATAAATGGTATTCAAAATGAAATCTGGCTTGAAAATATGCAAAGCGATTTAAAATTAATTAGAATAAATACAAATTATATTCATAATGAAGAGCAATTAAAAGCAGATACTTATAAAGCTCAAACAATTATGAAAA
>JAEEGL016097980.1_pt1 | contig 12248 bp, 11 predicted proteins | sample 9134231 | NCBI WGS metagenome assembly JAEEGL01 (sample SAMN16246548, study PRJNA631951) | gut metagenome | biome: gut microbiome; feature: rumen; material: fiber-attached | host: Bos | place: Iran: Karaj | collected 2018-10
ATTGCAAAACCGATCAGCATAACGAGACCGATCTGCGTGCCGTACTGGCCGCCGATATCCACGGAATCACCGGGAGCCGGGGAATTCATCAGCGCGCTGAAAGCGTTGCCGACGTCCACTACGGCGCCCTGGCTCATGGAGCTGCCCTGCGTAAGGACAAAGTATCCGATAGCCGTCATAAATGTGCCGCGTACGACTTCGGATGTATCCTTCTTCTGCAGGAGCAGACCTACGAGAGCGATCAGAGAAATAAAAATCGCGCCCTGACCGAAGATCTGGTTAATAATAAAGTCAAGAATCGGATTCATTAAAACAATTCCTCCAAAAAGAAGTATCTTTAATCTTGTAATGTTGCGTAGAACTCAAGGACCTTCTCCTTGACTTCCGCTTCATCGCGGAAGTTTTTCACACGGACGACCGGTACCGTCGCACGGCTCTCCAACCGCTCGGCGATCTCCTCAGAACAGAAGATCACATCGCAGGGAGTTGAGGCGGCAGTTGCAACGTCGCCGCAGAACGTTCTGGCGTTGAGACCGTTTTCCTTCAGGACCTTGTCGATCTTGATACGGAGAAACAGCGATGAGCCGCAGCCAAAACCGCAGACCGCCTGAATTCTGAGATCATCCCCCATTGGTAATATCCCTCCTTTAACTGTTTTATACTGTATTGCCGGACGGCATCCGCCGTCTTCAAGCCGTTTCGGTATGCAGGATCTCGTACGCCTCGTCCACCGTCCTGGCTTCCGCGAGCCTGTCATAGATCTCGTCGTCCATCAGCGCCTCCGCCACCTTGGTCAGAACCTCCCGGTGGCTGTCACGGTCTGTGCACGCCACACACAGGATGATGCTGATCGGATCGTTCTCACACCCGAATTCCACCGGGGTCTCCAGCAGGATCAGGGACATATCATTGCGCAGCACCGCTGCGCAGGGATCCGCGTGAGCGAGAGCGAACTTCGGCATGATCGCCATATATGGTCCAAGATCGTGGGCCGCCTGGATCATATCCTCGATATACTTCTGTTCGATGCTGCCGTTGTCCAGCAGGATCTGTCCGGCGGCTCTCACCGCCTCCTCCCAATCCGCCGCCTTGACACCGACACGGAAATTCGATTTCGGAATCAGTTCCTCTCGCATGGCCTTTTCCTTCTTTTTCAATATGCGGACAGGAAGAAACTCCTCTCCGTCATGGCTTAGTATAGAACAAAAAACCATCTGTTTTCAATATAGACGTTGCTGCCGGTCTTTTACTGACAAGCCTCTCTGTCTTTGAATCGACAGCTTATACCGATATAATAGAGACAGAAAAACTGCGGTAACTCTCCCGCAGACCAAGGAGGATCTTTATGGAACTGTTCTTGTCCTTCTCCCCGTCCGAGCCGACACGCAACGCCTTCATGGCTGCTGCTCAGGCCGCGGCTCCCCATGCGGACGGCCTTCCCCATCGCTACGAGACCCTGCACTCCACTCTCGTCTATCTTGGCGAGACGGACGAAGCCAATCTGCCGGAACTGCGCGCCATTGTTGGTGGCGTCGCCGCTCGCCATCATGCTCTGCCCGTAGAGGGAAAAGGTATCGTCGTTAGCCATGACACTTCGGTTTACGGCGCCTGGGGCCTCCTTTATCTCTGGAAAAAGACGCCCGAGGTCGAGTCTCTGTTTCAGGACATGGTGGACGCACTGACGGAAAAAGGATATCTGCACAATTACAACCGTGACTATCTTCTTCATTCCACGCTGTGGATGACCTATTCTCCGAAAGAGGGATACGAGGACTGGACGCCGCCCATCGGAGAGATCAGCGACTGTTTCGACCGCGTCACACTGTATCAGGTCACGACCGTCGACGGCCATGTCGCCTACTATCCCCTTTACGAAGCGCCGCTGCGCTGAAAGTGCTTAACACAGAAAAAGACGGGGCATTTCTGCCCCGTCTTTGCTGTCTGTCACAGAAAATTACATGTTCGCCGCGACATAGTTGAGCGTGTGCTCCTGGAGGAACGCATTCAGTTCCTCGATGGTAAGACCGTAGGAGCCCATGATCTCGATCGTACCGCTCTTGACTTCCTCACGTGCAGTGTTGACGAGTTCCTGAACCTCAGCAGGCGTATTGGCCTTGTAGAAGTCGTTGTCCGCAATCCGGCAGGCACCGTCCTTGATGCCGCAGGTAATCGTTCCGGACTGAACTTTTCCGCCGGCCTGCAGAGTCTCGATGAATCCGCCGACAGGACCCATGGGGTTCTTCATGCAGGAAGTAAGGATGACATCCGCCACGTCTTCCTTGCCGTTCGCCTCAAAGATCGCATGCTGGTCGGAGTCGACGCCCAGCGCCCAGAACATCTTGTCGGGCTCCGCTTCACGCAGCTCGATGACTGCCTGGAAAACGCCGTCGCCGGACTGACCCGCGCAGCCCCAGAACATATCCGCGTTGTAGTTGTTCTTCAGGGATTTCGCCAGTTCCTTCGCCTTTGCGGGATCCGACCAGGGGTTTTCACCGTTGATCCAGCTGTAGACGGGAGAGGAGCCGCCGCGCTCGACACCCTGAACGTAACCGACCATCCAGTCGTACAGGTTGACGCTCTCCTGGCCGCCGATGAATGCTGCGACCTTCTCCTTGGACATACCGCCGGCAACAAGGCCGCCCATGTATGCCGCTTCGCAGGAGCGGAAGAAGCCTCCGACGACGTTATCGCCCGCGTTTACGTCCGAAGTGGCCGTGAACAGGTAGAAGAGCGTATCCGGATAGTCCGCAGCTTCTTCTTCAAGCATCGCGATAACTTCCGCGCCGTACATCGTCGTTACGATGGAATAGCCGTTCTGCGCCGCCTCACGGGTAGCAGCGATCACATCGCCGCCCGCGCCGACCTGGGTGCAGAAGTAATCCAGATCGTACTGCTCAGCATAGGCTTTCAGAGAATTGTCGGAAGCATCGTTGAAAGAGTTGTCACCAAGCGCTTCGCAGATGAAGCAGATGCTCAGTTTCTTCGCTTCCGGTTCCGGTTCCTGCGTTTCCGTCGAAGGAGCCGGCGTGTCGGTCGACGGCTTCGCTTCTTCCGCCGGCGCATTGCCGCAGGATACGAGGCCGAGACACAGCACGAGTGCCATGATCAATGCCAAAAATCTTTTCATTTTTACCCTCCTAAAAACGATACGCCCCATTCTAACACCCCTTTTTCCGAATCCTCAAGGAACCTCGGCAGAATGGCGGAATCCTACAAGATAAAAGCAATAATTGCTCCAAACCACTAAAAAACAGAACGCGGTATACGCGTTCTGTTTTTCTTTACTCGCAGTCGAAGATCGCCTTGGAAGTGATGCGGTTCCCATATTCTGTTTTCCATCGGTGGTGGATCTCGCAGGCATCCCACAACGGAAGCGCTTCCGGGTCCATCTCCAGCACGATCATGAGATCGTATCTGTTTGCCCTGTCCACGCAGTTGGGATACAGCGCTACGCTCCGGATCCCGTCGATCCGGTCCGCTCCGCCGTACAGTTCCCGTACTTCTTTCAGGATCTCCTGTTTGTCTGTGACCGTTTCATTCCACTTGACGATGATGTGATGCTTCATGGTGTATCCTCCGGAGGATCGTCACATTTTCTTTGATATTGTTCTCTCAAAGAATCTTTCTATTTTTTAGTTTATCATGCTTTCTGCCGTCGTGAAAGCGACCATAAAGATACGGACCGTATGCAGCATGCCGCTACGGTCCGTATTTTGTTCTTTCAGTTTTTAGAATACGCCCTGCTCCAGCATGGCTTCCGCCACTTTCTTAAAACCGGCAATGTTCGCACCGGCAACAAGGTCATAGCCGAGTCCGAATTCCGCTGCCGTTTCCATGGAGGCATCGTGAATATTCTTCATCATCCTGTGCAGATGAGCATCCACCTCTTCAGCGCTCCAGGTAAGACGCTCGGCGTTCTGGGACATCTCCAGCGCAGACACGCCGACACCGCCGGCATTGACCGCCTTGGAGGGCGCGACGATAAGGCCTTTCTTTCCTCGCAGCAGTTCCAGCGCGTCATTCGTGGTGGGCATGTTCGCGACTTCGATGTAGTACCTGACTCCGGACGCCGCGATACGCTCCGCCCACTCCAGCGTGACGTCGTTCTGGACGGCAGCGGGCATATAGATGTCCACGTCCTTTACGCCCCAGAATTTTGTGCCAGGAACGAATTCCACTCCGAATTTCTCCGCGTACGGTTTGCAGTGCATCGGGTCGTTGGCGCGCATCCATTCGATGAACGCGATTTTCTCCTCCGTCACTACGCCGTCCGGATCATGGAAGTATCCGTCCGGTCCGGAAACGTAAGTCACCTTTGCGCCGAGCTGCGTGGCTTTTTTCATGATACCCCACGCGACGTTGCCAAAGCCGGAAACACCGATGCGTTTTCCCTCGATGGTATCGTTCTCATGTTTCAGAACTTCTTGGAGATAGTAGACCGCTCCGTAGCCGGTCGCTTCGGGACGGATCAGGGACCCGCCGTAGCTGAGTCCCTTCCCTGTGAACACGCCGTTTTCCCAGACACCTTTCAGACGCCTGTACTGTCCGAACAGGTATCCGATCTCCCGTTTGCCGACGCCCATATCCCCCGCGGGCACGTCGATGTCGGGTCCGATATAGCGGTACAGCGCGGACATGTAGCTCTGGCAGAAGCGGAGAATCTCCGCGTCGGATCTGCCGGCGGGATCGAAATCGGAGCCTCCTTTTCCGCCGCCGATGGGAAGCCCGGTCAGGGCGTTCTTATATGTCTGTTCGAATCCGAGAAATTTGATAATGCTCTCGTTGACGTTCTTCTGAAACCGGAGTCCGCCCTTGTACGGGCCGATGGCGCCGTTGAACTGGCAACGCCATCCGATATTGGTGTGGTAGTGTCCCTCGTCGTCCATCCAGACAACACGGAACGTGAACATTCTCTCCGGTTCGACCATGCGTCCGAGGATGTCGTACTGCTCGTATTCCGGATGCGCTGCCACCAGCGGCTCAACGGACGTCAGGACCTCCTCCACAGTCTGAACAAATTCAGGCTCCGACGCATGCTTGGTCTTCACGTGCTCGATGACCCTGGAAATGTACGGATTCAATGTGACCGCCCCCTTTACCCTCTATGTTTGAACGGCGCGGAACGAACCGCGCCTATCATTATACTATTCCAAAACACGGTCTTCGTCCAGTAAGCCAAGGGAAGTATCCTCTTTCTTACTTCTTTTGTCACGGTTTCCTTCCCTTGCGCTTTAGCGATTTAAACGAGAGAAAACGCACTGTTTTTTCCGTTTTTGGTAAACACGACAAAAATCGTTTTCCTGATATCTCTAATGGTTTTCATCACCTATAAAGCATTGTAAAATACATTATTATTTGATTTTTCAGAACGTGAGGGAATAAAAAATGGAAATCAGGAACGATTATCTGAATGATGTCTACCAGTCGCTGTGCCTGCGTTATCCGGAACAGCCGGAATTTCTCCAGGCTGTCTATGAGGTCCTTGATTCCCTCGTACCTGTAGTAGAGCGCGACCCGCGCCTTCAGGAGAACGCTATTATTGAACGGATCGTGGAACCGGAGCGTACGGTCATGTTCCGTGTCTGCTGGACCGACGACAGCGGAAAGGTCCAGGTCAACCGCGGCTACCGGATCCAGTTCAATTCCGCGCTGGGACCTTATAAAGGCGGCCTGCGGTTCCGGGACAACGTCAACCTCTCGATCCTCAAATTTCTCGGCTTCGAACAGATCTTCAAGAACAGCCTGACCACGCTCCCCATGGGCGGCGGAAAAGGCGGCTCCGACTTCGACCCTAAAGGCAAATCCGACAGGGAGATCATGCGCTTCTGTCAGGCCTTCATGACAGAGCTTTACCGTCATATCGGCCCGGACACCGACGTTCCCGCGGGAGATATCGGCGTCGGAACGCGTGAGATCGGGTATCTCTTCGGGCAGTACAAGAGACTTGCCAACGAGTGGAGCGGTACGCTTACCGGCAAAGCGCTCACCTTCGGCGGATCGCTGGCGCGCACGGAGGCCACAGGTTACGGTCTCTGTTACTTCGCTGACGCCTGCCTGAAAGATCACGGCGAAAGTTTCAGTGGAAAGAAGGTCATTATTTCCGGTTCCGGAAACGTCGCGATCTATGCCAACGAAAAGGCGACCTACCTTGGTGCGACCGTTGTCGCGATGAGCGACTCCAACGGGTACGTATACGACCCGAAGGGCATCGACGTGAAGCGGATCAAGGTCATCAAGGAACAAAACCGTCAGCGGATCTCCGTCTATGCAGACGAAGTCCCGACCGCGAAATACGTCCCGGACTGTACGGGGATCTGGTCGGTTCCCTGTGATATCGCTCTTCCCTGCGCGACGCAGAACGAGGTCGACCTGGCTGCGGCGAAAAAACTGATCGCCAATGGATGCATCGCCGTTTTCGAAGGTTCCAACATGTCCTCCACTTCAGAGGCGATCGCCGCCATCAAGGAAGCAGGGCTCCTCTACAGCCCCGGCAAAGCGTCCAATGCCGGCGGCGTCGCGGTCTCCGGACTGGAGATGAGCCAGAATGCGGAACGCCTGAGCTGGTCCTTCGATGAGGTGGACAAGCGCCTCAAGGCGATCATGACGCGGATCTATCAGGACGCCAAGAAAGCCGCAGAAGAATACGGCGTTCCCGGAGATCTGCAATCCGGAGCAAACATTGCGGGTTTCCTGAAAGTCGCCGAGGCGATGCTTGCTCAGGGTCTCTACTGATCACTGACTGAACAGAGAAACGGCTGCTCGGAAGTTTCTTTCCGTCGCAGCCGTTTTTTGCTGTAAGCATTTTCTTTCAGAGCAGAGCCAACCGTCTTTTCAGTTCCGTCAGCAGTTCTTCCCTGGTCCGCAGGGGCGAATGTCCTGTGAGGCAGTAATCGAAATCGATCGCTTCCAGTTCCCGTATACTCTGCTGCAGCGGTTCTTTGTGGTCGATCCACTCCGTTCCGACACACTCCTCGCTGTCCCCGTCGCCGAGAAAAAGGATCTTCGCCTTTTCCGCCAGAAGATAATAGCATTCATCCGTATGTCCTGAGGTGATCTTCCGCATCACTGCGGTCTCCCCGCCCAGTTCGATCCGCAGTTCATTGTCAAACTCGATCTTCGCAGTATGGATTCGGATCGTTCCCAAGTCCGGATATTCCAACAGGATATGCGGTTTGCAGAAAAGCGGGATCCTGTTGTCTGCGCAGTACTGGTTGAGATGCTCTTCATCCCAGACGTACTTCTGCTGCTCTCTCAGGATCGCGTTGGTCCCCGTTCCAGCGATGGAGATCATATCCCCGTCGACATACGGCAGTCCGAAAGTGTGATCCCAGTGATGGTGCGTCAGGAACACGTAAGAAGGCCTCGTAAGTCCCGCAGCATTCAACGCGTCCAGATATTCCCTGACCTGTGCCGGGGAATTGCCGCTGTCGATCATCACAGCGGCTTCCGTCCCGCGGACATACCCAAGATTGGGACGGTCTGTTTCAGAGGAGTTGGGTGTATAAAAGATGTCGTCCGTGATCCGGTTCAGCATGAGATTCCCTTTCCGTCAGGCCGTTTTCTTTTTCCGGAAGATCAGCCAGGGCAGATACATGATGATCAGCACCAGCACCACGAGAAGGCCCATCCCGAGAACATAGAACTTCCCGAAGATATTTGCCACAAGATTCAGCATGGGATTGTTGTCCGTCCTGGAAAGGAACATGAAGTTCGTTCCCCACAGCGCGTTCAGCCCTGCGGCCAGCGCTGCCGCAAGCACCAGGAAGATCAACACCTTGTAGATGTTTCTGATGTTAGGACGGAATCCGTCCGCAAGCAGCATCAGAGGATATAACAGGAGCATGATGTGGACCGTCGCGGAGTGCAGATGCATGAAGTTCAGGATCGGCAGCGGCATCCAGGCCGGCGTCAGCAGCGCGATCAGCGCAGCGGGAATACAGATCGTGTAAAGGATCTCCTTCGCAGTAGTGTTCGGGCGGAGAGTATGCCACAGGCAGACGAACAGGTTGATGCTGCACAGGTGGAAGGGCAGAAACTGCCATTCGAACTGCCCTGTCGCCAGTGTCACGACGTATTTGAAAATCTCATCCGCCAGCAGCAGCGCCGTAAGGATCCTGTAAGCCTTCGTCTTGGTCTTTTCATCCTGCTTCCGGAACCAGGTGAATGCCCAGATGACTGCCAGCAGCGTCATAGCCAACCAGAACAGGTGTGTGGGAGAAAGCAGCTCAAAGGAACGATAGGTCTCTCCTTTCAGCGCGCGCATGGTTTGGGATGTATACCAGAACTCGCTCATTGATTCAGCTCCTTTATTCAAAACTCTACCGACTGTTCCGCAGGCGTCGCAGCCGCTTTTTTAGGGTTTCTATGCTTATTTTACTGGGTTGTAAACCAGTTCCTCAACTATTATTTGCAGGCGTTTCCGCCGTGTTTTCCAGCCATTTGTCAATCCTTCCGAAGAAAGGATCGAGGGACTTCGTGATGCGCTCCAGCGGAATCTCCAGCAGACAGCGGCGCAGCAGATCTGCCGCAAGACTGCCGAAAAACGTCAGACACACGCACTTAAGCAGATATGCCGGATAATAGGGCGATCCGTCAAAATACCTTCCGATGCGGAAAACGACGTTCCACAGATACGGATACAGCACGCCGTTCTCATGGATCAGATAGATGCCCAGCGTCGTTTTCGCTGCGATGTTGATCCACGCTACGCTGCCGGACTTCATGTGCAGGAAGATGTAGAACAGCGCCACAGCCATGATCACCTGTATGAAAGACGCTCTGCCGCAGAGCGTGAAGTATCCCACCGGTTCGGTCCCGGATCTTGTCGCAAAATAGGATGAGCCTGCCATGACGCCGACCGACAGCAGCGCCAGACCGAAGAACACGCCGTAACGGTGACGTTCCAGCCAGTTGTCCGGATGCCGTTTGAGATAACCCCACAGCAGGTAATAATAGACGGCGAGGCTCAGGTCGCAAAGCGTCTGTCTCGTGTCTCCGAGGGACGAATACAGCGGAGAGATAACGGTGAAAACGATCATCAGTTTCCTGTAGGTGTTTTCCCCAAGTCCTTCGATGATACGGTTCATATACGGACTCAGCAGGATCACTCCGATGTAGGCGAGAATAAACCAGTAGTTGCCTATAAATGGAGACAGCAGCGCATTGATCGCGTCGGCAACACCGAAAGCCTTTCCCTTGATCTTTGTGATGGTAACCCATTCTGTGACTATCGCCCAGAAGGCCGTCTGAAGAAGAAGGAACAGCAGCCGCTTGGTCCGCACCCTTGCCTTCTCCGTCTGAAAATATGCTGTCAGCAGGAAAAAACAGCCGACTCCGGCCAGTCCCCACATCCCCACTGCGAAGGAGAAGACCTGATTGCCGCTGAACGGTGCAAAGACCAGCGGCATTCCGCCCTTCATCTCGGAATGGAGCACACAGTGATAAGCCACGATAAGAAACATCGCGACGAGCCGCATCAATTCAAAGTTTGTCTGTCTGGCCTGCTTTCCGTTCACTTCTGATCTCTTCCTCTCCGTTTTTCCCATTCATTGTACTACAGAACAGTTCCGCTTTCTTCTGTTTCCTTGGTATAAAGGGACCTCCCGGCTTGCCGCCGGGAGGTCCCGCTATATCGGTTATTCTTTTCCGAAAACTTTCTTGATCCTGTCCGCGAAAGATTTTTTCTTCTCGTAGTTCTTGTCTACATTCAGGCTTTCCTCAAACTGCCTCAGGATGTTCTTCTGATCCTTGCTCAGTTTGCGGGGGATCTCGATCTTCACGTTCACGAACTGGTCGCCCCGTCCGCCTCTTCTGGGGTTCGGGATGCCTTTCTCTCTCAGGCGGAACACCGCGTCGTTCTGCGTCCCCTCGGGAATGTTGAATTTGATCTTTCCGTCAATGGTCGGAACAACGACATCCGCACCAAGAACCGCGTCCGCGAAACTGATCGGCAGTTCCACCAGGACGTTATATCCTTCACGTACGAACATGGGGTCGTCCTGTACCCGGATCGTCAGATAGGCGTCGCCGTTCGGTCCGCCGTTCACGCCCGCGTTTCCGTATCCTCTCAGCGGGATCGTGTCCTCCGAATCAATACCGGCGGGGATATCCACCTTCACCTTCTTTGTGGAGCTGACCTGACCGGTGCCCGCGCACTTGCGGCAGGGTTTCTCGATAGTCTTGCCTGTTCCCCGGCATTCCGGGCACACCGCAGTCTGCCGCATGACGGAACCCATCATGCCGCGGCGCTCCATCGTCACCTGACCGGTTCCGTGACAGCGGGAACACGTCTTCGGCGACGTTCCGTCCGCAGCACCGGAGCCTTTGCATTCGCTGCAGGTCTCGGACGCTTTCACCGAGACCGTCTTCGTGCAGCCCTTCGCTGCTTCCATAAAGGTCAGCACCTGATTGATATAGACATCGCTGCCCTTTCTCGGCGCGTTCGGGTCGCGTCTTCTGGAACTTCCGGTGAAATCCGTGAATCCGCTGAAGGCGTTCGCACCGAAGAACTGTTCGAAGATCCCGCCAAGGTCCAGATCCTGAAATCCACTCGCGTTGAAACCGCCGTATCCGGCTCCTGCTCCATAGTTGGGATCCACACCAGCATGGCCGAACTGGTCATACCGCTGTTTCTTCTCTGCGTTGGAGAGGACCTGATAGGCTTCGTTGATCTCTTTGAACTTTTCTTCCGCTTTCGGATCGTCCGGATTCAGGTCGGGGTGATACTTCTTGCTCAGCTTGCGGAAAGCAGATTTGATCTCGTCCGCACTGGCATTCCGGTTGATCCCGAGCACCTCGTAGTAATCGCGCTTTTCTGCCATATCGTATTTCCGTTTAGGCGCATGCGGACGGCGGTGCCGTCCGCATACTCCCTACCTTGTCGTAGATTATCTGTTGTCGTCGTCCGGGACTTCGGTGTAGGACGCGTCGGTGTAATTGCCGCCGTTTCCGTTGTTTCCACCGTAGTTATCCTGCTGTGCGCCGTAATTCGGCTGCGCATTCTGGGCGTCGCCGTGCGCCTGCTGGGCCGCAGAGTACATCTTGCTGCTGATCTCGTAGACCTTCTGCTCAAGCGCTTCACGTTTCTGCTTCATCGCGTCCTGATCGTTGGCCTGGATCGCATCGCGCAGTTCCTTGATCTTTTCTTCCGCTTCTGCCTTGTCGGACGCTTCGACCTTGTCGCCGAGATCCTTCAGCATTTTTTCAGCCTGATATGCGACCGTATCCGCAGCGTTCTTGTTTTCGACTTCCTCCCTGCGCTTCTTGTCGCTCTCGGCATACTGCTCGGCGTCCTTGACCGCCTTGTCGATATCGTCCTTGCTCATATTGGAGGAGGACTGGATCGTGATGTTGGTCTCCTTGCCGGTGCCGAGATCCTTCGCCGACACGTGGACGATGCCGTTCGCGTCGATGTTGAAGGTCACTTCGATCTGCGGGATTCCTCTGGGTGCCGGCGCGATGCCGTCGAGCCTGAAGAGGCCGAGGGTCTTGTTGTCACGCGCGAAGTCACGCTCACCCTGCAGGACATGGATCTCAACGGAGGTCTGTCCGTCCGCGGCAGTGGAGAAGATCTGACTCTTCTTCGTCGGGATGGTGGTGTTCCTCTCGATGATCTTGGTGTTGATGCCGCCTTCGGTCTCGATACCGAGGGACAGAGGAGTCACGTCGAGGAGGAGGAGATCCTTAAACTCTCCGCCGAGGACGCCGCCCTGAATAGCCGCGCCGATCGCGACGCACTCATCGGGGTTGATTCCTTTGAAGGGCTCTTTGCCCATGATCTTCTTAACTGCTTCCTGAACTGCAGGCATACGGCTGGAACCGCCTACCAGAAGGACCTTGTCCAGATCGCCCGGCTGCAGGTTCGCGTCGCGCAGAGCCTGGCGGACAGGACCCGTGCAGGCGTCTACCAGATCGGACGTCATGTCTTCGAACTTGCCTCTGGTCAGAGTCATGTCGAGGTGCTTCGGGCCGTTCGCGTCCGCGGTGATGAAGGGCAGGTTGATCTGCGTCTGGGTCATGCCGGACAACTCGATCTTCGCCTTCTCAGCGGCTTCTTTCAGCCTCTGCAGCGCCATCTTGTCGTTACGCAGATCCACACCGTTTTCGGCTTTGAACGCATCTGCCATCCAGTCGATGATCCTCTGGTCGAAGTCATCGCCGCCGAGACGGTTGTTGCCCGCGGTCGCGAGAACTTCCTGAATGCCGTCGCCCATATCGATGATGGATACATCGAAGGTACCGCCGCCAAG
>JAEEGL010742455.1_pt1 | contig 12247 bp, 12 predicted proteins | sample 9134231 | NCBI WGS metagenome assembly JAEEGL01 (sample SAMN16246548, study PRJNA631951) | gut metagenome | biome: gut microbiome; feature: rumen; material: fiber-attached | host: Bos | place: Iran: Karaj | collected 2018-10
GCTCGAAAATCATCCGTAATGGTCTCTTTTTGGCAAAACGGGCAAAGATTTGAACCAGCTCTAATATATTGCCTGCCCTGATCAACCCACGGAGAGTTAGACAACTCATTTATTAAACCGGCTATATCTATATCTTTATTGCCGATAATTATTTCATTCCATATGGAATCCGTTCTAACACTATCGATCGTATCTACATAAGTTTTAATGTGCAAATCGAAGCGATTACATTTCTCTGGTTTTCCTGCATATAATGTTTTTGCCCGACTGATCAAATCTTCCCTGGAACAAACGTTTCCTTGCAAAGTTGAAGCATTTTGAATGCGATTCTTCAGCTCTGCTAAAAACTTTTCTTTACTTCCGCGAAGACCTTCAAATGCTTTTTGAAAATCACCTTCATTTGCTTTAAGTATATAACCCCACGCATCATCTTTAAACTTCTTCTCACGTTCCGGTATGGTTTCTTGAGTCAGTATTCGATAAGTTTCCGATATTTTATTCCGTTCATTCTTCTTAAACTCCAAATCTTTTTTCTTTTGTTCAAGTTCATTTATATCATCAATAGTCGCGCTACCTAAAGTGAATACTCCAGGAATCGTCTCCTGAAAGTTTCTCCGGCGAAAACCGCGATTATAAACATAGATGGTTTCGCGCGTTTCGTCATACCACTGTTTGGAAGAAGCATTAAAACGACTAGAAGAATCGCCAGCAAGAAAAGAGCTTATTGTTGTTTTTCCGCTTCCATTGGCTCCAAATATATAGTTTATTTTCTTACAATCCTCAATGCTTGCTTGTTGAAAAGGCAAGCAGGAAGTTAAGCTGATCTTTTTGATCATGAATGTGCCTCCTATTATCCTACTTTACGGAGTAGTATACAGCTTGAGTATGAAAACGAGAGAAACAAGTATCTTTAGTTTGAACTGTTTGACAGGGACCACATTAATTGTTATTTTAATGATCACAAAGGACGCTCTGAAATTAAAAAAACAGTGATGGCTGAAGTAAATTCTATTGTCAACACTTTTTATGAATAATTATTTCGAAACACATGAAAAACTACTTCGAGCAGTGCGACCGATGCTACTAAAGAGCAATAATAGATCATCTAGTGCGGCTTTCAAACCTCGAAGAGGAGAAAGATTATCGGTTGAACGAACAGCAGATAGAGACATGGCTTCTTCTGTTGAGCATATTATGAGTTATTTGGAAGGAGCAGTTTTTTCCGTTACAATGATGGACTGCAAAAATGCTCATGCGAAACCGAAGTATCTCCCAACAGTAAACAATCCATATCATAGTGAAATACACAAAAGCGAAACTATTGTTGAGTTGGATGAAGAACAAGCTCGATTTTTAGCCGAGAATGCTTTTTGTGAGTATCTCTCCACTGAATAGTTTTATATGATCTTCATTTGTTTTTGGACATTATGCTGTGGAAATATATGAAATCTTTTTTAAAATATACTAACAGAGGGTTGTCTCAAAATAGCTTTTTTCAACTGAATTGAGGCCACTCTCTTTTTGCTTTATGCGGAAAGAAAAGAAAAAACGGGAAAACGGTATCGAAGGCAGCCAAATGGAGTTCGTCGCTCAGACGATACTGGTTTGGCACTCTCTGGCGAAGCGGATGTTCAGTTGTTTGTGGTCACAATCCCACCTGATACCCCTTCAGTTTCGTAAACCCGTTTTCAAGCGACTTGTTTGGAGTTCGTTGTGCGGTTTGAGAATATTATATGCCGAGCTCACCGGTGCCCGTTCGAGCTAGATCTTCTGTTAGGCTGGGAAGTACGGATGTTTCTATCATGCGATAGGCAGCTTTGATGAGTCAGGAGAATACTCCTGTAGGGCTGCAACTAAGCGAGACTGTCAATACCTTGGTGCTGACAACAATGCCTAATACTTTTCTGACAAAAGTTCCTGTTGCGGTTGCAGTATTGCCACTATAACTTGCAGATGCAGTTTTTAAACTCCATTCATTATTATATATAGTGCTCGAATAGGAAGAAGATGTACAAGTTGCAGATGTCCCATCATAGATAAATGAGCCAGTTACGGTTAAGGTAAAAGCTTTTACACCGCTATTGCTGTAGTATGTTGCAGCTTTAGATTTTGTAACACTGGTTCTGTTATAATCAAGCTGTGTCTCTATCGAATCGCCGATCAATTCCATGATCACATAACTGCCATCTGAAAAAGCTATAATCTGGAACTCTTCACTTGAATTGTCAGCCAATGTAGGAATACTTCCAAGGCATAAGATAGCAGCAACCAATAGAACAATAATCCGCTTTTTCAAAACAATCTCCTCCTTACGTAATTATTTCTCCTGATTATCTTCAATGATTTCTTCAATCACATATCCGGTTTCTTGATCCGAATTATGTATAATCATAAATGCGACCGTACTATAGAGAACAAGCAGGACGACAACCGCTAGAATCACCGTAGTGACAAACAATTGCTGACCACGATGGAGCTTACGATATAATTCAGGATAAGGCATTTCACTGATAAAGGAAATGGCGACTTCTTCAGGCTTTCCAAAGCGATCGCAATAATCATTATACTTCGCGGCAGGATGCTCTATGGCATAAGCATAGACATCTTCCTGAATGCGATTAAGAAACTCTTGCTTCCGTTTTTTTTGAACGGGAATATGAGTTCGCAGTTTTCGAAGATATTGTTTAGCCTCTTGCATACTTCCTCCTATAAACCAAGTATTTTTGCTACGCCGCTACGGATTGAAAGATAATCTGCTAACAGTTCCTGATAGTATTGATCTCCGGATTCGGAAAGGCTGTAATAGACACGCGTCATACGTTTGCCAACCAGCTTCTTTTCTGTCAACAAGTATCCATTATCTTCTAAACGATATAGAATCGGATACAATGTTCCTTCAGGTAAAGCAAATTCACCGTCGCTAATACGACCCATTTCCACAACAAGTTCATACCCATACATAGGATGCTGATGCAGAAGAGCAAGAATGCAAAGCGTTGCTACACCGCGCTTAAAATAACTTTGAACAAATTCCTTATCCATATAACCTCTCTATAATCATATTATAATGCCACAATATTTTTTTTTTGTCAATACTATTGTAAAAATAATATTATTGACACAATAATAAATGCAAGATAAAATAATAATATCGAAATTAAAGGGGTGATTCCAATGGCTTAAAAGAAAGAGCCTTTACAAAACGAGCGGTCAACTCCCATTAGAAAAATGGTATTCGTAAAGGCTGGATAAATAATACCATACAGCACATGATCTTGTCGAAATAAAAAAACTATAAAATTATTATGCGAGGAGATGATTTTAACATGAAAAAGAAAGCACTATCCATTTTTATTGTGGTAGCCATTTTATTGACGTCGATACCAGCTTTTGCAGATACAACTGTCATTGCAACATCTACATCACCCAGGACGCTTTGCTCAGGAACTGCTACGCATTCATATTTTTCTACATCTAGTGGTACACTGTCATTCACTGGTAATGCAACTAAACTTACGGTACGAGCATATGATGAATATGATGGCCAGCGAAACAGCAATGCGTTGACATTAACAAGTTCAAGCCCAAATGGACAAAAAGACTATTGGGACGCATACATTGATTATACTATTATTAAAGGAAATCTGAATAATGCAGGAACTGGCACTCTAAACTCAACTTGGACTTATTGATTCTTTTTTCACATTATTATCATGAAACTTAATTGTTTATTGATTGCTTCCATAATGATTATGGGGTTGATTGGATGTCAATCAACCCCTAAGACAGAATACATACATAGTAAAAATACGGATACTATCATTGAAATCGGATCGAGAAATGATTTTGATTCGTCTGTAGTATTGTCGACTCGTTTACAGATTCCAGATCATTATATCTCAAAAATCATTAGCAAAGGAGAAAAACTGGAGATAATAGTAGATGCAGATATAAAAGTACCCGACGAAGAAATGCCATTGATACGTGTCGCTCCACATACTTTCACTGAACAAGATGCTCGCTTATACGCTGCGGCTCTTCTTGGAACAGACCCATATTATATTGAATACAATTATGATAAAATGAACAAGTCCTACTATCAGAGAGAAATAGAAAGGCTTATATATGCGGCAGACCATTGGGAAGTATTTGGTAATTATGAATATGATATGATATATAATTCTGAGAAAGAGATTAGAGAAGCCATTATAAATCTATCCGCAAAAATCGCATCAGCACCAGATGAAGCACCGAAGAACAGCCCGGCATACGCAGATATTGTCAAAAATCATTTTCTGGATCTGTATGCAATGGCAGAATCCGGGGTAGTAAGTAGGCTTGTTTTTTTTAATGATCCAAATTCGCTTATTCAAATGATTTATTATAGAGATATTCATAGTATAATTGGGAGTTATTTGGAAACTAACTGCACAGACGTTTCGAGAGTGTTAACTGTCTCAAGAGAGGAAGCACAGTTGGTAGCAGAACAGATTATACAAAAAATGGGCTTTTCTAATCTGATATGTGTGGATTGCCATGGGGTTCAATTTAATACAACCACAACTAATGATAATAGTAGTGCAGCATATGAAGCAGTGTTTGTACCTGTGATAAATGGAAACTTTGTGACATATACAAATTCAGAGTATACATCCTTAAACGGATATGCGAAGCCGTGGCAGTATGAGCGACTGTCAGTTTATATTGATGATGAGGGCATTGCTTGTATTCGTTATAACGGACCATATCAGATTGTTGAAATGCTTACAAACAGCACAAAGCTCCTTCCGTTCTCGAGTATTCAAGGTGAATTTGAAAAGATGGCGCCTTTGATCAATAATGAAATCGATTATTCCAACGAGGAAGGACGGCTACATCGTAGAATTATTACATCAATCGAGTTGGGTCTGGTTTGTATACGGGAAGAAGAATCAGATACCGGGCTGCTTGTTCCAGCATGGGATTTTCTAGGATACCGGGAGAACATACATCCAAAGTCTGGAATCAAAATGTATGATACGAATGGACGAACTTCCTTTATTACGATAAATGCAATTGATGGAAGTATAATCGATCGGTCTAACGGTTTTTAATGGAGCATGATAATGAAAAAATCTTTGATAATAATCTTTTGCATTTTTGCGTTAACACATATATCATGTACCAATCTACAGAAACAAATCGTTTTTCAAACAGATCCTATAATTTTGAAAACTGAAGGATGGCATGTTGTGCAATATGAATTGAAAGAGATTTCTCAAGATGCCATTTTGGAGATTCAGAATTATATAAAACCGAATGCAGCATGGTATGGTTCGACATCGAAAAATGGGAAACCACTAGAGGCCGAGACTCGATCCCAAGCACAGAGGATATATTCTCCTAATTCAGATGGAACTGTTTCAGCATTCTATCATTCGGGCAATTCAATTCAATATAAAAGACAGGAAGATGCGATTGTATTCCGGGAAGAATTTCTGGAAGAGAATGATCCGTTAGAACAACAATTTAGCATTGAGCCGGATATTTCGATGGAAGATGCATATGAATTAGCTAGCCAATTGATCGAGAAAATGGAGTTTCTTCAGGATTATAGTCTTTTATATTGGAACAAGGCTGTATCAATCGGAAAGGACGAAATAGTTACATCTATTGGGTGGGACTTTATCTTCACAAGAACTATTGATGGCATAAACTCTGTAAACACAGATGGATGGTATCAATGGATAAATCAATCGGCACCTAAGAACTATGGAGCGTGGCAAGAAAAGTGCTGGATCTATGTGGATGAACATGGATTATTCCGAATAAGAATCGATAACCTTGGAGCACAAAAAACCAATTCTAAAGAAGTGACCTTGATTAACTCTGAAACTATAAAACAAACCATAATCAAAGAACTTGAAATGAGATATTTTTCAAATCCAAAATACAGGATTAAGGTTATAAACATCGCATTGAGAAGAGCGATGCTGAATGATGAAAAAAATGAAGATAGAGGAATTAGCACGCCTTGCTGGGAGATTCGGTATACAGTAGATGATGACCCAATGAATGAAGTTCTCTATTTGAACGCTGTAACAGGAGATTATATTGAACCTGGGATGAACAAAGAATCATATGATATTTGCTTTAACTAAAAAATATTTATTTGACACAATAATCATAAAACAAGAATCTAAATTAGAATTGACTTTGCCACTATAAAGACAGAATGATGAGAGCTTGAATACTTCTAAATGGTTAGTGTATAAAACCATTTCAATTAAAGATAGCATAAATAGTAATTAAAATGAAAGGGAATTTCTATCAGATTTGAAGAGAGCAATCATAAGCAGGCCTTTTTTGCTTGCCTTCGGTGGCATGGTGTTGTGTCTATGCATCGGTGCGTTTTCGGACGCGCTTTCCGCGTTTCGTATGGAGAAGGTGTCGATGTTGTACGGATACCATCGTGAATTGTTGCTGAAAGCGCTCAGTAGCGACATCATCCTGTTCGCGGTGCCGATTCTTGCCTCTATTCCCTACACGACCGCATTCACCGATGACGTCAAGTCCGGTTATCTGAAACCGTATCTGACGCGGACAAACGTATCGCGCTACATCCTCGGCAAGGGGATTGGCGCCGCGGTCTCCGGCGGGCTTTCACTGGCGCTCGGAATTCTTGCAGTACTTGGAATCTTCTTTCTCATCTTTTCACCGTTTGAAATCTACGGCGAATACGCGGTGAAGTCATTAATCCCGGATATCGTTCTCCGCTTGTTTCTGTTCTTCTTTGCTGGTGCGCTGTGGGCAAGCGTGGGACTGCTCGCCTCCTCGCTGACCCAGAATGTGCATCTTGCGTATGCCGCGCCGTTTATCTTCTATTACGTTCTGATTATTCTGCAGGAACGCTATTTCCGCACGGCGTTTATGCTGAACCCGAAGAACTACCTCACCATGGAGGGTGCGTGGCCTTTGGAAGGGAAAAGCGCAGTGCTAACGCTGTTCACACTGGTGCTCATCATGCAACTGATTTTTTATATGACCGCGCAGACGGAACTGCGCGACGACAAGCGGCAGAGAAAGCACTACTTCGCGCAGAACCTTTCACAAAAACGGCTGATAAAACGCATCGAGCGCGCAAAGCCAAAAAGAGGGAAAAAGATCCCCGGCCTGTATGGACTCAGTCAGGTGGTGGCGGTCGTGCGATACAACTTCCGAATGTGGCGTGGAAACGTCCGCATCGTTCTGACGTTCGCGCTCGCTTTTATCCTGTGCTTCCTGCTTTCGGACAAGGCGGCTTCATTCGCCTATGACATGGGAACATCCATGCAGGCGTTCGAGCCGTTTGTGTGGACCTTCGGCGATACGAACTCCGTGCTGCTCGTTTCGCTGCTGCTCGTGCTGCTCTTTGCGGATATCCCGTTCCTCGGCGCGGGTGTGCCGTACTATCTGGTCCGCATGAAGCGGTCGATATGGGCGTGGGGACAGCTTTTGTACCTGGTTCTTGCAACGCTCATCTATATGGTTTTCATTCTGATTGCGACGACGCTGATTTGTATGCAGAACAGTTTTATCGGCAATATGTGGTCGGAAACGGCGGCGATCCTCGGGTATTCCGGCGCGGGCAAGGCGGTCGCATTGCCTGCGTTGGTTAAGACGCTCGAGATGTCGCGTCCGTTCCAATGCGCAGGAACGATCTTCCTTTTGATGCTACTGTACACGCTCGTGCTTGCACTCCTCATGCTGTTCATGAAGCTTCTCCGTGGCAAGAGCGCGGGCGTGGTTGCGGCGTTCGGCTTCTCGCTCTACGGGCTTTTGTTGAACCCGGAACTGTTCAAGCAGATCTTCCGCCTTCCGGACGAACTGATGTACAAGGCAAACGTCGCGGTGGGCTGGCTTTCGCCATTGAATCAGGCGACCTATCACATGCACAATTTCGGTTATGACCTATTGCCACGGCTTTGGCAAACGTATGCGATCTTCGGTGGAATGATCGCACTGTTGATGGTTGGAATTCTGCTCGCCATCCGCCGTTATAACTTCATGTTCCTTGGAAAAGAACAGTCGTAAGGAGAAGAGATATGACAAACGCAATCGAAGTTCACGAACTCGTAAAAGTATTCGGACAGGACGCGGTATTGAAGGGAATCAACCACAATTTTGAAACGGGCAGGATCCACGGCGTCGTCGGCAACAATGGCTCTGGCAAAACCGTCATGTTCAAGTGTATCTGCGGCTTTCTGCAACCGACGAGCGGCAAGGTACTGGTCAATGGCAAGCAGATCGGCAAGGACGTCGACTTTCCGGAGGACATCGGACTGATCATCGAAATGCCGGGCTTTCTGCCGCAGCTTTCGGGACTCAAGAACCTCGAAATCCTCGCGTCGCTGAAGCGCAAGATCAACCTCCGGCAGATCGCCGACACGATCCGTCGCGTGGGGCTTGATCCGATGAGCTCGAAGCCCGTTGGAAAGTACAGCCTCGGCATGCGTCAGCGCCTCGGCATCGCACAGGCGATCATGGAGGAGCCATCCCTAATGATCCTCGACGAGCCTATGAACGGTCTGGACAAGCACGGCGTCGCAGAAATGCGCGACCTCTTCAAGTCGCTTGCCACAGACGGTCGGACGATTCTGCTTGCGAGCCACAACATCGCCGACATTGAAGCGCTGTGCGACACCGTTTGCGAAATGGACGCGGGCATCATGACAGTGTTATAGCACAGAAATTGAGGATATAGACATGAAACAAAAAACCTTTGCATGGTTATTGGTTTTGATCCTAGCGTTGACGCCGGTGCTGGCGTTTGCGGAGGGTGAAGATACGAGTGCAACGCTTACGATTGATGCGGAGCATATCTATCCGGATATGGATAAAAGCTATGCGGACGGATATCAGCCGGCTGTGACGAAGAAGGATGTCCGCATTCTTTTGCCACTCGTCGGAAATATCGGGACGGACACGATTAACGTAACAGCGAAACTGCCTGCTGATGGACCTTTTGCTTCACAGGAAGAGTCTTTCGAAGTTGTCAAAAAAACATATGACGTGAAAAAAGCAGACGAATCCAGCGACAGTACTGAGGCGTTTTTAATCGATTGCACCGTTCCACTAAACAAGACGGTTTATAACGGGACATATTATGTGCGGTTTATCATTCGATACGGAGATGCCTTCGAAGATTCTTTTTCGATCCCGGTATCTGTTACTGAGGGAAGAACGAGAAATAACAACTCGGGACAGAAGCCGCTTCTCTTGATTGAAAACGGTGTTGTTACTCCGACAGAAACTGTCGGAAACGATTCCGTTACTATTACGCTGACCATCGCAAACGACGGACAAAGGGAAGCCCGTAACATTTATATCACGGCAGTTCCGCAAGATGAAGACATTATTGTAACGTCGGATCTCAACGGATTCTATTTGGATCATTTATCTGTCAACGAGGTCATCACCGTAAAGTTCGATCTGCGTGTCGCTCGACACGCGCTGGATGGAGATCATCTTGTGAAGATCGATCTGAAATACGAAGGCAAAACAGAAGGTGAATACACTTCTACCTCAACCTATCGCATACACGTTTCCCAGCCGGTGAAACTGGCATATGATGCTGTCAAACTTCCTGAGCAGATGACCAGTGGCAATTCTTTCACTCAGATTATCTATGTATACAATCCATCGTGTGCAACAGCATACAACGTACGCGGCGTACTGAATGTGGACGGCCTTATTTGCTCCTCTGCATACCTCGGTAATATCGCACCACAAGGGGAAGCAACCAAAGAACTCTCCGTCTTTGTTACAACGCTCTCCGGCAGCCAGAAATACGGTGATACCTGGGGCAGCTTCGAATTACACTATGAAAACGAAAATGGTGAGGAACAGGTATTGCATCAAGATCTCAAAGGGACGATCCAGGAACCGAAAAAGATTACGGATGAAGAGAAAGAACGGCAAGAAAAGGAACAGCAGGAACAGCAGACACTGTCGCAGTGGTGGATTTCTTTGCTAGTCGCAATCGCAATCATCAGCATTCTTGTTGCGATTATTGTTACCTCACGCTTTTCACGCCTGATGCAAATACAATAAACAATGAGAATAATCTTTATGTGGATATATGAGCGGAGGACAAGGGGCTTTTGTACCTTATACAGAATAGCACTTCCAATTTTGTTCCGCCCTTGTCAAGTAGACAGCTAAAACAATTTAACTTATACACTATTCAGTATTGATACATATTTGGATTATTACTCTGTTATAACTGATAACGATAACAGCATTTTACATCCAGCAGCAGAATGTGTGTTTTTACCTTCTGTAATTCATGATTTTTATTATTATGAAGATACAGTTTCAGGAACACCATTTGTGCAACCACTTAAAATGGTCTCGGGGCGAGAGTCATTTTCATTAGCAGAAGACGAAGTAATAATCAATCAAAGTTTTTATCACGCATTGAAGCAGAAGGATAATAAACCTCCGGAATACTTATATCTTACGATGCACTGGGAGGATGAAACGGAGGTGTCACTTTGGAAGTTAAGAATTGTTGGGGTATGTCAAGATTTGCAAAAGAATAAAGCTGTGTATAAAGATGATATGCTAAACTGGTTTGGAGTGAATGTATATCTTAACCGTAATATTCTTCAAAGCATGCAAATCGAGAAGTTTTCCCAAATAAGGTACATGTCTACGGTTGTTAGCAATGAACCAATTACAATTATATCAATGGCAAATGAGTTACAACAGTCAGTGGAAGGGGTTGCATTGGCACAACGCGAAGCGAATAGGATCGTTCGGACAGAAACTAGATCAAAGGGGGTTGTTTCGATATTAATGTTTATACTATTATCGATAAATCTGTACAGTAGTTTTTCTAATGTCCTGCAGACTTGAAACTATGAGATCGGTGTTCGAAGAGCTGTTGGAGCATCAAGGAAGAAAATTATGCAACAGTTTCTTTATGAAGCACTTTTGGTTCTTGGTTTGGATACAGTTTTATCTGTTGTTTTTGTTTTGGATGCAATGCTTCTATATAAAGCATATTGTATATGGAACTTAGGACAAAATTGGATAATGTACATAAGTAAAAGTTCGTGGTTAATATTTGGGATTTGCAGCATGGTGTTGGCGATTTCTTTCAGCTTGATCTTTGGTTACAAGGCATCTCTAATAGAAATCGTCGACTACTTAAAAAAAGAATCTTAACGGAATTATGGATAATATAATCAAAGCATGTTGAGCTTCAAGCTCAATCGATGCTTTTCGTAATAAGGAAGAGATTAATATGAAAACATCAATGATTAAAAGAATCACAGGCGCGCTGCTGGCATCGATCACCCTGTTCGTCTCATACATCGCAATGCCGGCGCAGGCGTTCGCAGATGAGGCAAAGGCTGTAAAGGAAGCAAAGATCTACGCGGAAGCCACGGACTTTTCACAGGAACAGACCTTGGAATACAGTCCGCTTACGGGCGAACTGGAAGACGTCCGTACCGAAAGCGGAAAACAGTTCCGACGGGAAGACGGCAAAACGGAAGCCGTCGTCTATCCCTTCCCCGTCCATAAAGGCTCGGACGGAAACTGGCGGGATCTCGACAATACCATCGTCCCCGTTAAGAATGAGAAAGGGAATGTAACAGGATATAAGACAAAGGACGGCGCGGACGTTACATTCGGCGCGGATGTTGACTCGGAATATACCGTAAAGTATGACTGGAAAGGACATTCCGTCTCCTGGAAGTTCCCGGGTCTGGTAAATGCTTCCGTGGAAGAGCTTCCGCAGATGCAGGAAGACGCGGACATGGAACTGCGGTTCCCGGAGGAGCTCTCTTCCGGGATCGTATATGAGAGTGAGGACAGCAAGGTATCGGTCCGGTATGTCCTGACGTCGTATCTTCTGAACGAATACATCACTCTGAAGGAAAAGCCCGAAGAGGAAGTATCTTTTGCCCTGCAGCTGAACTGCGAAGGTCTGACGCCCTCCCTGCAGGAGGACGGAAGCGTCCTGTTTGCAGATGAAGCGGATCACACCGTGTTCACCATGAGCTCTCCCGTCATGTATGATTCTTCCGACAGTGAGAGCGAAGATCTGAAGGTCAGGATTGAAAAGATGGCTGACGGCTCTTACGTATATACGCTCGCTCCGGACATGGAGTGGCTGCTTAGCGGGGAGCGGGTCTATCCCGTCGTGATCGATCCGGACATCAAGCCGCTGTTCAACGGCTCCGCCACAGATACCTATATCAGCGCGTCTCACGCGACA
>JAEEGL011610028.1_pt1 | contig 12247 bp, 7 predicted proteins | sample 9134231 | NCBI WGS metagenome assembly JAEEGL01 (sample SAMN16246548, study PRJNA631951) | gut metagenome | biome: gut microbiome; feature: rumen; material: fiber-attached | host: Bos | place: Iran: Karaj | collected 2018-10
CCGTCGCGACCAGTGCGGCCGCCGAACATGATGATGATGTCGCCAGGAAGAGGACGCTCACGGCGCACTTGATTCTCGGGAACGGCACCCACCACGGCGCCAATCTCCAATCGCTTTGCCTGATAGTCAGGGTGATAGATTTCGCGAACGCAAGTGGTGGCCAGACCGATTTGGTTGCCGTAGGAGGAGTATCCGGCGGCAGCGGTCTTGGAAATCACCGATTGCGGGAGTTTGCCGGGCAGTGTGGCGGAAATCGGGGCATTAATGTCGCCCGCACCCGTAACACGCAGTGCCTGATAGACATAGCTACGTCCGCTTAGCGGGTCACGGATGGCACCGCCCACGCAGGTGGCTGCCCCACCGAACGGCTCGATCTCCGTCGGGTGGTTGTGCGTCTCGTTCTTGTACATCAACAACCAATCCTCCTCTTTGCCATCGACATCCACTTTCACGCGGATACTGCAGGCGTTGTTCTCCTCGGAGATTTCCTTGTCAGGGAGGTTGCCGCGTTTGTACTCGTATTTGCCGTTGATGGAAGCGAGATCCATCAGGGTGACAGGCCGTTGCGTCTCTTTGCCGTACATTTCGTCGCGCACAGCGAGGTATTCCCGCAATGCATTCTCTATCTGTTTTTTGTAGATGTTATCGCCCTCCGTCTGAATTTCGGTGATGGCCGTCTCGAAAGTCGTGTGGCGGCAGTGGTCGCTCCAGTAAGTGTCCAATAACTTGACCTCCGTATCGGACGGGTCACGTTTCTCATCGTTGGCAAAATATTGCTGGATGAACTTCAGATCCTCCAGCGACATGGCCAATCCCATCTTTCCATGAAAATCGCGTAGCTGCTCTTCCGTCCAAGTCCTGAATCCGTTATAAATCGGAACATCTTGCACCTCAGGGTTCTCGGTCAGTTCCAGACGGGACATGTCCTTCTCGCGTGCTTCTACTTCGTTGATGCAGAATTTCTTCACCTTCTGCCATTGATCGTCGGTCAACTCACCTTCAATCACGTAAAGATTAGCACTCTTGATGACCGCTTCCGTTTTGGGGTTCAGGAGCTTAAGGCACTGCATGGCACTGTCGGCGCGCTGGTCGAACTGACCGGGCAGGAATTCCACAGCGAAGTATTTCTTTCCGTCCAACGGAAATTCGTGATAAATGTCATCAGTCACCGGTTCGGAGAAAACCACGCTTTCGGCTTTCTTGAGCAGCTCCTCGTCTATATTGAATATGTCATAGACCTTCAGATGGTGAAGGTTAGTAATATTAAGGTTAAAATTCTGATTCAAAGTGGCTTTCAAACTGTCGGCCTCGACCTGAAAACCCTGTTTTTTTTCTATGAAAATACGGGCGTCACGCATAATCTGGTATTATTAAAAACGGCGCAAAGATACAATTTTTAGACAATAGACACCTATGGGAGACATACCTCTCCGTTAGGCTTCCCTACCCTACCGAAAACAACACGCACATCTGAGACCTACAAAACTCTCATTTTGAAGAAATCTGCTCCGAGAGCACATACGTCTGCAGGATGGTGAGTGTAACATTAAAGAGGTTACCGTTATCGGTGGTCTGGCAGGTGAAAGGTAAGGGTCATGCTGTTTTGGGCGAAAGCTGCTGTCACACACATCAGCACTGCAATCATGATGGTTGTTGTCTTTTCCCATCTTTCGAATCTGTTAATTGCATGACATTTTGGTTGATTAACTCCAGACAACTTTCATTGTTTTCATCACATTCCGTCTGCTACGGTCTTGACAAAATATACACCCGAGGCGAAACGCAACAAGTCAATTTGAGTAGTCCCATCTCATTTTTCGCCACAACAACGTTCAGCAATTTACCGTATGCGTCGAACAAGAGAATCTCCGTTGCCGCCATTGACATTGGCGAGCGTTCTGATGAACTGTTTGGCGCTCCGTTGCATATTGGCGAAGTCGCTGCCCAAAGAGGTTGTGCAATCCAGCACAAGAACAATCAGGGCGCTGTTCTTGTCCTCTGTAACTGTGGTCGAGCTTGCCGGATTGAACTCCGTCTCCTTGTCCCACGCACCCGTACTGGTCTGCTTCCACAGCTTGATATTACCCAAATCTGTCTGCGAGATAGGATTGCCGTCAAGATAGGCAAGGCCTTCGAACAGGAATTTGTAGTAAGCTCCTTGCGAGGAGGAAGAGGCTATCGTCGTCTTCCCCTGGGCGAGTCCGTAATATATAACGTTGTCTAATGTCCTGCTGCCGTTGGAAGTACGTCGGTAAGTGGCTTCAATGAAACAGGTTGACTGAGCTGCCGCACTCACATTGTCGAATGTGAAACGGAGCTTCTGACCCTCATCATAACCGCCGGGTACATTCACGCCCAAATTCACAGAGGTGGAGATGGAATACAGGCTGGAGGCAATTGCCGAGAAACGTTCCATAGCCTCATCCATATTTGCCACCTGGAACACATTGTTGTCACTGCTGGCCAAATTTCTCAATGTCTCCATAAACTGTGCCTCATCGGTGACATCACTGCCTTTCAAACCGATGGAGTAGGCCGAAACGTTTATGCCGTGTATCGGTTCGTTCATGATTTTGTTATGTAGCGCATTGCGGTAGGCACTGGTACTGCCGTAGCCTTCCGGATCGTATTGGTTATTGGCTGTCGAAATGTTGTCAAGACCATCGGTGAACGTCACCAAGGCCACATTCTTCAACTTTGTGGGCCTGGGATACGCCTTCATCTTCTTCAATGCCGTGTAATCGGCATAGAACAGGGCCGTGCCATTGCCAGGTGTAAAGTTGTCAATGAAATTGGTGAAATTTTGGTAAGTCGAGCCGTCCAGGAGACTGATTTCCCTGACATACAATTGGTCGTTGAATCCTATCACACCAAGATAGATACCCTCTTTACTCGCAGGGTTAGAGGGATTATCAGGGGTATCAGGCTCAACGGGATCCCTGTGGCAGGCGCTACCCACCACAGCTATCAACACTGCCACACAAATGGTTAATGCGATTCTTTTTACCATAATGATACGATTTTATATTTGGCTTAAAAACGTAGAAATCCCTAATTTATTTTGACGCGCAAAAATACACTTTTTCTTAATTTCATTCTGTCACTATTTACATAATGAAATCATTTGTGATTCATAATACATTTTTTTTATTTTTGCACTTTCTTATTCCATTATTATTCACCAAAAATTAAACGTTATGAAATTAAAACATTTACTTATTTTCGCAGTGGTTTTCGCACTGGTAGCTTTAGGGACATCTTGTTCAAAGCCCTCTGAGAAGAAAATTGTCGGCAAATGGCAGCTGGTAAGCGAGCAATACCGGGACAATGAGGATCCGGAATGGGAATTTGACTATCCCGATCCCGATGAAATTGTCATATATGAATTCGTAAAAGGTGGAAATTGCAATGTTTACTACAACGGAACACTAGTTGATGGTGGAACTTGGATTTACGACAAGTCAACTGAAAAAATCATCGTTGACGGTGAGGCCGCTGATATTATCAAATGCACTGCTAACGAGATGGTATGGTGTTATAAAGAGACTTGGGGAGACGAATGGTATGAAGAGCAAATGAATTTTAAGAGAGTAAAATAGCCCATCCCGACTGCAAGACAAAACGCCGCTGCCTCCGCAACGGCGTTTTTTCATTTCACTATTTTTCGGAAACGCAAAAGATACTTTTTTTGATTTGAAATTTTGGTGAAAAAAATGAATTCTATAAATGTATCACATTTTACATCATTTTCAAAAAAAACAAAACGACGTGTTTTTCACCCACATTGCAGCCCCCTCTGCACTAAGTACCTGACATACATCAGAAGCCCCTCGTTGTTCTCGCTCCGCCGCCGACCACGCTGCTGCGCGGGCGCACTGATCCGTAAGACGAAGGACGGACAGACGACGAGACACTGCTGCTCTTGGCCGAAGATGAAGACGAGGTGCCGACGGAGGATTTGGCTGTAGTCGTGGGTCTGCCACCCGAGGACGGACTGCCGCCAATAGAGGATTTTCCGCTCGTGGAGGGTCTAGCACTTGTGGACGGACTACCGCCCGAGGAGGGTCTGGTATCAGTGGACGGCGAACTTGCCGATGGCGTAGAAGGCCTCGAAGCAGGCGGAGGAGTAGCCTGCGCAACCGGAGTACCACCGCTGGATCGTTTGTAGTTCGTGGTACTGCCCACTCTGCTAATCCGGGAGGAGATGTTATGGCCGCCAGTAGTATTCAAGTCGTTGAACGTCACAATGACCGACGGCGTTTTGAGGTAGCGGCCGCCACTGTTGCGCAGACAGCCCACGAAATAGTCCCGCACCTTCGCCAGGTCAACGCCCAACAAAGGCAAGTTGTTCTTCCCGATGTGGCGCAACAGCTTGTTGACCTTCTGCGCCCTAAGCATACGGTCATAGGTCTCGCGACTGTTGACCGTCGTGCCACGCGGATAGGCAAGGTAGCGCACCAACTTCGTGTACTCCTCTTCGGAGAGTCCTTGAAGCATCGACCGCACTCCACGAAACTCCGCTGCCAAATCAGTCTTCTCATGCTGGTTGACATCCCGGTAAATCGCACGCTCATGCTCGTCGGTGTAGGTGAAATTATGCTCACGCTCGTGCTGCCTCAGCTGTTTGCTGACCTGCTCCTCGCCATACGCGGCAAAGTGAAGAGTCGTAAGCGTATCGGAAAGCTCGTTTATCTTGCTGTCGGTCAAGTTTTTGAGAACATCCAGCAAGTCACGGCAAGGCTTGGCCAACAGATAGGGCTTATTCGATGGAAACGCGGAATGGAGCAGATCACCCTTGTAGGTGATGCCATTATCCATAAACAATTGGTACAAAGCAACATATTGCACCACACGGGCAATATCGGTGTTACCGCAGTTGGCGAAATAGTTGCCAGCCTGCCGCTCGTACTGCGCCCCGACACTGGTACCGCTGCTCTGCGAATGGAAATAGGAGACTGGCAAAGCTCCCGTGCGGTTGAGCGTGTAAATGGTATATTCGGGCAAATCAATGGCGTACATCGTGTTAGCTGTGTTCCAATTATAAACCAACTCATTGAGTCCCAATTTCTTGAACAGCGGCCTGTCGAATGGGAAACGTCCCGGAGAGGGATAATGGTAACAGGCTTCCTGAATGGTGCCGTTCTCCGACCAGTCTTTTAGCAGCACATCGGTGATAGTGAGCAGATGCCCTAACTCAGTGTTCTCCAGCTCACGGCTGAGGTAGGTGGGGCACCAGTCACGCCCGTTGCCCATCTTGCCGGCCATACAGTCGTTGATGTCGAGGCTCTGCGAAAGCTCCTTGCTGCTGATGGACGCGACAAGAAGGACGGTTTCCACGCGTAGGGGCGGCAGCGTCTCTAACGAAGCCTCGCGCTCGCGACCGATGACCACCAAGGTGGCTGAGTCCCTCAGGGCACCGAGGATAAGGTCTGCGTCTAGGGCGAACCGACGGATGTCGCCCACCTGTTCGGAAAGGTCGCTGTCACGACGGATGCTCCACGCCACCAAGCCCGGTTCGCGGCTGAAGAAAACCCCACGCCTCTGCTGCAGGAACATATCGCTGACTGTCAAATCGTTGACCGTGTCAGCATCGTCGATAAAGGCTTCCCCGGTGGCGAAGAACCAGTCATCAAACTCGCCCAAAGTAATCTGGTAATCAAGATTGTCACCCGTGAAATAGTGCCGTTTATCCCCGCCAAGCAGGTCAATCGCATTCGGTTTATAATCAGAAAGATACAGCTGTTGCGAAATTTTAGCGACCAAGTTGTCAAGGTTCTCGGTGGTGGCATTGCCTAAAACGACAGCCATATCCATGACATGCCCGTCATAGCCGATCTTGAAATTCCGCCGTGAGGTCTTGTGGGTGAAACGGCTGCAAATCGACTCCAGACTATCGGGCTCGAAAAACGGGGCCGGTTCGGCAATAAGGATGATGCGGCTGCTGTCGGGGAAGGTGGCCGTGGCGATGGTCTGGTAGTGCATCCGGAATTGTTGCCGAAACGCGTCATAAACGGAGTCTAACTGCTGGAAAGCCATGGTTGATTCCATATCCACATTCTGGTTAGGGATGTATTCTTTCTTGAGGAAGACGGCGGTCTGCTGTTTGATGTTCTCCGCCACCTTGGTATGCCTCCCGAAAATAGCGAACAGGCTGACAGCGAGGAGTATCACCCCGCCAATCATAACCGCCGTTCTCTTTGCAGTCCTGGTCATTGTTTCAATCCAATTAAAATCGGCCGCAAACCTACAATTTTTTCAGATTCATCGCATAATTGAAATAATGATGTTTCGCAACAAACTATCCGATCCCCTCCATGCATCCTTTCTCCCGTGCCATGAACCCCGCATACGAAATGCCAACCCCTACAGTCCGAAGAGTTCTTTATGCTGACTAAACGAAAAGTGTATCTTTGCCAACTGAAAAAATCAAACATTCATATCAATGAAAAAACTAACAATCAGCATTTTAGCATTAAGCGTCATTATTATGTTTGCAGCCTGTAATAAGAAGAACAACCAGATTCCGAAGGTGGACTATCCCGAGACCAAGAAGTGTGACTCCGTCGATCACTACTTCGGTGTGGCCGTGCCTGACCCTTACCGCTGGTTAGAGGACGATTATTCCGAGGAGACTAACAACTGGGTGAAGGCGCAGAACGAGGTGACCAACAAGTTCTTGGCGCAGATCCCCTACCGCGATAAGATGAAGCAGCACTTGAAAGACCTGCTGAACTACCCCAAGGAGGGCGCGCCGTGGAAGAAGGGCGACCGCTACTTCTTCTACCACAACGACGGTCTGCAGAACCAGAGCGTCCTCTACTACAAGAACTCTCTTGATGGCGAGGCCGTGGAGCTGCTTGACCCTAACAAACTCTCTGACGACGGAACCGTAGCGCTCTCCACGCTCAACATCTCCGACGACGGAAAGTATCTCGGCTACGCAATCTCCCGCAACGGCAGCGATTGGCAGGAAATTTACGTCAAGGACATCGCGACGGGCAAAGATCTGGACGATCACCTCGTGTGGGTGAAGTTCTCCGGCATCGCATGGAAAGACGACGGCTTCTTCTACAGCCGCTTTCCAGAACCCAAGAACGAGCTCTCCGGCGTGAACGAGAACGGCAAGCTCTATTACCACAAAGTCGGCACTGACCAGAAAGAGGACAAGTTAGCCTACGAAGACCGCACCAACCCGAACCTCAGCTTCTCCGCCGAGGTGGTCAACAAACGCTACTTAGTGATTTACGGCAGCGAGTCCACATCCGGCAATTCGCTGTATTACAAAGATTTGAACGATCCGAAAGCGCAGTTCATCAAAGCCGTGACCGACTTCACGGACGACTACGCCGTCATTGACGAGATTGACGGACACTTCCTCGTGATGACCAACCACAACGCCCCGGAGTACCAAGTCATCAGCATCCCGATCGGCAGTCTCAACACGATGGGGTGGACGGACGTCATCCCCGCCACCAAGGGGGAAGTGCTCACGGGTGTGAGCCATGTCGGCCACCGGCTGATTGCCAACTACACCAAGGACGCCCGTTCGCTCGTGAAGATTTTCGACGAGAGCGGCAAATTCCTCGGCAACCTCGACAACGACATGATTGGCACCATCGGCGGTTTCAGCGGAGAAGCCGAAGATACGGAAACTTTCTACACGGTGACCTCCTACATCACCCCGGCGTCCATCTACCGCTATGACGTCACCAACAACAAATCCACGCTCTACAAGAAGTCCGAGATCAAGTTCAACTCCGACGAGTACGTGACCGAACAGAAGTTCTTCACCTCGAAGGACGGCACCAAGGTCCCGATGTTCATCACCCACAAGAAGGGCATCAAGATGGACGGCAACAATCCGACGCTGCTCTACGGGTACGGCGGCTTCAACATCTCGCTCACCCCGAGCTTCAGCGCGACGCGGGTCGCCTGGCTGGAACAGGGCGGCGTGCTGGCTATCGTGAACCTGCGCGGCGGTGGCGAATATGGCAAGGAGTGGCACGAGGCTGGCACGAAAATGAAGAAGCAGAACGTGTTCGACGACTGCATCGCGGCGGCGGAATACCTCATCAACCAGAAATATACGTGCAAGGAGAAGTTGGCCCTGCAGGGCGGCTCCAACGGCGGTCTGCTGGTCGGTGCGGTCGTGAACCAGCGTCCCGACCTTTTCGCAGTTGCCATCCCGCAGGTGGGTGTCATGGACATGCTGCGTTACCACAAGTTCACTATCGGCCGCTACTGGGCGGTAGATTACGGCACGAGCGAGGACAGCAAGGAAATGTTCGAGTACCTCTACAAATACTCCCCGCTGCACTCCATCCAGAACGGCAAAGAGTACCCGGCCATCCTGGTGACCACTGCCGACCACGACGACCGTGTGGTGCCCGCGCACTCATTCAAATACGCTGCTGCATTGCAGAATAGCGATATCGGCGACAAGCCGCACCTCATCCGCATCGAGAGTAACGCAGGCCATGGCGGCGGCAAACCCCTCGACAAGACCATCGACGAAGTAACCGACATCTTTTCGTTCATATTCTTCAATATGGGGGTGGAACCGAAGTATTGAAGGTAGAGATCTGCCATAGGACATCTATACCTCATATTTCTAACAATTTTGACCCATACGTTCTTGTAATAAGGAAATTTACCGACTTGGCTAATAAGCGTTACATTATTTGTGATGCAGGGGGCTGTTATTACCCGATTTTTTATGCCTGTATGTTTGCTCCCAATAGTTAGAATAGGAATTGTCGCCTAATTCCTTCTTTTGATTTGAACAGTCGTTTGTTTTCCTGCTTTATAACATCAAGTGATCGGATTTGTTCCGTTTTCGGGTTCTTCACTTTTGCCGTGTCAACCTGCTCATGCGCAAGACATGCAAGACGATGCCGACACCAAATCCGAAGAAGCGAACTAGTTTCCCGCAGAACTTGAAGATTCTCGAAGACTTTTTTCTGCGGCAGAAACGGCAAAAAATGCTATTTTTGCCGCGCTTTTCAATTGATTGCCGTTATGATTACCAAAATCGTGCTCACCGGCGGTCCGTGTGCCGGCAAAACCACTACTAATGAGCGTATTGAGGAGTTTTTCTCCAAATTGGGATACGCCGTGTTCACATTGCCAGAAGCGGCCACGCTGTTCATCAAGGCGGGGGCGGAATTCCTCACCCAGGACAAGAACCTCTATTTCGAGATTCACAAGAACATGATGCGGTTCCTTTTGGAAATGGAAGAGGATTTCTACTGTATCGCCGAGGCTACAGGCAAGCCGGCACTCATCATCAACGACCGCGGCGCCATGGACCTTTCGGCCTATATGACACCCGAAGACTGGCAACGGCTGCTTCGCGAAATCGGTCATACTGAAGAGGAGTTGCTGAACCGTTACAAGGCAGTCTTCCACCTCTGCACCAGTGCGAAAGGCGCCCCGAACAGCTACACCCTCAGCAACAACTCCGCACGTATGGAGGAAACCCTCGCGGAAGCCATCCAAGTCGATGACAACCTCATCAAAGCGTGGGAAAAGCACCCCAACCTTCACCTCATCCAGTCCGAAGAATTTGTCAAAGACAAAATCGACAAAGTACTGCTTGGCATCGCCCAAGTGCTCGACATCCACGACTCCGTCAAAGACCTCATCCTCTAATCCCTCCTATATTTCCACATCTTCTCATTCTCTTATCCACTCATCCTCAAAACCGGTACATCCCCTGCACCTTTATTTCCGTTTTGTGTGGTTTGTCAATATAGCTCAAGCCGCTGCTGATGTCGTGTCTGTCCAGATAGTGCGTTCGCGACACTCTGAGCCATACGCTAAAGTTCTGAATTTTATACCGCAGCATCAGATACGCCCGCACTCCCTGATAATAATACGAACCGATGGTAAACGCATAATAGACATCGTTTTCGTAAGCGTACAGACGCTCTTCGTAACTGTCCGTATCAAAATAGGCCACTCGGAAATGAAGACTGAGCTGCGGTTTCCGAAAGCTGAAAGCCAAGTCTTGATACATCAGAATCCCTTTGTTCCAACGTTTCTGATCCGAACCCTTGTTGAACACCATGCTGATTTCCGTTTTAGTGTTCAGAAACGGCCACGGTGCATTCGACCATTGCACTCGTAATCTATGTCGGCACTGCTCCGCAAGGCGATGCATATACAGGTCTTCGCTCTCGTTTTTCGGCCTTCTTCGCCATTGGTATCGGAGGCACAGCGTGCTTTTTCGGGTGAGATGGCACGTCAGGAGGAGTCCGGCATCCGTTCCCTGCACGGGCGCGTCTGTCCGATAAGTCAGCCATTTCAGCCGATAGTAGTCGCAGAACAGATCCGCCTCCATCTTTCTGGAAAGGACGAGATGCCCTGTGAGATAGAAACCGAACTCGCCACCGTCTCCCGAAGCCGCTCGGAACCCGCTGCCCATGGGTGACTGGTAGCCCGTGGCGTAATATCGCGTCAACGCGGCTACCTGAAACACTGGGGTGACGGGGAAGAGTGCGGCCTGCAACAAGGCAGGTTTCCCCTTTTCATTGAGAGCCACCTCTCCGAAGAACAGTGCTTTGCCTGCCAATGCTTGATACGATAGGCTCGCATTCCACTGGCAAGGTTGGAATAACGACTGCCACTTCTCTTTGCTTGTTGCCGAGTCTGCAAATTCCCCGAAACAAGCAAACTGTCCACCGAACGAGAACCGTGCCTGTCGGTAGGAGAGCGCGCCCCCAAATGCAGTATGGTTAGACTCCGTCACTGCTCCGGCAAAACCACTCCCTGACCAATGCGTATTCCCCAAAGAGAATGCCCCTCCTCGGAAAAACTCACTTTCGTTGGTGGTTGCCACAGGACGAATACCTTCACTGAACCGCCGTATCGCCGACACTCCCCCACCCTTTCCTGTCATCATGGAGGAGCCCAGCACCAGCCCTTGCCCGAAATTCAACCGGTAATCCCCAACCACGGCACTCTTCAGCCAACGGATGTTCTTTACATACAGCGATCCCGAATAGTGGTCGAAGCCTTGTTTCTGTTCACCTCGGAAGAACGCTTCTCCGGCATCCTTCTCCCCGGCGATACGGAATCCGAAATGCTGCCGAATGTTGAAGTCATAGCGGAACTGCAGGTGCGCGGGTGACCCGTCATAGTGATTAGCCCGCGAGGTGTCATACCCTGCCTGCCGCTCCACCACTTGTCCATAACGCAGCCAAAGCACACTTTTGCTGCTTTTCATCAGCTGTCGGAAAGACGGACGCAGTTTCGGCGGCGGCAAAATGACCACCATATCAAACAACCTACGCATATCATCATCCGTGAAGCCATCAATAGCAGCCAGTTCGTAAATACTATACAACTGGCCATAGTTTTCAATATACAGCTGTAATTGATAGTATTGGTAATCAGACAACTGTAGTCGTGTTATCGCCACCTCGTAGCTCAAATCGTTCAAGTTGGGTCGCAAGTCTTTCTGAAGCTCATCCATAAGTTCAAGCGTCTCCTCGCTGACATTCTCTTCGTTTTCCAAATCGTCCATTTGAAGCATCCAACTTTCGACGGTGCTCTCCATCAGCCGAATGGAATCCTGCTGGGCGAATCCATCTGTCGGAATGAGTACAGCCACCCCCATCATACTCCATAATATTATCTTGTTCTTCATGTTTGTTTTTTGTGATTAGTGATCAGTGAACAGTGATCAGTGATCAGTTAAAACCATAGTCATAGTTATAGTCGTAGTTATAGTCAACGTTTAGGCGCATCAAACCATCCTCCTCCAATTTCAGGGGAAACTGAAATCCGATAATACCATTTGGCTTGCACTGAAACAAGGAACTTTTTGTAGAGCAATCCGATGTAAACGCCCAAATGGTTGTTGGAGCAGTCGGCAGCGAGCAGAAGGGGTGCGATAGGATGAGTCATGAACCGTCCTGTCACTTCCCATGCGCCCGGCAGCGACTTTAACATCGTGAGTGAGAGCAACAGTTTGCGAAGAGGCATATATGTACACCCGACTACAAATTCCAAGGGCATCGCCTCCTGACCCGTAACCCCGTAATGCAGGAGGAACGGGTTATACACTGATGCGTCGAGCAGCAATTTCGGCGAAACTTTACAAGCGAAAGCAAAATCCGCACAAAGAGAATGCCGAGGAGGATACCCTCGGGCGTGCGCCATCAGATAAAAGATCCGCGCTGTCATGGCAAAGCGGTCACCAAAATTCCGACCATAACCGGCTGTCAATTTGAAATCGCCGTAA